>ERZ827150.1543-NODE-1543-length-28387-cov-8.209586_pt1 | contig 28387 bp, 23 predicted proteins | sample MGYA00519779_ERZ827150 | MGnify/ENA primary metagenome ERZ827150 (study PRJEB31778, sample SAMEA3449267) | human gut metagenome | biome: human gut; feature: human-associated habitat; material: faeces | place: United Kingdom | collected 2010/2012 ...
GCTACAATACTCCTTTTGTGTTGACCCCGCAGCGGGGGTGTGTGGGGCAGAAATGCCTGCCCGGATATCTCTTATAGTATACCATAGGTTTTGCAGGTTGCAACTGCATGGTTGCAACCTTTTTGTAAATTCGGCAAAGTTCCGGGGCCGGGAGCCTGCTTATTCCATCTTCATCCGCTTTGTGACGAGTTGGCCATTCTGTACTGTGCCGTCCGTGATATAATACTTCCACTCGGTCGAGCCGTCGGACATCAGGTACTCCACAGCAAACACCTGCCCGGCCTGGATTTTTATAGGGTAGTTGTCGGCTGGCAGAATCTCACGGGGTGTCGGCAGCTCCTTAACGTCCTCGTATGCGTCTTCCAACCGCCAGAACTTTCGGGTCTTGTAGCCCTTTACCATCGAAATATCCTGCTCACCGAAATAGGATGCTGTGTAGGTCTTTCCGTTGACTTCCAGCGCGTCGATCCGTTCCGGTTCCTGCGTCAGATCTTTGGTATGGAGATGTTCCCCATAGTTCTCGCTCAACTGTTTTGCCATGCGAAAATCCGAGTTCAAATACTCCGACTCCACAATATGTGCACTTCCATAGATACCCATGATATCGGTGCGGCGTACCGCTTCCAGCTCCTGATAGCTGCGCCGGAAGTTCTCCACCATCCGATCCTCCCGGTATCGGACCGAAGAAGCTTCATCCGTCGCCTCGATCTCATAGTACCGTTTGCCCTGTTCCATGTTTTCCTGCGCACGCCGGTACTCTTCGCTGTCTTTCTGCCCATTGGCTTCCAGATAGGCCAGATACCGCGGCCCGGTTCTTTCCCAGGTATGGCCCACGTCGGTGCCGTGGAACACGGTCTCAGGATACTGCTCCTTGATCTGTTTCAGAAAATTCTTCTCGACCTCGGTGCCGCCTGCTGTACCTTCCCAGTCCTTGAACTGCAGATCCAGCAATTCATCATCGTCGGCCTGCATCCACAGGTTCAGAAATTGTGCATCCGTATACGGGAATTCCACAAACAGATCCCGCATTCCTTTTTCGTAATACTCGCCCCAGATGGAAAGTTCCTTGTCGAGAATGCTCTGCTTGCTGTGTTCTTCTCCATAGAGATAGATTTCGCCCTTCGGCCCATTTTTTACATGGTTCCAGAGCAGCCCTATCAGCAGGGCCGCAATCAGCACGATGGCAGCATATTTCCAGCGTCCGGTCTTTGTTTCCGTTTTCATTTCAATTCCTCTTTCATTTCGGTCATATCTGCCCAAAAGCGTTTGGGGCAGTGGGTCATACGGCCCTTTTCGTTGTGGCGGGCCTTGATCTCCAGCGTTTTGTAGAACTGCCGCCAGAGCTCCTGAAACTGCTGCTCCTTTTCATCAGGTGGGGGCAGGGTGAGGGGTTCGGCCAGCTCCAGCAGCTGAGCCTTGTGGTTCTGGTACAGCAGCACCGCCTGATGGACAGCATCATAGATCAGGAAGTTCTCCTCCGGGAAGCGGGCGCAGAAATGCCCGCGCAGGAGGGGCAGAATATAGTTTTTGGGGTGGATGACTGCACCCAGCATCCCATCGTGCTCCTGAAAACGGACAAAGCCCTGAAACTTGTCCACTTCCCAGTCCAGGCTCTGCTTCATCTGGTAGAGCGGAGCCACCTCCGGGTGACCCCGCCGCTTGACGGTGCCTGGCCCCAGCGCAAAGGCCAGATGCAGAAATCGGATGAGCCGCAGCTCCTTATCCTCCCAGCCCGAGAGAAAATCCCGGGTGACGAGGGATTCCGTCTCTTCGCCCAGCTTGGCGCGGAAGCTGGCAAAGACCCGCCGGGCCGTTGCGCGGTCAGTGGAGATCTCCTTCACAGGGTAGAGGGTAGCCGTCTCCCGTTCCGGGGTCCAGACCGCGAAGGGCAGCTCATGCTGGGCAAAGCTCTCAAACACACAGCAGAGAAAGCCCTCGAAGCTGCCATCATAGAGGTAGACCACGTCGGCATCGTGGAGCTTCCGGGTGGGGCTTACAGGGCTCTGGCCAGACATTGCACTGCCTCCTCCCGCACCATTTTCTGGGCTGTGCGGGGCGGCACGCCCTGCTCCACCAGCCGATCCACGGCGGGCGGGCTGAACATGCTCAGCTGCTCCACCCCGCCGCTGAATACGTTGGGGTCGATGAGCGCCCGGGTGATGCGCTCCCGCCCGGCACTGCCGCGGCCCGGGTGCGCCCCCGCAAAGCCCCGGCAGGTGATGAAATACTGCGCCCGCTTGAGCACCACGCCCATCCGCTTGAGCTCGTCCAGCCCCAGCGCGGCCTGTTTGCGGGCGTGCCAGATGCGCCGGGCGCTCTTGGGGCCGATACCTGGCACCCGCAGCAGCATCTCAAAGGGGGCGCGGTTCACGTCCACCGGGAACAGCCCGTAATGCTGCACCGCCCAGTTGCACTTGGGATCCAGATAGGGGTTGAAGTTGGGGTTATCCCTGTCCAGAAGTTCCTCTGCCTTGAACTCGTAAAAGCGGAGCAGCCAATCTGCCTGATAGAGCCGATGCTCCCGCAGCAGCGGCGGCTTGGTATCCAGCGCGGGCAGGCGGGTGTCCTCGGTCACAGGGATGTAGGCGGAGTAAAACACCCGTTTCAGGTGATACTTATTGTATAATCCTTCCGTTAATTGCAGAATGTGATAATCCGTTTCCGGGGAAGCACCCACGATCATCTGGGTGCTCTGGCCCGCCGGGGCAAATCTGGGGGCCTTGCGGTAGAGCGCCACCTCTTCCCGGTTGGCGGCCCCCTCCACCGCGATCTGCTTCATGGGCCGGAAAATGGAGTGCCGCCCTTTGTCCGGAGCCAGCAGGTTCAGGCTGCGCTCACTGGGCAGCTCAATGTTCACGCTCAGGCGGTCGGCCAGAAAGCCCAGCTGTTCCAGCAGCTCCGGGCTGGTGCCGGGAATGGCCTTGGCGTGGATGTAGCCGCCGAAACGGTACTCCCCCCGCAGCAGGCGCAGAACCGCCAGCATCCGCTCGGTGGTATAGTCCGGGCTCACCAGCACGGCACTGGAAAGGAACAGCCCCTCGATGTAGTTGCGGCGGTAGAATTCAATGGTCAGCTCGGCCAGCTCCCGGGGGGTGAAGGTGGCCCGGGGCACATCGTTGGACTTGCGGTTGACGCAGTAGCTGCAATCAAAGGAGCAGCAGTTGGTCATCAGCACCTTCAGCAGGCTGACACAGCGGCCATCGGCAGTAAAGGCGTGGCAGCAGCCCGGGGCGTAACAGCTGCCGACCCCGCCCGCTCCTGCTGCCCGGGAAGCGCCGCTGGAGGTACAGGCCACATCATATTTTGCGCTGTCCGCCAGGATCGTCAGCTTATCCATCAGGCTCTGTTCCATGGGACACCTCCGAAAAATGGGTATAAAAAAGAAAGCCATACAGGATGGCTTTTCTTTTTCAGGCGCTGGTGGGTCGTTTTACCACTTCGCCTTGGTCTCCACCACACGGCCTGCAATGTGCAGGTGGTTGAGCTCCTCGCCCTTGATGACCATTTCCTTATAGGCCGGGTTGAAGGGCTGCAGCACCACGCAGTTGCCGCGCTGGAGGTAGCGCTTGAGGGTACCCTCGCCCTCGTCGCCGTAGATCAGCACACCCAGGTCTCCGTTTTCCAGCGTGTCCTGACGGTGCACCAGGGCAAGGTCACCATCGTGGATGCGGGGCTCCATGCTGTCGCCGCGCACAACGAGATAGAAGTAGCTGGAAGGGTCCTTGACCCGGGCATACTCCTTGCCGTAGTCTTCCTCATAGGCCAGCGCGCCGTAGCCCGCCTTGACCGTGCCGATGACAGGGATCAGGCTGTACACATAGCTGCCGAAGAAGCGCTCTTCGGTCTGGCCCTCCGCGGTGGGGTCGAACAGACCCAACAGATAGTCCGCGGTCGTGTCCAGGATCTCCGCCAGCTTTGCCACGGTGGTGGGGTCCGGGGAGCTCTTTCCGCTCTCCCATTTGCCCACGGCCTGCTGAGTCACGCCCAACAGGGAAGCAAGCTCCGCCTGGCTCATGTGCTTTTGCTTTCGGCATTGCCGTAACAGCTCCGGAAACGACATTGTTCAACACTCCTCTGCTTGTACCGGGTCCGGTAAGGTTTTATCTGTATTTATTATACAACAAAAAGATGTTTCAGTAAAGAGGAAATCCCGCTTTTTCTCGAAGAAAAGTTGTCGCTCCGCACAAAAATGCGCACAACGAGCGGAAATTTTGATTTTGGGCTTGACAGCGCCGCTGAAATCTGGTAAATTAAATAGGCATTCGGTACGGCGTGTGCGGGTGCCCACGAGGAGAGATGTCCGAGTGGTTTAAGGAAGCAGTCTTGAAAACTGCCGTACGGCAACGTACCGTGGGTTCGAATCCCACTCTCTCCGCCATTTTTATTGAATAAGTGCAACACACTTTGCTCTGGAGTAGTACTCAAGAGGCCGAAGAGGCGCCCCTGCTAAGGGCGTAGGTCGTCTAAACAACGGCGCGAGGGTTCAAATCCCTCCTACTCCGCCAAGAAAAAGCTCGATGATCCATTGAGATCACCGGGCTTTTTCCATTTTTGCACGCAAAAAAGAAGGGCACCGGCTTTTGAAAGGCCGGTGCCCTTTTCCGCGTCACAGCAGCAGGTTGGTGATGCAGGCCAGCAGGGCCAGATGCACCGGGTAGAACCAGTAAAAGGCCTTTTTTTGCAGCGGACTGCACGCGCCGCGCTGTCCGTTATAGAACCAGACCAGCACAAAGGCCAGCGGAGCGGTGAGCTCGAATAAAAACAGCACTGCGCCCACAAGGCACTGCCGCTTGCGGTCTGCGCGGGTGAGGTATAAGGCGCAGATGATCAGCACGCCACTGGCGCTGTAGTCGGTATTGGCAGCCAGCGCCAGCGCGGCGCACCCGCCCGCCCACACAAGCCCCTGCCAGCCGGGCAGGCCGTTTTCCTTTTCAAAGCGCTTGAGCCCCGCCATGGCCAGCACGCCCAGCGCCAGCGTCCAGTAAACGTTCTGCGCGCCCGGGTAAAAGGGGGTGCGGAAGAACGCAAGGTCAAAGGGCACCTCGCTCAAAAGGCCGAACAGCACCAGCCGCCCAAGGTAGCCTTTGACGTTGTGGGTGTGCACAAAGCCCTCCACCAGCAGAAAGCAGAACAGCGGAAAGGCCAGCCGCCCGGTGAAGCGCAGCACCATGTCCAGCCGGTACAGCGGGTAGGCAGAAAGGGTGTCTTGGGAGAGGGTGCCGGCATCCAGCCCGGGCGTAAGGATGCCCGCCTCGATGCAGGACGCACCGATGTGATCCACCAGCATGGTGATGCAGGCAATGGTTTTAAGAGCGGTGCCGCTGAAGGTGCGGCGCGGGGAAAGTGCAGTCATAAAGAACACCTCGTTCAGTTTGCAAAAAATCGTTACAGGAACGATAACGAAGGAAAGGCGGCATTTCCTGCGTCTGCTGCGGCAAAATCTGCACAGAGCGTGCAAAAATCGGGGCAAAAACGCTTGACAGAAAAGGCGCGGGATAGTACAATCAAGAAGATAATTGAACTATCTCAAACGAAAGATGAAAAAGATTCACAGAGAATCGGGCGTCTCCGAACCAGAATAATCAGGAAGGAGGCTTTGGGGCATGACGCTTTTTTCCTACGAGATCTTCGATGCAGTGGCACGGCAGGGCAGCTTCAACAAAGCGGCCCAGCAGCTGCATCTGACCCCTTCGGCCATCAGCCACGCCATTGCCGTGATGGAGGAGGAACTGGGCTTTGCCCTGTTCAACCGCGGCAAAAACGGCGTATCCATGACCAGTTATGGCGCTTCGCTGTACCCGTCCATCCGTGCGGTGCTCAACAGTGACGAGGCACTCAAGCAGAGCATTGCCCGCCTGAACGGCCTGGAAAAAGGCAAGGTGAAGCTGGGTGCATTCAACTCGGTGTGCGCTTCGCTGCTGCCGGGCCTGCTCAAGAGCTTCGCGGCCCAGTACCCTCAGATCGAAATTGAAGTGTATCAGGGCACCTACGACGATGTCAAGGAGTGGCTGCGCACCGGGCAGGTGGACATTGCGTTCCTTTCCTCCACCTGCAAGGAGGAATTCAACCTCACCGAGCTGTTTCGGGAGCCGCTGCTGTGCATCGTGCCGCAGGACTGGCCCGAACCCCAGGGCGGCGTGATGACCCCTGCTCTGATGAACGGCCAGAGCTTTGTGGTGCAGTGCGATGCCACCGACGCCGAGATGCGGCAGTTCCTCAAGAAGTACAAGATCAGCACCGAGCGCCGCTGCCATGTCATCGACGATCAGTCCAACATCGCCATGGTGGAGGCCGGACTGGGCATCTCCATCATGCCGCAGATGCTGCTGCGCGATTGCAAGGCCGCCGTCAAGGTGTATCCCATCGAGCCGGAGGAGTACCGCGTGGTGGGCTTGGCCGTGCAGCGCCCGGCCTCCATGGCTCCCGCCGTGGAGCAGATGTTCCACCACATCGTGGACTACTGCCGTCAGCTGGAGCTGCCCCTGTGACCTGTTCAGTATAACACAAAGCGGCCGGTGCGGGAAACACCGGCCGCTTTTGCATAAAACAAAAACCTTTGCTGCCGGAGCGAAGGTTTCTGCACGGCGTTGCTTTACACTGCCAGAAATTTCCGGTATAATGAAGGGTAGAACAGAGCAAAACACCAAAGGAAGAGGTTTTTATGGAGACTGCGGGGTACGATTCCAGCCGGCCGCTGGCCGAACAGGTTGCACAGCGGATCAAGGACTACATTCTGGAAGAAAAACTGAAGAGCGGCGACAAGCTGCCCACTGAAACAGCGCTTGCCCGCGAGATGGGTGTGGCACGCAGTACCGTGCGCGAGGCCATCAAGCGGCTGGAGTCACAGAACATTCTGACCGTGCGCCACGGCGCGGGCTCTTTTGTGACCGACCAGCCCGGCCTGGCGGATGACCCGCTGGGGCTGGATTTCATTGAGGACAAGGAGCGTCTGGCCTTCGACCTGCTGGAGGTGCGTAACATCATCGAGCCGGCCATTGCCGCGCTGGCGGCGCGCCATGCCACCCCGGAGGACATCGCCGAGATGGAATCGCTGTACAACCTCATGGAATACCACATCCTGCATGGGCAGGACTATCTGGACGAGGATATGAAGTTCCACCGGACCATTGCCCGCGCCAGCGGCAATCTGGTGGCTCCCCAGCTGGCTCCCATCATCACGGCGTCGGTGGAGGTGTTCACCGAGGGCACCCACCGCACTCTGCTGCAGGAGACCCTGGACACCCACAAGGCTGTACTGGAGGCCATCAAGTGCGGCGACAGCACCTGGGCACGGGATGCCATGACCCTGCACCTTTCCTACAACCGCGACCTGTACCGGAAGATGCACCGCGCCCGCAGCGGTGAACCGCCCCTTGCTCCCAAAGTGCCGGAATGGGTGCTGCAGCTCAAGGAGCTGACCAAGCCCGAAGAACCGGAAGAAAAAGAGTAAATCGAACGCAAACAGCCCGCATGACGGAGCACGATGCTCCTGCCATGCGGGCTGTTTTTCTGTGTTAATTCAGGCGGCGGGATGCATTACCACTCGGCAACGCTGCCGTCCTTGTGACGCCAGACGGGGTTCTTCCACTCGTGCGGGGTCTTGTTCTCCTCCAGCACCAGTTCCTTGTTGACGTCCACGCCCAGACCGGGACGGACGGGCAGCTGCACGCGGCCGTCCACGAACTTGAAGTCGTCCTGGTTCTTGACATAGTCCAGCACGCTCTTGCCCACGTTGTAGTGGATGCCGATGCTCTGCTCCTGGATCACGGCGTTGTAGCAGGTGGCGTCCACGTTCAGGCAGCTGGCCAGAGCGATGGGGCCCAGCGGGCAGTGGGGAGCCAGGGCAACGTCGTAGGCTTCGGCCATGGAGGCGATCTTCTTGACCTCGGTCAGGCCGCCGGCATGGCTCAGGTCGGGCTGGATGATGTCCACGCCGCCGGCCTGCAGCAGGCGCTTGAAGTCATACTTGGTGAACAGACGCTCGCCGGTGGCAATGGGCACATTGCAGGCAGCGGCGATCTCCTTGAACACCTCCATGTTCTCGCACAGGACGGGCTCCTCGATGAACATGGGGTCGAACTCTTCCAGCTTCTTGGCCAGGACCTTTGCCATGGGCTTGTGCACACGGCCGTGGAAGTCGATGGCGATGCCAAAGTACTTGCCGCAGCTCTCCCGGATGGCGGCCACGCGCTCCAGAACGGCGTCCACCTTGTCGTAGGTGTCGATCATCTGCAGCTCTTCGGTGGCGTTCATCTTGATGGCGGTAAAGCCGGCATTCTTGCGCTCCAGAGCAGCAGCGCCCACGTCGCTGGGGCGGTCGCCGCCGATCCAGCTGTACACGCGCATGTTGTCGCGGCAGGCACCGCCCATGAGCTGGTAGACCGGGGCGTTGAAGAACTTGCCCTTGATATCCCACAGGGCCTGATCAATGCCGGCAATGGCGCTCATGAGCACGCCGCCGCCGCGGTAGAAACCGGCGCGGTACAGCACAGTGGAAAAGTCCTCAATGCGCATGGGGTCCTTGCCAATGAGGTAGGGCTTCATCTCCTGGACACAGGCCAGAACGGTGGCGCAGTGGCCTTCCAGCACGGGCTCGCCCCAGCCGGTCAGGCCCTCGTCGGTCACGATCTCAACAAAGCCCCAGCGGGGACGGACGGTATAGGTGTTGACTTCAACGATCTTCATGGGAAATCATCCTTTCTCTTGTATTGCAGAAGGTTTCAATGGGTTCAGGTTCAGCGCTGGATCTGGTCCACCATGCCGCGGACGTAGGCGGCGCAGGCTTCCCAGTCGTTGGCGGCCACGGCGTCCTTGGGCATCAGGCTGGAGGCCAGGCCCACGCTGATGCAGCCGGCGTCAAAGAACTCGCGGATGTTGGCGGGGCTCACGCCGCCGATGGCCATGTAGTTGGTGCCGTCAAAGGGGCCCTGCAGGTCCTTGACGTAGTGGCGGGGCATGCTGCCGGCCGGGAACAGCTTCATGGTCTTGTAGCCGAACTGCAGGCTGGTGGCCACATCGGTGGGGGTCAGCACGCCAGGCAGCAGGGCGATGTCGTTCTCGGCGCAGTAGCTGAACACATCCAGCGGGGTGCCGGGGGTCAGAAGGAACTGTGCACCGGCGTCCAGAGCGGCTTTGCAGCGCTCCACGGTAATGGCGGTGCCGGCACCCACGGTGCAGCGGTCCCCGAAATGGGTGCGCAGCATCGTGATCTGCTCCAGGGCGTGGGGGCTATTCAGTGCCACCTCAAAGAAGGGGGCACCGCCCTGCACGGCGGCCTCGGCGTAATCAATGGTCTTTTCCAGCGGAACGTTGCGCAGGATGGCCAGCAACGGATGCTTGGAAACCAGATCGTAAGTGTCCATACAAAAAACTCCTTTCGGCAAAAAATGAAACCGGCGGTTTCAGCGGATCAGCGGTAGGTGATGGCAGCGCCGGTGAGGGCAGCTTCCATCTGGGCGGCGTCGGGGTAGCCCTCCACGTCGCCCGGGGTCTGGGTGGCCAGGGCGCCGCAGATGGCACCCATGCGGCCTGCTGTGACCACATCGCGGCCCTGCAGGATGCCGGCCAGGAAGCCGGCATTGAAGCCGTCACCGGCGCCGATGGGCTCAATGGGCTTACAGGGGTAGGGCGGCAGCTTTTCGCGGGTGGTCTTGTCGGCCACCCAGGCACCGTTGCCGCCGTCCTTGATGGCCACATACTGTGCGCAGCCGTCGCGGAACAGCAGATCGAAGATGGCGTCCGGGTCGCGCAGGCCGAACAGGGCGTCGGCCTCGTCCAGGCCCAGCAGCACGATCTCGCTCTGCAGGGTCAGCTCCCGGATCAGGGGGGCGTAGTCCTGCCCACGCCACAGCTTGCGGCGGATGTTGGGGTCAAAGCTGATGGCAACGCCTTTCTCCTTGGCCAGAGCAAAGGCGGCTTTGGTCATGGCCAGGCAGCTCTCGCTCAGCACGGGGGTGATGCCGCTCATGTGCAGCACCTTCACGCCGTCCAGCAGAGCGGGGGTCACGTCCTCGGGGCACAGGTGGCTGGCGGCGCTGTTCTCACGGTAGTAGAACACTTTGGTCTCGCCCACGCCGGTTTCCTTGAACATGATGCCGGTGCGGTGGTCCGGGTCGTAGATGACGCGGGAACAGTCCACGCCCTCGGCACGGAGCTGATTGCGGATGAAGCAGCCAAACTCGTCGGTGCCCAGGCGGCTGACCCAGGCGGCCTCCAGGCCCAGCTTTGCCAGACCCACGGCTACATTGCTCTCGGCACCGGCGGTGCGGATGCCGAAGTTCTGCACATAGCGCAGGGCACCCACGCTGTCCGGGGTGAAGGCGGCCATGGTCTCGCCGATGGTGATCAACTGAGGCATAAATAACACTCCTTTTCTTATAGGGCTCAGAACTGCAGTTCTACGCTGCAGAGCATTCGTTCAATCTGACGCCGGGCTTCGTCCAGTGCCTGCCGGGCGCTGGCGGCGGCAGCGTCGCTGTAGCGCTCCAGCGGGAAGGCAACGCTCAGCGCGGCCACCACTTTGCCGCTTTTGCGCAGCGGCACGCCGATGCAGCGGATGCCCCGGGTGCTCTCCTCACACTCGTAGGCAAAGCCGCTGGCCCGGATCTCGGCCAGCTGGTCGGCCAGGAGGCGGAAGTCGGTGATGGTGTGCTCGGTCAGCGGGTACAGGCCGTCGTAATACAGGGCCTTGAGCTGGGGCAGCTGGTAGTCGGCCAGCAGAGCCTTGCCCACGCCGGTGGCGTAGGCCGGCAGGCTGCGGCCCTCCACCGTGACGGTACGGCTGCGCAGCGGGGTCTCCACCTTTTTGAGGTAATAGACATCCCCGTTTTTCAGGCTGCCGAGGTGGCATGTCTCGTGGCAGACCGACACGATGTCATGCATCAGGCGGTAGATCTCCCGCAGGGCACTGGCCTCGTCCAGGTAAGTGTTCCCAATGCGGAACGCCATGCGGCCGATGCGGTAGTGATGATCCTGGTCGTCCAGGGTCAGGTAGCCGCGGTCCCGCAGGGTGTGCAGCAGGGGAGAGATGCTGCCTTTGGCAATGCCCAGATGCTGCGACAGCTGGGTCAGGGTGTAACCGCTGCCGTTCTGGCTGCACAGCTCCAGGATATCCAGCGCGCGTGCCAGGGAACGGTGGGCATCTCCGGAAGGCATGGGTCTCACTTCCTTTCCTTATATATAGGGCCTCTGAGAGGCATTCGGACCAGGTCGGGAAAACGACGAAAGTGTTCCGATGTGTTCCGCACAGGAATCCTGAAAACACCGGACGTGTTCGGATATCGGGCTATATTGGGACTTGCGTTCCGATATCTGAACAAAAATTGTGCGCTTTCTGGTTCGGACGGCTGAAAACTGCAGGCCGTCCGTCCTTTTTTCGGCGGCCGGAGCGCCGCCGATCGTTGCCTTTTGCACGGGATGCAGACGTTTTTGGGGCCTGCAACGGCATTGTCAGACAACTTAATAAATTGCAAACGATTAAAAATGAGCACAACATCGTTGCTTTTGAAAGGAACTTGTAATTTTTTCTGTAAATCCCTGCTCCAATTTCAGTATACGACACCGGAAAATAGACTGCAAGGGGCAGTTTGTTTTTCGTAGAAATGACAAGACGAGGAACAAAAAATTATAACATGCGCCGAAAATCCATATTTGTGCAGAAAATGTTAAAAAACTATTGACGGATGGAAAGAAAATTGGTAAATTTAGGACAGCGAAGTTGTTGTCGGACAACGACCCCACGGTGCCGGCCCGCAGCGGGGAAATGCCTGACAGCCATATCGGCCCGAGCGGACCCTGCGCCGGGCTGAGGAAAATGATTCTAAGGAGGAAATGAAACTATGTTGGATCCCAAATACATCCCATTGTTTATTGGCGGCTTTATCGCATGGATCTGCTTTATGATCTTTGTGGGCTGGATCACCAGCCGTGGCAAAAATGAGGGCAGCAGCTTCCTGACCGGCGGCGGCAACCTCGGCTTCTTCCTGATTTTCTGCACCGTGGGTGCTACCATGATCGGCACCGGTTCTTCCATGGGTGCCATCGGCAACGGCTTCAACCACGGTTGGGGCGGCGCCATCTACGGCCTGGGCGCATCGGCAGGTATCCTTTCTATGCTGCTGTTCACCAAGGCAAAGAACAAGGGCTTCCTGACCATGTCTGAGGAAGCACAGTATTACTACGGCGGCAAAAAGATCATCCGCCAGGTCATGGGCTTTATGATGTTCGTCATCGAGATCATCTGGCTGGGCAACCACCTGAACGGCGGTGCCAAGTACCTGGCTTACGTCACCCAGCTGCCGGACGTTACCTGTAAGATCATCACCGTTCTGGGCTTCGGCATCTACGTGTTCATCGGCGGCTACATGGCCGTTGTTACCACCGACGCTGTCCAGTTCATCGCCATCCTCATCGGCTTCCTGACCATCGCTGTCCGTGCCATCCCCCTGGCAGGCGGCTACCAGAACGTGGTGGATACCTTCACCGCTGCTGGCAAGCCCGGCGCAATGACCTTCTACGGCCTGGGCTCCTACGGTGTCATGGCTGCCATAGCACTGGTGTTGTCCACAGCCATGGGCGTTATCGGCACCCCCACCCACCGTACCCGTATCTACACCTCCAAGGACGAAAAGACTGCTCGCAAGGCCTTCCTGGGCCAGGGCATCCTGCTGTTCGGCTGGAGCTTTGTTACCGCCATCATCGGCATGAGCTGCTTCACCATCGCCACCATGAATGGTGACACCCTGGCCAGCGGCGACTACGCCTTTGCTTACATGGCTACCAACGCACTGCCCCCGATCATCGGCATGATGTTCATGATCTGCGGCCTGTCCGCTACCATGTCCTCCGGTGACTCCGACGCCATCTCCGGCGTTACCATCCTGCTCACCGACGTGTACCCCAGCGTCACCGGCAAGACCATCAAGGAAGAGGATTACGCCAAGTTCAGCCGTATCGCTCTGATCTGCACCCTGGGCGCTGCCTTCTTCATCACCCTGTTCGTCAACGACGTTATCGGCTACATCTCCACCATCGTGGGCGCCTTCCTGCCCGGCGTGGCTGTGGCTATGCTGCTGGGCCGCTTCTGGAAGCGTGTCAACTGGCAGGGCGGTCTGGCCTGCATCGGCTCCGGCACTCTGCTGGGCGTGCTGATCCTGGTGCTGCCTTCCTTCAAGAACTGGATCAACGCCACCATGGGTGGTCCGGCTGTGCCTGCTACCATCATTTCTCTGGTGTTCGGCATCGTGGTCTCTCTCATGTTCCCTGCTGACACCACTCCCGACGATGTGCGCCTGAAGCACGTTATGGACGACCGCCGCGGCACTGTCGTGGAAAAGGTCGCTGCTGCTGAGGCTGCTGCTGAGGAAGAAGAAGATCTGTAAGATCTATTGAGCCGGCAAACTGTAAATCTGTTTCTCCGAAAGGGGCGAGGGCATACGCCCTTGCCCCTTTCATCATTTGCGGCAGGGTCGCCTTGCCGCAGGGCAAATTCATAGCGAGAGGGAACCTATCATGAAACGTATTTTGATCCAGAACGGCACCCTATACGACGGCCTAGGGGGCCAGCCCTACCAGGCAGACCTGCTGGTGCAGGACGGCCGCATTGCCCAGATCGCTCCGGGCATCACGGAACCGGCAGACCAGGTCATCGACGCCACCGGCAAGGTGGTGACCCCGGGGTTTGTGGATATCCACCGTCACCACGACGCAAAGCCCCTCAACGACCCGCACTTTGGCGAGGTGGAGCTGGCCCAGGGCATTACCACGGCGGTGGCCGGCAACTGCGGCATCAGCATGACCCCCCGGCCGGAATCGGACGAGGCGGCAAAGGAGTATTATTCCTTTGAAGAAGCCGTCATGGGCCCCATCGGCCTGGACGGCCCCCACACCTACCGTGATTATCTGGCTGCCCTGCACAAGACCGCGCTGCCCCTGAATGTTGCCGCCATGATCGGCACCGGCACCGTCAAGATCTGCGTCAAGGGCTTTGCCGACACTCCCTACACCCAGCAGGAGCTGGACGACGCCCGCGCCCTGATCGAGGACGCCATGGCCGCCGGTGCTCCCGGTGTGTCGCTGGGCATCATGTACCTGCCGGAGTGCTACTCCTCCACCGATGAATTTGCCTACATTCTGGAGCCGGTGGGCCGCTACCACCGTGTGATCACCACCCACATCCGCGGTGAGGGCGACAGCATGGTGCAGAGCGTGCGCGAGGTGATCGAGATCGCCCGCCGCGTGGGCTGTGCCCTGGAGATCAGCCACTTCAAGAGCTGCGGCATGAAGAACTGGGGCAAGGACATCCACATCGCCATTGCCGACATCGAAGCCGCCCGCGCCGAGGGCATGGACGTGACCGTGGACTTCTACCCCTACGAGGGCGGCAGCACGGCCCTGACCACCATGCTGCCCCCGGTGTTCGTGGCCGGCAACATGACCCGTGCACTGGAAAAACTGGGCACCCCCGAAGGGGTGGAGGAGTTCCGCCGTACCAGCAGCGTGTTGTACGACGACTGGGACAACTTCTGCATCACGCTGGGCTGGGACCGCATCATCATCAGCGGCGTGGTCCGCCCCGAAAACGAGAAGTTCCTGGGCATGCGGGTGACGGAGGCTGCCGAGAAATTCGGCTTTGAGGACGCCGCTGCACTGGCCGCCTACCTGATGCACAGCGAGGACGGTAAGACTGCCATCATCAATATGTCCATGAGCCAGGATGATATTGATACGGTGGCACGTCTGCCCTGGTCCAATATCATCTCCGATGCCATCTATGCCAAGACCGACACGCCCCACCCCCGCATGTTCGGTGCCTTCCCCAAGGTGCTGCGGGAGTATGTGGCCGAGCGCGGCATCTACACGATGCAGGAGGCCATCCGCCGGATGACCAGCCAGCCTGCCGCAAGAATGGGATTGGTCGGACGAGGGAGCTTGCAGAAAGGCAACTATGCTGATATACTGGTATTCGATCCGAAGAAGTTCACGGATCATGCCACCTTCACGAATCCTGCCCAGAAGGCCACCGGTCTGGACTGGTGCATCGTCAACGGCCAGGTCGCCATTGACCACGACCGGCGCACCACGACCGGTGCCGGTATGGTGCTGACGGTGTAAGGAGCTGCCATGTCGATCGCGATCCTTCTGCAGCAGATCCTGATCATCTTTCTGGAGATCGGCACCGGTGCAGCCGTGACCAAACTGGGCATCATGGATGACGGGAACAGCAAGTTCCTGTCCAACCTGGTCATGTCGGTCACCCTGCCCTGCACCCTGCTGGCCAGTGCCAGCATCGACGGCGGCCGCGAGGCCGTGGCCGGCATGCTCAAAGGCTATGTGGTGCTGGAGATCTTCTACATCCTCACCATCGGCATCTGCCTTGTGCTGAGCAGGGCCATGCACCTGACCCGCGGCCAGAAGGCCGTGCTGGTGGGTGCCGCCGTCATGCCCAACAGCGCCTTCATCGGCATCCCACTCATCAGCGCCCTGCTGGGCAGCGAGGCGGGTGCCCTGTACGGTGCCGCCGGCATCATGGCCTACAACATCCTGTTCTTTACTTATGTACAGCACCTGTTCGACCCGGAAGCCAAGGTGAGCATCAAAGCATTCCTTACCCCCACCAACATCACCACCGCCATCATGGTGGTCATGCTGGTGACCGGCCTGCGGCTGCCCGCCATTCTGGAGAGCTTCTGCAAGGCGGTGGGCAATACCACCACCCCGCTGGCTCTTATGATCGCCGGCGGCATGCTGGCCCGCAGTGACCTGAAAAAACTGGTCACGAACCCCATGGTATGGCTCATCACGGCCCTGCGGTGCGTCGTGTTCCCACTGGGCTTCCTGGCGGCGCTGTACTTCCTGCCGCTGGACCGCACCCTGTGCATGGCGATCCTGATTCTGGCATCCTGCCCGGCAGGCAGCCTGACGGCCGTGCTGGCAAAGCAGTACGACACCGAAGGGGAGCTGGCCAGCCAGGCCGTTGCACATTCCACCCTCAGTATCCTGATCAGCGTGCCGCTGGTGTTGAGCCTTGGCAGTACGCTGTTGGGAATATAAAAACGGCTGTTGTTCCGCCGACACACGCCCGGCGGGACCGCAGCTTCCAACGGCAGCAGCCCCCGTTTCGGCTGCGTCAGAGAAAAAGAAGAGAGGTTTTTTCTTATGGCAAATGTCTACGATAAGCTCAAGGAAATGAACATCACCCTGCCCGCACCCCCGCCGAAGGGCGGCGTCTACACTCCGGTCATGGAGTTCGGCGATCATCTGCTGTACTGCAGCGGCTGCGGCCCTGACATCGGCGACGGCCACAACATCGTGGGCAAGGTCGGCGGCGACCTGACCCTGGAGCAGGGCCAGAAGGCTGCTTACAACTGCATGCTGAACCTGCTGGCCAATCTGGACGCCAAGCTGGGCGACCTGAACCGCATCAAGCGCTGCGTCAAGGTCCTGGGCTTTGTCAACTGCACCGATGATTTTGCACAGCAGCCGCAGGTCATCAACGGCGGTTCCAACCTGCTGTTCGAGCTGTTCGGCGAGGAGAAGGGTCTGCCCGCCCGCACCGCCATGGGCACCAATTCCTGCCCGGGCAACATCGCGGTCGAGATCGAGATGCTGGTGGAGTATGAATAAGATCAACGACAACCTCTATACCTTTGAGGGTCAGCAGGACATCGTAAGCCCGCAGCTGGTCTATTACCCGGCGATCATCCGCGAGAATATCCGCAAGATGATCGACATTGCAGGCGGCGCTGCCCGCCTGTGGCCCCACATCAAGACCCACAAGATGGCCGAGGTGGTCCAAATGCAGATCGAGGCGGGCATCGACCGCTTCAAGTGCGCCACCATCGCCGAGGCTGAAATGGCCGCCAAGGCCGGTGCGAAGCACCTGACTCTGGCGTACCCGCTGGTGGGCCCCAACATCAAGCGCTTTGCCGCGCTGCAGGCCGCCTTCCCGGAGGTGGAGTTCTTTGCCATCGGCGATGACACGGAGCAGATCCGCAAGCTGGGCCAGACCTGCAAGGCCAATGTGCTGATGGATGTGGACATGGGCCAGCACCGCACCGGTGTGCCACTGGATAAAGTGGAAGCGATGTACCGGGAGTGGAACACCCTGCCCGGCATCGTCATGCGCGGCATGCACTGCTACGACGGCCACCGCCACGAGAGCAGCGTGCAGGAGCGCGAGGTGGCTACCGCCCCTGTGGACAAGCAGATCGAGGCCATCAAGGGCCGCCTCCAGGCGGACGGCCTGGATTGCAGCATTCTGATCATGGGCGGCACCCCCTCCTTCCCGGTCCACGCCGAGATGACCGGCGAGTTTTTGAGCCCCGGCACCTGCGTCATTCAGGATGCAGGCTACCGCAAGGCCTACCCGGACCTGAAGTTTACCCCGGCTGCTGCCCTGCTCACCCGCGTGGTGAGCCGCCCCAGCCGCGACACCTTCACGCTGGATCTGGGCTGCAAGGCCGTGGCCACCGATCCCCAGCCGGAGCGCGCGGAGATCGTGGGCATGGAGTATGCCCGCACCGTGATCCAGAACGAGGAGCACTGGGTGGTGCGTGTGCCGGAAGAGCACATCGCCGACATCCCGCCCATCGGGACCGAGCTGTTTGCCATCCCGACTCACGTCTGCCCCACCAGCGCCCTGTACCCGGCGGTCCCGGTGGTGGAAAACGGCAAGGTCACAGGCTGGTGGAAGGTCGCTGCGCGTGACCGCCGCCTGACCCTGTGAGAGAGTATCTGAGAGTTTTATAAGGAGTTGAATATGATGCTGAAAAGTCAGCAGGTCCGTTCCCTGTCCCCTGAGATGGACCCCCTGCGCATGGGCATGGGCTGGACGGTCGATGACCTGAGCAAGCCCCAGATTATGGTGGAGAGCACCTACGGCAACAGCCATCCGGGCTCCGGCCACCTGAATATCTTTGTGGAAGAGGCTGTCCGCGGCGTGAACGACCACGGCGGCAAGGCTGCCCGGTATTTTGCCACCGACATGTGCGACGGCATGGCCCAGGGCCATGACGGCATTAACTACTCGCTGGCCCACCGCGAAGCCATCACCAACCTGGTGGAAGCACAGGCCAACGCCACCACCTTTGACGGCGGTGTGTTCATTTCCAGCTGCGACAAGGCCATGCCCGCCATGCTCATGAGCATCGGCCGCATGAAGGACATGATGGCAGCCATCGTGGTCACCGGCGGTGTCATGGAGGCATACGACCTGCCCGCCAAGTACACCGAGAACGACCCCGGCTGTGCCATCAACGAGCTGCTCACCCTGGAGCAGATCGGCAAGTTCAGCGCACAGTACGAGCGCGGCGAGATCCCGGCCGAGCAGCTGACCTACTACAAGCAGCACGCCTGCCCCAGCTGCGGCGCCTGCTCCTTTATGGGCACTGCCTCCACCATGCAGGTCATGGCCGAGGCTCTGGGCCTGATGCTGCCCGGCACCGCTTTGATGCCGGCCACTGCCCCCGAGCTGAAGCAGGCTGCCTACGACGCCGGTGCACAGCTGATGAAGCTGGTGGAAGCCGGTGTCACCGCAGGCGATATCGTGGATATGCGCAGCTTTGAGAACGCCATCATGGTCCATGCGGCCATTTCCGGCTCCACCAATGCCCTGATGCACATCCCCGCCATTGCCCACGAGTTCGGCTTCGAGATCGACGCCGACACCTTTGACCGGATGCACCGCGGCGCACACTACCTGCTGAACATCCGTCCCGCAGGCGACTGGCCCGCACAGTATTTCTACTATGCAGGCGGCGTGCCCCGCATCATGGAAGAGATCAAGTCCATGCTGCATCTGGATGCCAAGACCGTTACCGGCAAGACCCTGGGCGAGAACCTGGAGGAGCTGAAGAAGAACGGCTTCTACGAGCACTGCGATGCCCTGCTGGCCGAGAAGAGCAAGAAGATCGGCCGCGAGATCAAGCGCACCGACATCATCCGCAGCTTCGACGAGCCCATCGGCACCAACGGTTCCATCGCCATCCTGCGTGGCAACCTGGCCCCGGAAGGCTGTGTCATCAAGCACACCGCCTGCCCCAAGGCCATGTTCAAGGCGACCCTGACCGCCCGCCCCTTCGACTGTGAGGAGGACGCCATCGACGCCATCCTCCACGGCCGCATCCACCCGGGCGATGCCGTGTTCATCCGCTACGAAGGCCCCCGCGGCAGCGGTATGCCGGAGATGTTCTACACCGGCGAAGCCATCTGCTCCGACCCGACCCTGGCCTCCAGCGTGGCCCTGATCACCGACGGCCGCTTCTCCGGCGCAAGCCGCGGCCCCGTCATCGGCCATGTCAGCCCGGAAGCCGCCGCAGGCGGCCCCATCGCACTGGTGGAAGAGGGCGATATCATTGAACTGGACGTGGAGGCCCGCCGCCTGGAGATCACCGGTGTGAAGGGCGAGCACAAGACCCCCGAAGAAATGGACGCCATTCTGGCAGAACGCAAAGCCAACTGGAAGGGTTTTACAAGCAAATACACCCATGGCCTGCTGAAGCTGTATAGTCAGCACGCAGTCAGTGCCATGAAGGGTGCTTACATGGAGTAAGGAGTGTAAAAACTATGGCAGAAGCAAGAAGTCTGGCCGATATCAAACTGGATAACGCTTACAAGTTCGGCGCTGGCCGTTACCTGCAGGAAGCAGGGGCCCTGAACCTGCTGGGCGGCGAGGTGGCACGTCTGGGCAAAAAGGCCCTGGTCATTGCCGGCCCCCGCGCCTGGGCAGCCACCGAAGGCAAGGCAGAAAAGAGCCTGAAGGATGCCGGTGTGGAGTTTGAACTCTCCCTGTACCCGGATCAGAACACCTACGAGCGCGCCAAGGAGCACGCTCTGCAGGCCCTGACCACTGGCTGCCAGGTCATCGTTGGTGTCGGCGGCGGCCGCATCATGGATCAGGCCAAGGCTACGGCACACTTTGCAGGCGACCTGCCCATCGTGGAGGTGCCTACCTCCATTGCCACCTGCGCGGCATTTGCCCCGCTGAGCGTCATGTACACTGCCGAGGGTGCCTCCCTGGGCAGCCTGCGCTATGACCACGAGGTCAACGCCATCGTCATGGACATGGACGTGATCTGCAAGGAGCCCCCGCGCTACGCAGCCAGCGGCATCATGGACGGCATGGCCAAGATGATCGAGATCCAGAACGGCCGCAGCGAGATCCTGCTGGACGATGTGAGCATCGGTCTGTTCACCGCTTACACCATCGCAGAGATGGCTTACCATGTTTACGAGAAGGAGGCCCATCAGGCCTGCCATGACATTGCCGAGGGTAAGCTGACCAAGGCCGTGGAGGATATCGCTTACCTGAACGTTGCCGTGGCCGGCATCGTCAGCGGCGTGAGCAAGGGCTTTGGCCAGACCGCTCTGGGCCACGAGACCTACGAGCTGGTGCGCACCCACTTCACCCAGGAGGCAAAGCCCTACCTGCACGGTGAGATCGTGGCCATCGGCGACTGCCTGCAGCTGGCCTTCAACGGCCATCCGGAGCAGGTGGCACCCTTCCGTGATTTCATGCGCAGCATGAACATGCCCCTGACCCTGGAGGACATCGGCATCGACCCGAACTCCCCCAAGATGGAGAACCTGTTCCAGGATCTGTTCCACAGCCCCTTCATGGAGCCCACCGCAGAAAATGAGGCACGCCTGCGCAAGGCCATGCACTATCTGTCTGCAGACTGATCCCCGCAGCATTCCCTGAACCGCAATGACAGCGCCCCCTGAACCGTCTCGGACGGCGCAGGGGGCGCTGTTTTGTCTTTTTGGCACAAAGAAGCCCGAAAATCCTCTTTTTTTGTGATTTTTCCGCTATACTAGAGGTGCAGGAATTCCAATGGGCACGGCCCATGCTAAGAAGAAAGTGAGGATGTCCGTATGAAAATGCAGGAAGGCTTTTTGTGGGGCGGTGCAACCGCTGCCAACCAGTGTGAGGGCTCCGCTTCGGCGGGGCCCTTTGCGTTCTGCCCGGCGGGTTTTGGACGAATCGGCTGAAAAACAGCAAAATTCGGTCAGAATGCGCTAGAATGCTGGACAGCATCCTGTGAATTGTGGTAGAATTGCAATAGAATGCGTGGAAGCGCAAAACCGATGCTGCGCGGTGAACGCAGCAAAGATGAAAGATGAAAGAGGTCGTTTGTGATGAAGATTATTCGTGCAAAGGATTACGCAGACATGTCCCGCAAGGCGGCAAACATTATTTCCGCACAGGTCATCATGAAGCCCAATTGCGTGCTGGGTCTGGCCACCGGCGGCACCCCGGTGGGGGCCTACCAGCAGCTGGTGGAGTGGTACAACAAGGGCGACATTGATTTCTCGGAGGTCACCACCGTGAACCTGGACGAGTACCGCGGCCTGCCCAAGGACCACCCGGAAAGCTACTGGAGCTTCATGCACCGCAACCTGTTCGATCATGTGAACATCGACCCGGCGCACATCCACCTGCCGGATGGCACCAACCCCGATGCAGACGATGCCTGCGCCCAGTACAACCAGATCATCCACAGCGTGGGCGGCATCGACCTGCAGCTGCTGGGCATCGGCCACGACGGCCACATCGGCTTCAACGAGCCGGGCGAGGCCTTTGAGCTGGAGACCCACTGTGTGGACCTGACCCAGGAGACCATCGAGGCCAACAAGCGCTTCTTTGACGGCAACGTAGACCTGGTGCCCAAGCAGGCCTACACCATGGGCATCAAGACCATTATGCAGGCCCGTAAGGTGCTGATGGTGGTCAACGGCACCGGCAAGGCCGAGATCGTGAAGAAGGCCTTCTTCGGCCCGGTCACCCCGGAGGTGCCCGCCAGCATCCTGCAGATGCACCCCGACTTCACCCTCGTGGGCGACGAAGAGGCCTTGAGCCTGATCTGATCGGTTCCCCAAAGCATGTTTCTGCCGCCGCACGGCCCTGCCACCGTGCGGCGGCTTTTTTCTGAGCAGGGGAATTGTAACGCGGCAAAAAATACAGTATACTGGAACAAAAACCACCACGAGGGAGGGGCGGCCGATGTTCAGCGAAGAGATGATCTGCAGCCTGAATGATCTGGAGCTGGAAGTTTATAAGTATGTTGTGCGGAACGCGGACAAGGTGTGCTATATGCGCATCCGGGAGTTTGCGGATGCCGCCCATGTGTCTGCCCCCACCGGCGAGATGAGCAAGCGGTACGGCTTCGTCTATGTGGACAAGCAGGACGACGGCACCGGTACGCTGGCCCGCAGCAAAAAAGACTCCTTCTACTGGTATCAGAAGGTCATCCGCTCCAACGGCGCAGACCTCTGAGCGTTTTCCTCCGTTTCATAAATGCAAAAAGCCGCCCCGCAGGCACCGGAAGTTCCGGCCTGCGGGGCATTTACGGGGCCGGTGTGCTGGACCGCTGCATGGAACTGGAAGCCATGTACCGCAAGGGCTGGCAGGACGCCGAAAAGCTGGTACAGTGGTACCGCGCTGCCAAAGCGGAAGCATAAGCCGAACACAACACGAAAGGGCCTCCCCGGAATGGGGAGGCCCTTTCTATGCGTTTACGACTTGACGTGGATCGCGTTAGGTGTGGAAAGCATCAGTGCTTTTCCTTGTACTTGAGGCTGGCGAATGCGCCTGCGATGGTCAGCAGCATGCCGCTGAATGCCATGCCCAGAGCGGCCATCCAGTTCACGCCGGTCTGCGGCAGTGCGGTTGCGTCCTGCACGAGCGGCAGCTCGAGGGTCTCCGGGGTCACGACTTCGTCCGGGGTCTCATCCTCCACAGGGCCGTCCGGGGTATCGGGATCCACCGGCGGAGTGACCGGCGGGACGATGACCGTCTCTTCGCCGTTCACGGTGACCGTGCGGGTCTCAATGGAGGTATAGTTGTAGTCCACATGGGCGTCGGTGGTGGTCACGGTCTCCTTGGACACTGGCGTGGTGTTCACCTTGTCCGTGGTGCGGTAGCTGTAGCTGACGCTGCCGGTATCGTAGCTGGTCTCGCCCTTGCCGGAGAACAGCTTCTTCAGCACCTCGGTAAAGGTGGTGTAGTGGCCTTTGCCGGTACCGGATCCGGTAACCGTTTCGCTCTTATTCTGCGTATAGGCACCGTCGAAGCCGCCGGAAGTATTTTCGCCGTAAGCCGTAGCACGCTCACTGGTTTTATGTGTGGTGGTCTGCTTGTTCAGCTCCAGAAGGCGGTTGGCGAAGTCCTGAGAGCTACGGATGCTCAGCGGGGCGGTGATGGTCTTGATGGTGGATTCCGTCTGGCCGACGACCTTGCCCTCGCTCACCTGGGTCAGCTTGGAGATCATCAGGTCATAGCCGCCGACGTAACCCCAGGTGCCGTCCTGGCGCTTGTAGGTGCTGTTGATGCAGGTGTTGGCATCGCGGGTCATATAGCCGTAGGCGGTCAGCTCAGAGGTCTTGAGATAGACCTGATAGCCGCTCTCACCGGTGCTGTTGGTGTCGGTGGTTCCAATCTTCACAACGTAGGTGCCGACGATGGCATTGCGCTCTTTCGGGGACAAGTCCTTGGCCGTCTTGTTGCTGCCAGTTGCCTCCAGGTAGGCATTGATGGCCTGATCCTCTGCGCTGATGCCAGGGGTCCAATAGTCGCCTCTCTGACCCTGATACAGCTTGATGCTGCCATCTTTATCTTTGATGGGATCATAGGCGACAGTGCCGGTCAGCTTGTAGTAGGCGCTCTTGTCGGGGTTATTATTGGGGTCGCCGCGGTCATACTCGTAGTGGCCGTTGCCCTTGCCGCCCTCATCGTCCCAGCTGATCTTACTGTCCAGGCCGACCGTCTGGTTGCCCTTACCGTTGACCAGGTTTCCGGCATCGTAGTTCCACTCCAGCTTCAGATCCTTGCTCACCAGCACGCAGTCGGTCTGATCGACCTTACCGTCCTTGTCCGGCAGCAGATCCAGCTTGGAGCCGGAAGCAAGATCGAGGTGGCCGATATCATTGCGCGTATCCTGACGCTCGACATCCCACCAAGAGACATACTCTTTTTCGCCCTTATCGTTTGTATAGTAATACCAACCAGGCTGACCAGCAGGAGTAACCTCGATCTTGGAACCGCCCCAAGGTTGATAGTAATACTTGGTCTCCGTTTCGCCGGAGTAGTAGTTCTTCTTGGTCTCTTCGTATTTGGAACCCGCGTTGGCAACATAGGTGGAGTTCTTGGCGATCCGCTCCTGCTCCTGCAGAGCCTTGATCAGCTCATCCTTGCTCATATTTTCGGGCGAGATGGCCGTGGTGAAATACTTGATGATGTCCGTCTTCTCGGTCTTGTCCGTAACCTCCAGATTGCCGATCCAGAGTTCCTCGCCGGGCAGAAGTTTGCTCTGAATCTCCTGAATCTGCTTCCACAGCTCGTCGTATGCCTTCTCAAGATCCTTATTGTCCTTGATGATGTCGGTGACACTGGAGGAGGTGTGCACATCCTTCCGGACGGTGAGGGTCTCGCTCAGGGTGCTGTAATCCACGGTGATGGTTTCGTCACCCTTCGTGAAGGTCGCGGTCTTGCCGTCGGCGTTCAGTCGGATGCTGTCAGCGGAAACACTGTATTGGCCTGCCAGCGCGGTCTGGATCTCTTCAGGGGTCAGCGGAGCACCGGCCTGTTTGGTGAAGGTGTAGGTGGTCTTTACGCCGTTTTTGTCCTCGACCGTGCAGGTGTAGCCGTCATTGGTTTTGGTCACCTTGTCGTAGGTCTTTCCGTCCACCGTAATGGTGCCGGCCTTTTCGTCGATCGACCAGTTCTTGCCGCCGGGGATCACCAGCTTGTCGTTAAGATCCTTGGCGTCCGTCTTTGTGGATTCAGAAAGTTCGTCGATCGTCCATTCTACGCGCTTGATGCCGGAGAAGTCCATGCTGCTGATATTGATGTTATAACCTGCAGCTTTCAACTCATCTTTGTTCTTATATTCGGGGTGCTGGTTCAGCAACTCCGCCCAGGCAATCTCTTCCTTCTCCGTATCGCTGAGGGAAGCGGACGATTCCGTGATTGTGCAGGTACGGGTGATCTTGGTGCTGGTGCCGTCGGGCGAGGTCACGGTGTCTTCCTTTTTGTAGGTCGTGGTGCCCTTCTCCGGGTCTTTGCTGGCGATCGTCCAACCATCGAGAGAGGGAAGTTCACCGCTGCCGGGCTTGACGTAGGTGCCGTTGAGGGAACCGCTTTCGGTCCACGTATTCGAGCCGGTCACATAAGCGGTGCCGGTGATGACGTTGTCCGTAACATCCTTACGGGTCTCGGTGTCCTTGCTCGAATCGGGAGTGCCCGGCTGAGGCGCAGAAACCGTTGCCCCATTATAGCGGAGGGTGACAGTATGAACATTGCCGTCTGCATCAGTATAACTGAGATTGAGCTGGCCTTTGCCGGTGGGATCGATCGTATTCAGCTGGTTCTTGAAATCATCGGTCTCCACATTAATGCCGGCGTTCCGGGCGGCATCCGTCAGAGCGGCCTTGATGGCTTCCAGCTTGGCAGTTTCCTTGGCACTCTCGATGCTTTCCTGACCGCCTTCGACCTGGCCGGGGGTCTTGGTGACCTCAGTGACCTCCACGGTGTAACTCAAAGTCTTGCGCACGGCTTCCATCTGGTCAAAGGTCAGCTTTTCGCCCTTGTAGTAAACGCCGTTGTCATCGCCGGTGAAGCCCTCGCCCAGACGGTCGGCTAACTGCGCGTTGGTGAGCGGCTTGGAGTCTTCCGTTTTCTTGACTTTATAGGTATATTCCTTGCCGTCCACGTTTTCCGTATAGACATACTCGCCGGTAACGTTGTTATAGTACTCGTCCTGGAGCATTTCGCCCAGCTTCTCCGAAGAAATCTCGATGACATCCGTCTTGGTCTCGTCGGTGTTCTTGGCAGTGATGCTTGGCAGTTCGATCTCAGTAGTCAGATCCTTATCATCAACATCCACTGTGCCCTTTTCCACCTTGAGCACCAGCGTGGTCTCAGTGGTGGTCTCGACCGTAGTGCCGGTGATCTTGTAGTAGGTGACGCGGGTGACGGTGTTGCCGTTCTCGTCGGTAGCGGTCTCTTCCTTTTTCAGGGTATAGGTGGTGTTGCCCTCGTCGTCGGTCTTTTTCTCCACGCCGCCCTCGGGGACATCCAGCAGCTTGGCAACGTCCTCAGCGGACATTTCCTTCGTTTCGGGCTCGCTGGTCTTTTTCAGGGTCAGGGTCTTGGAGTTGCCGTCCTCGGAGGGCTCGACCTCTTTCACGGTGTAACCGCCCAGCGTGGCGTCCTTATCGGTTTTCCAGTCCGGGCGCACTTCGCCAAGCTCCTCGTTCAGGTTGATCTCTTCGCCCTTCTTGGTGTCGGTGATGGTAGTGGAGGAATCGGCCTTGCCGGTGCCGGTGGTGGTAGTGGTCTGGGTGCCGGTGGTCTCGGTGGGGGTGGTGATGGTGGTGTTGCCGTCCTCATCCTTGCCCACCACGGGGTCGCCCTTCTTCACCTCGGCGTCGGGGTCCACAACGGTGGTGCTGGAAGAGCTGTCGGGGGTCTCTTCCTTGGTGGCCTCGCCGATCTTGCCGTCCTTGCCGGTGGCTTCGTCCTTCTTGCTGTTGTCGATCACGTCACCCTTCACATAGGTGCCGTCGGGGTTCTCAGTCTCGTCCGTCTCGCCGGAGCCCTCAGAGCCGTCGACTTCGCCGTCCTCACCGGATTTGCCGGGCTCTTCCGGCTTCTCAGCGGGCTTGTAGTCGATGATGATATCATCGGTTTTGGTGCCGGGGCCGAACGCGGGAGCCTGATCATCTTTCTTGGCCTCATCGTTCACCGGGGGAACAAACTCCTCCTGCTCTCCGACTTCCTCCTGCTTTTCCCCTTCCTCAGCGACGGGGGCGGGCGTGGAATTCTCGACTACAGGCTCGGCCTGCGGGGCAGCGTTATCCTCGACAGAGTCGGGGCCTTCCACAGCATGGGCGGCCATGGGCTGTGCAGCGACACAGGCGGTCAGGGCTACGGACATGGCAGCGAGTTTCAGCTTTTTGTTCGTCATGATTGATGGCTCCTTTCAAATGGTGTCAAGTCTTTTACGCATTACCACTGTCCCATATAATGGACATATTTCGAGGCTTGCTATCCTGCTTCCTTTATACCATTTTCTGGTGCGGGTTGTCAAGAAAAAATGTGTAGAAACGCATGATTTGTGAAAATATTCCAAAGTCTGAATTGGATATTTTGCACAAATCACAAGAGCTTGTTGCAGAAAAAAGAGAAACTGTTGCGGACGTGAAATGATGCGGTTGCGGTACTGGTGCAGAGTGTGCGGATTGTTGCGGAAAACCACTTTTTGAGGGACGGAATTTCTGGCAAAGAACCGGTTGGAATTTCTCCTGCCGCCCTGCTGCAGACGAAAAAGGCCCCCGGAAACCTGCGTCTCCGGGGGCCTTGCCCTCTTACATTATATAGGGCAGTCGGCGATCACTGCTTCTGCTTCAGCCGGGCCATGTAGCTGTCGGCGGCCACGGCGGCAGCGGTGAAGGAGTTGTTCTTCCACCAGCTGATGAGCGCGGCCACGGTGGTGATGCCGGCGGTGACCAGCTGCTCCACAGTGGTGCTCTCGATGGGCAGCACGGGCTTGCCCATTGCGCTCAGCACCTGATTGGTCAGGGCCAGCAGGAGCACAGCGGTGCGGGCCAGGGTAGCGGCGGAGATCTTGTTGCTCAGTTCCATAAATCAGTTCCTCTCTTTCATTCGTTCATGGTTCTCAAGGTCGGCGATGCGGTGGTTGGCCACCTTCATCTGCTCTTCCAGAATGGGCACGCGGCGGGCGAAATTGTTGTGCTCGCGCACCTCGCGGGTCAGCTCTTCGAGCTTTGTGTCGGTCACGGCCTGACTGCGGCTGTTGGCGATCAGCACCCCGATCAGGGTCACGGTACCGGCGATCAGGGCGGACAGGATGCTTTCCATTGGGTTCACCTCCTTCTTAACCTGTCCAGCGGCTTTTGGCGGGGCGGGTGTCCACATGGACCCAGCCCACAGCCCGTCCGGCCCGGGGCGGGTACCGGCCGATGCCGCCGGTGCCGGGCAGGCAGGTCTCTGCATAGGCGGCCAGCTGCTCCACCGGGATGCCCTGCACCCGGATGTCGGCAGCGCGCCCATACAGATGCTGGCTGTAGGCGGCCCCGCCCACGGATTTGTTGTGAGCGGCGGTGCGGTAGCCGCTGGTGATGACTACGGGGCGGCCGAAGTGGTCGCGGATCTTCTGCAGCAGGGCGGCAAGGCTGCTGTCCACGAACACAGGGTCCGAGCCATCTTTGCAGGCAAACTCGGCCACGGTGAAGTTTGCGCTCAGCTTCCGGGTGCCGTCCCGCGTGCGGGACCAGGCTTCAAGCATCGGCTTCCACCTCCGCCAGCAGGGCTTTCACGGTGCTGCGCAGACGGGCGGGCACCTCGTCCAGCGTCTTGATACCCTTGCGG
>ERZ827150.1558-NODE-1558-length-28199-cov-4.324545_pt1 | contig 28199 bp, 18 predicted proteins | sample MGYA00519779_ERZ827150 | MGnify/ENA primary metagenome ERZ827150 (study PRJEB31778, sample SAMEA3449267) | human gut metagenome | biome: human gut; feature: human-associated habitat; material: faeces | place: United Kingdom | collected 2010/2012 ...
CCGGACTGGTGGTATCAGAAGGGATATGCCCTGAATTCAACCAATTTTGCCGATGAAAACAGGGAAATGTTCGGTCTGGCAAAAAAAATCGACGGCAGCGGTGCTGTAAAACACTCCATTCCGCGTCATCTGGCGGAAATTCCGGCGCCCAGCAGTGTAATCGCCGCATGTGAAATCGACCCGAACGCCTGGTTTTATTATAACAGCGGAAGCGTCAACAACGTCCCGAATACGCATGACGGCCCCGCGAATGTCCTGTTTCTGGACGGACATGTGAGCACATTGACGATGTCCGCTTTCCGGTGGGGGCTCTGCTCGGACAGCAACAAGGACCGCCCGGTTTACTACAAGTACCGCGGCGGAATGAGATAACACTCCAATCACGACAAGGAATATCATGATAAAACTCAATAAGATTCTTATTTCTGCCTTGGTGCTCTCCGGTTCGCTTCTCCATGCCGAAAGCGCTCTGCTGACCGACAACGAACGCCCCGGATGGACCTCAAACTGCTTCCCGAAAGACCTGAAACGAATCCGGACGGGAGCCGTTCTGGAATGGGTCACGACGGGACCGTTCGCCTGCGATCCCGGCATCGTGAAAACCGGAAGCCGTCCGGATGGGAAAAACCGGATGCTTCTCGACGCCCGCAGAGGCCCGGAAGGCGACTGCCAGGCGTTCGGCCTCTGGGGAGGAAACAAAAATACATGGGCAACTTTCATTATCGACCTCAAAGGCATTTACCTGGTCGAATCAGCCGCAGTCTGGGCGCAGCAGAGGGACAATGCCGGAACCGGAAGCTTTGAAATTCTGCTCGGCAATGACAAGGAAAAATTCATCAGTGCCGGAACGTGCATGATTGATGACGGACTCCGCTCCGGCAAAAATAATCTCGGAGTGGAATCCGTATTCCGGCTGGAGAAGCCCGCCGCGGCAAGATACGTCCAGTTCCGGATCAGGAAACGGACAGGAGCGTGGCAGCAGCAGATCAGCGAAGTCGCTGTTTACGGGCAGAAAATCAGCGGGGAAAAAGCGCGTCTGCTGAGTCCGGAAAATCAGCGGCCGCAGGTCCGCTTCAAGATGACGGGTGTGCAGGAGGCGGCAGTTGTCATTGACTGGAGCGGGTTTGCGAAAACCGTCAGCGACGTCCGCGCATGGAAGCTCTATCTGTCCGAAACTCCGGCAGACCGGACGGATGCCCCCGGAGTAAAAATGCTGGAGCGTTTTCCTGCCGGAACCACCCGCAAGGTCTTCTATCCGCTGAAACCGGGAAAGACATACCGCTTCGGCGTCAACGCCGTTTACGGAGATGGCGAAAATCCCGGACTCACAATGCAGGAATACACCGCCCCGAAACCGTTTGCCTGTGAAAAACTCGGCGACATGCTCGCAATCAACTATTATTACGGCGGCGACGGAGAGGCGGTCCGTTATCCGCACCGGCATCAGAAGGCATGGGATCTCGCCGCGATCGAACTGCTGGGAACGACGCCGGTCCGGCAGGTCCGCTGGTGGCGTCTTCACAAGCACGTTGCGGAGCTGCTTTACGACCGCGGTATCGGAATGCTGTCAGAGAGTGTGATCCCGGAAACCGCCGCAAAAATCGGAGTTCTGACCTTGGGATGCGGCAACGAACCGGAACTTTCCGGGCGGACGGCGCAGCAGTCCACAGAACTCATCCGGAAAGCGTATCAGGCAGGGAAAGCGAAAAATCCGGACATCGTTGTCGCCGCTCCCGCAGTGAACATCCGGGGCGAGGCTCTCAAATATCTTGAACAGATGTATCAGCATGGATTGAAAGAGTGCATCGACGTTCTCGACCTGCATACTTACGGCGGAAATCCGAAAAACAACCCCGGTCTGCCGGGATACCCGCAGGGCGCACCGGAGTTTCTGTTCCAGGCAATGAAAGACGTCAACACCATGCTCCGGAAATACGGCGATGAAAAGAAGGACAAAATTTCCACGGAATTCGGCTATACGGACGGACAGATCGCCAATCCGCTCGGCTTTCCGATCTCCCGCGAACAGATCGCGCAGTTCCTCACCCGCGGGCTCATCATCCACCATGTGCTCGGTTTCAAACGGGTGTTTCTCTATTCTTTCTGGGACCGGGGAACAAATCCGAACGACACCGAAGACCACTTCGGCATGGTGGACTATTATCTCCAGAAAAAACCCTCCTTTCACGCATTCCGCACGCTCGGCGAACAGCTCGGAAACAGCAGGCTGGACTCCCGCATGAACGGAACCGATGAAAGACTCGTCTACGGTTACAATTACCGCGACGTCAAAGACAGTTCCGTTACAGCCGTCATCTGGGACGGGCGCGGAAACTGCAGCGGCACATTCCGCACAACTCCCGGCAAGGTCGAAATTACACAGCTTTACGGTGAAAAATCCGTCATACACACAGCGCCGGACGGCACATTCCGCACGATCTACGGGCCGTCCGTCATTTACCTGAAAGCACCGGGTCCGGTTGAATTGATAAAAAGCACGGCGGTCGAAAAAAAGACGGAGGAGAAAAGCGGAATCCTCTTTACGCCGGAAAAAAAAGTCTTTGAAATACCTCCCGGAAAAGAGAACGCCGATGCGGCGTTTTCCCTGAAAAACCGTTCCGGAGAATCCTACCGGGTTCTCTGTGTGCTGGAAAACAGCCGCGGGGAAAAACTTCAGGAAAAACAGCTTGTTCTCCCTGCGGGGAAAACGGAAAGGCTTCTCTTCCGGATCGCTCCGGTGGACAGGATTCTGAAACGGTACCGGGCACGGATCTCCTATGAGGGGCAGTATGCTTCCTATTCCGCGTCCGAACCGTTTTTCGTGCGCGCGCTCCGCAGAAATAATGGAAAAATCAACGTTGAAAAAAAGCGCATGGAGGGTTACGGCGGGGAAATCGTCGTGATTTCCGATGACAAATTGGAAGTAACTGTCGATCCGGAGCGCGGCGGCAGAATTCTGGAAATCATGGATAAGACCGCCGGCGGCAATCAGGTCAATATCGCGTATGAACTTCTCGGCGGTCAGGAAAACGTGAATTTCTACTACACGATATGGGACCGTGTCCGCGCACCGGGAAAATATGCGATTTCTCCCAACCAGCCGTACCGGGCGGAGCTTCTTCCGGACGGAGTGCGCATGACGACGGTCTCCCCGGCTGGAATGAAACTGATCAAAACTCTGACATCCGACGGCAAAGGCTCGTTGAAACTGGAAACCGTCATGACCAACGGCGGAAGCGCCCCCGTTGCCTGTTCCTGGTATCTGCACCCGGAATACACGGTGGGCGGAACCGGCGATCACGGCACGGATGTTCTGCATCTACCGATCGGCGGCAAGGTGCTTTCCATGAACTTCTGGAACGGGCTCGGTCACAAGCCGACACAACCGTTTTCCGAAGGCTGGTGGCAGATTGACGACACGGTAAAAAAAGTGCGTCTGGAACAAAAATTCGATCCTGCCGGATTCCGCACGCCGCGCCTCTGGTTCGGACTCGGCTGCTGCAATCTGGAAATGGAAAGTCCGAAAGGACTGATCCTGAAACCCGACGAAAGCTGGCGCGGAACTCTGACATGGACACTCTCCCATCTGAAATAAACCAAGGATAAAAAAATGAAATTGAAGATCAACTCTCCCGAACTCAGAAACCTCCCGTGGCAGGAACGCCCCGCCGACTCTCTTGAAACGGTCTGGCGCTATACGGAAAATCCCATTATCGGACGCCGCGGAACACCGACTTCCAACAGCATTTTCAACAGCGCTGCAGTACCTTACAAGGACGGCTTCGCCGGAGTGTTCCGCGTCGACAACCGCCGGCGGGAAATGCATCTGCACTTCGGCTTCAGTTCCGACGGAATCCACTGGGACATCAACCCCGAACCGTTCACGGCGGAACCGGAAGATCCGGAGGCGGGAACGCTTATTTTCGGCTACGATCCGCGCTGCTGCTTTCTGGAAGACCGCTATTACATCACCTGGTGCAACTGCAAAAACGGTCCGACGATCGGCATCGGCTACACGTTCGACTTCAAAAGCGTGGTTCAGCTTCCAAACGCATTTCCGCCGTTCAACCGCAACGGGGTGCTGTTCCCGCGCAAAATCAACGGCAAATACGCCATGCTGAACCGTCCAAGCGACAACGGCCATACCCCGTTCGGCGACATCTACTACAGCGAAAGTCCGGATCTGCGCCACTGGGGTTATCACCGCCATGTCATGAGTCCAAGCTCCGGATGGCAGGAGACCAAAATCGGAGCGGGCCCCATCCCGATCGAAACATCCGAAGGCTGGCTGATCTTCTACCATGGAGTCCTGACCTCATGCAGCGGCTACCATTACAGTTTCGGCGCCGCCCTGCTGGATCCGGAACACCCCTGGAAGGTGATCGGCAGAACAAACTCCTACCTGCTCGCACCGCAGGAACTGTATGAATGCGTCGGTGATGTCCCGAACGTGACGTTCCCATGCGCCGCCCTGTGCGACGGTGCCACGGGCAGAACCGCCATCTATTACGGATGCGCCGACAGCGTCACCGGACTGGCGTTCTGTTATGCGGACGAAGTCGTGGAATTCATCAAAAGCGGAAAATAACCCCTCCGGAGCGGTCCGCAGCCGGAATCCGCGATCACCATCAGTCACGCCCGGCTGCTCCGCCGGGCGTATGGATCCGACTTCCCGGAAAGAAAATCATGCTTGTTCCCCTTTCCGCAGAAACTGCTCCCGGTATCGGGCAGGAGTCATACCGAAGTAACGCTTAAAGCGCTTGAAGAATTGAGACATATCATGCATTCCACAGCGGGCGCAGACTTCCGCCAGAGGAAGAGAGGTTGATTCCAAAAGAATACGAACGGCATTGAGTTGTCCTCTCTCCCGCCACGCACGCGGAGACAGCCCATACGCCTCTCGAAAACGAACATAGAATACCGAACGCGACATTCCGCAGATGGCGGCAATCCGATCCATATCCATTGGTTTCTCGAAACGGCTTAGAAAGGTCTCTGCTTTCAGAAGCTGTTCGTCCACCGGTCCACTTCGGAACGAGAGCATATTGCCGCGAAGAATTACACTTTGAATCAGATTCAGCGCCAACAGATGCCATCCCCGCCGGCACCCCATCGCCAGTTTAAGCACCTCCATCAACTCCCGTACGCACCGCCGGAAAACAGACGCGGACGGAGTCAGCGAATACACCACGCCCTCTTTCAACGCCGACCACTCCATCGGAATTCGCAAAGGGAAATGAACCCAGTAGGAAAGCCAGCTTTTCGTGGAATAAAAACGTCGGCTCCCACTCGGAGCAAAGAGATAGAGCGATCCTTTTTTCATCAGAATCTCATGCTCGCCCACCCATGCGATCCCTTCCCCGGAAACCATGATGACCAAATTCCAGTCGTCGTTCCGGAAGGTCTCCCATCGACTGGGACTGCAAATCAGGGAATGCCCGGCAACGACATCAATATCCTGCAGAGGAGAAATTCGATCATCTGGACAATTTTCGGACAAAATGACATTCCTTTCGGATAAAATTCTCTTTTCTTTTATCCATTTTTCGATTATAATATAATATAGCATAAACAAAAATCAAGTTTTTACTTCGAAAGGGACCGACCATCATGGGAAAAATTGATGTGGGATGCTATTATTTCCCGAACTATCACAGATGCGATGAACGCAATGCCGCAGCACACGGAGCAGGCTGGAGCGAATGGGAGCTTGTCAAAGCGGCCCGTCCTCGTTTTCCCGGTCACCGTCAGCCGAAAGTCCCCCTCTGGGGATACTGCGACGAATCCGATCCGGCTGTCATGAAGCAGAAAATTCTCGCGGCCCGGAATCATGGAATTGATTACTTCATCTTCGACTATTATCATTATGCGGACGGCCCCTTCCTTTCGCACTGCCTGGACGACGGATTCCTTCCCGCCGTCTCCGGAGAAGCATTCCGCTTTGCTCTGATGTGGGCTAATCACGACTGGATTGATATCCATCCCCGCAAGCGTTCGACCCCTCCAGCCCTTCTCTATCCGGGAGCAGTTACACCGGAGCAGTTTCAGCAGATCACCGATTCTATTATTGAACGCTACTTCCACCATCCGAACTATTATCGCCGGGATGGGAAGCCCTATTTTTCCATCTATCATCTGCAAGAGCTGATCCGGGGACTCGGTGGATTTCAAGAGACCCGGAATGCTCTGAAAAATTTCCGGGAACGGGCAGAAAAATCCGGTCTTCCGGGGCTTCATCTGAATGCAGTTGTCTGGGGTTCTCCGGTCCTTCCAGGAGAAGAGGAAGATCGTCCCCGCGGAGAGATCGTCCAAGCATTAGGATTCGATTCGATTTCCAGCTATGTATGGATTCATCATTTTTCTCTGCCGAAACAGACGGAATATCCGTATCCGAAAGCGATGGAATCCTATTTTCACGCATGGGACGAACTGGAAAAAAGCTGTTCACTCCCCTACTATCCCAATGTAACGATGGGATGGGATCCGGCTCCCCGGACCGAATCAACGGATGTCTGGGATCCGCATCTGGGCTATCCCTACACCTGCACATTGTCGGAAAACACACCCGAAAACTTCCGGATTGCCCTGCGCGAAACCCGGAAACGCCTGGAACAGCGGGGTATTCCCACCTTCAGCATCAACTGCTGGAACGAATGGACCGAAGGTAGTATGCTCGAACCGGAAGGCCTGTACGGAATGGGATACCTGGAAGCGCTGAAAAAAATTTTCCCCCCATCCAATTAACTGTTCAGGAGAATGACGAATGAAACGGACACACCGACATTTCAAGAAAATCCGGATACAAAAATATCCGTTTACTCTTGTAGAACTCATGATAGTTGTATCGCTTATTGCGGTCCTTTCCGCAATGCTTCTCCCTGCTCTGAGCTCAGCCAGGAAAAAGGCACATCAGATTTCCTGCACCTCAATTTTCCGCCAACTGAATATTGCGTTGGTCAACTATCTGAACGCCAACGACGACAAAATCAGCATCATGACAAAAAGATGGGCCCTGTATTGCTACCCAAACAACAACGGTATTGATTCGGAGGGACATGAATCGTATGTTCTTGACGCATTTGGAATGAAGGAACGGAGCTGTCTATGGCAGAAAGCCACGGTTCCGATTGCAAAGCTCTGTCCTTCGCTTGTCCGGAACGCGATAGCAAAAGGGTATGTGTCGTACTGCACCAATACAGCGCTCTGCGCATCCAAACCGCCGCACCTGGTCTTTTTCAATCTTTATGCAATGCGCTTTTCCGATCAGGCGGTTGATGCCGTGAACAATGGCGATGCCTATATCCACCAAATGAACAAAATGAACTACCTCGGGGCAGAGCCCGCGAGGTATCTTGTCTGCGCAAAGTTATATTTCAAAATCAAACTTTAGTTGTTGCGCAAAAATTTTCTCGTATTTTCCTTGATTTGCAACATAATTTTGAATTTTAATTTCATCGCCGAATGCTCCAACTGTATTTGCATAAAAACCACTTGTCCAAATATTGCCACCCCATAAAATTCCACGAATTTCCGGATGTCTGCGATACAATTCTTTCGCTGTTATACTTTTTAGCATTGTTACTAACTTCGTTACAGAAAACATTGGAATACTCTGAACAAGAAAATGAACATGGTCTTCTTCCATTCCTATTTCAACAAAATGAACCTCATACCGTTCACTCAATTCTAAGCAAATTGCTTTTAACGAGTCAGAGACATTTTTCGTAAAAATATGTCTCCTGTATTTTGCGGGAAAAACAAAATGATACAGCAGCAGTGTTTTGTTATGACTTTTATATACATGATCACTCATAATTGGGTAATATAGCACGACTTTTATTCTTTGCGACCCAGAGGGTCGGGGAATTTACCCCCTTCGATTAAAAAATCCTTCCATTTCCGCCTTTTGGACGGAAGGAATGATTCAGTTCCAAAAAAAGACCAATGAAGGGCTATTCAACTCAGCTGGCAATCCCACCAATGAGCCAGTTTACTCCCATCAGGGACGAAATACGGTTCTCCATTTTGATGGGCATGTATCATCGGTCCGTCACGCGATGGTACTCTGTCCGCATTTCTATCCGCCGGACCGGGGATGCCCTGTCTGCCGTTTCTACCACCCCTACCTCTGAGATGTCGCATTATGAAAGTTCGAAAAATACTTACTATTTTGTTTCTGGCAGAATTCGCGCTGAGCGGCGTGCTCGGAGAAGAGCTTTCCTTCCGGGTAGAACAGCTGAAGGCTGATCCGTTCACACACATCCGGAATGGAAATATTGCCATCTCCATTCCGGAAGAGAAAGAGAGCCGGAATGAAACGCGCGGAGGCGCATGGATCATCGGTAAAGAACTGTTGGAACGTTTGAAAGGACATTCCCTCTCGTTCCGCAGCGAAGTCCGCTGGAAGGACCTCGCACCGCAAAAAGAGAATTCGCCAGCTGGCGGGAAAATTCTCGCCATAGCGGAAATCCACGACGGCATGGGCAGACGGATTGAGTACCAGGTTTCTCCCCTCTGTAATGGAACATCTCCGCAATGGAAGAAGTATTCGGCGGAATTTTTCATCCGTCCCACCACTGAGTCCCTGACCATTCTGTTCGGGATTCAGAAATCCTCCGGCTCTATGGAATTCCGGAACGTCCGTGCGGAAACGTCGGGGAAACCGGTTTTTGAAACAATCTGGACGCCTCCGGAAAACTTCCGCTGCGAATACTCCGAGCGAGTCATGCGCATGCCGCAGATGCGGGGATTCATGAGCCCACCTATTGCCACCATTACGCACGACGATCTCCGGGACATGGCCGCCATGGGAGCTAATCTTCTCCGTTGGCAGATGAATGCACACGCCCCCGGTCTGGAAGACTGGAAATCCAGCATTCTTCTCCAACTGAATAAACTGGAGCAGTTTCTCCCGCTCTGTCGAGAGCTCGGAATCTCGGTCATCATCGACCTGCATACGCCGCCCGGCAACCGGAAAAACTCCGGAGGCGCACTCGGAACCGCAGATGGCGCGGACAAGTTCTCCGATGGTGCTAAATTCGTGATGTTCGACTCGGATCCCCACTATCAGGCCTATCTGGAAATCTGGAGTCTCATCGCCCGCCGCTTCAAGAATCAGTCTCTCTATGGCTACGATCTCTGCAACGAACCCGCTCAGATGAGTTTCTCCAAACGGGATTATCTGCGTTGCTACTATGAATGTGCCAAAAGGATCCGTTCCATTGATCCCGAAACGCCGATTCTGATCGAATCCAACGAATGGGCGGCACCGGAAGCATTCTCCTATTTGAAACCGCTTCCATTCCGGAACATCATCTATCAGGCACACATGTACCGCCCCGGAAGTTATACACATCAGGGAGTCGGCGATTTCAACGATTACTCGACCCGTTATCCGGCCTCCCGAATCCCGTACCCCGGCATACTTTTCGGAAAACACTTCGACAAGGTTTTTCTGCGAAACGCTCTGATTCCAGTCCGCCAGTTTCAGCAGAAATACCATGCACGGATTCTGATCGGGGAGTTCGGCGTCGTCCGCTGGGCGGAAAACGGCGAATGTTGGCTCGACGATGTTCTGAGCATCTTTGAGGAATTCGGCTGGGACTGGTGTTATCATGCTTTCCGGGAGTGGCACGGTTGGAGCCTGGAGCACTCTTCCGATCCGAAAAACACACGTCCGGTATCTGTAACGACTCCGCGAAAAAAAATCATCCTGAATTATCTGAAAAAAAATCAGCAGAGAATTCTCCGTTCCGGGAATTCCCCGAAGAATCCCGGTTCTGATAAAAAGAAAACAACCAGGAAAGGAAATTGTTTATGAAAAAAAACAGCCCATCACTCATTCTTCTCGGCGCTTTGCTCAGTGGAAGCGCGTACGCAGCGGATGCCGATCTGACGGATCTGCAAACCTTTGCACCGGAAAGCAAAGAGTACAAACTCATCTACAAAGCGGACCTCTTCAAGGGAACCGACACGCGGGGAAATCCGATTTACGAAGTGGATCAGTCCAGGAATTTCACCAAGGACAAAGTGGAACGGATCGCTTATTTTCTGCGTCTGGCGGATACCCGAGGCGGAGTTCGGCGTGTCTTTGTCTCAATGAAAAGTTTCATCGGAAATATCCAGGAAGCAGGCATCCCCCGAATGAATCCGAAAACCTCGTTCCAAATCGAAATAACCGACCTCCGAGTCAAATCCGATGTTCCCAGTGTCGAAAACGGTACCTTTGAAAAAGGCAACATCGAATTCTGGCCAACCAACTACATGCCCCACAACAAAAAGAATATTTCAGGAGCCGACGATAAAACCTTCGATTTCGGAGACTGGATGGCGCCCAATGGTGATTACGGCTCCATGCAGATCCACAATACCGCAAAAAAACAAACCGTCATGGCCATCAACAACTGGAAATCGAAACAGAGTGCTGACCTCGGAATCGGTAACAATTCCTCTGGAAATCCAGACTGGACTTTTACTAATAATGCAAAAAATTATCAGACCGCCACTCTTCTGATCCTGGCCAAATAAACTAGGCGGATCACTCTTTCTGCGGCGTTTGTCTTCTCTGCCAGAGACAAACGCCGCAGTTTTTCCGCTGTCAATGTTGTCTTCAGCCGAGCTGCTTTCCTATCCTCCTGAACATGGGAACAGCACTCGACATCACCAAGAATTTTTCAACGACCTTCTTCGTCGACACTGACGACAGTCGTCAGGACGGGACTATTCTGAACTTCGCTGCCCCTGCGTTTTAAGTAAACATCATCTACGAATCGAAAGCGTATATGAATGAACGGCAAGCCCGCATAATTTTCCGGATTGTTCCGGAGTATCCTGTATCGGCACAAAGATTCCGGCTCCATGCAATCTTTTCCCAATCATCGCATTGATGCCGCGGCATACGGAGTTTCCCGTCTTTCTCCGGAATCCGGTGCTACGGTTTTTCCCGGTTGTCAACATCGCGCCCGATTTCGCGCAGCAGATGCGATTCCGCACGGTAAGCAATCGGCGAAAGACCGGTGAAGCGTTTGAACTCCCTGGAAAAATGGAACGGATTACAGTAGCCGAGACGGTAGGCGATTTCCTTGATGGTCATTTCTTTCATATAGAGATAATAGGTGGCACGTTCAAGTTTGCGCCGGGCGCGGTACTGCATAGGGGTGAAACCGAGATGGTGTTTTGTAAGCCGCGTCAGCGTGGAAGGACTCATTTTCATCGCCGAGCAGAGATCGTTCAGCGTGATGGCGCGGGAGAAGTCCTGTTCGAGAAATTCCAGAATTTTCTGAAGAAAGTTTTCCTGCCCCTTTTCCTTTTGCTGAAGAAAGGAGAGGCGGGCGAGGAATTGATAGGTCATGCCCATCGCGTCGAGAAAATCGTCTTCATTGCGGCTGCCGAGTTTTTCCGCGATCTGCCGCATTTCCCGAACGAATTCCATGTGTCCGCGAATCTGGAAGAGCTTTATTTCCCGCAGATTAAAGGTCGCCAGCAGGGAAGTCAGATTGCTTCCTTTGACCTCCAGCAGGCATTTGGTGATTCTTCCGTTTGACGAAATCCGGAACGGTGTGAATTCCGGAATGAACAAGAGCGTTTCCGGCGGAACCGCATAATCCGTCCCCGCTACGGTATAGTGCGAAACGCCCTCCAGTCCGATGATGAACATCGCATACGCAACCGGTCCCGACTGATAGACCGCATTATCCTCCCGGATGACATATTCATACCAGAACGGATAACACGGCAGATCCTGGTCAATATGAAACAGTTGGCGTTTTTCCTCCAGAAACAGCACGCGGCTGTGTCCGGGATTGGCATAATACGGAATCCCGGGCGCTTTCAATTTCATATTGTCCTCCTCTTTCCCATTCCAGCTCATGACAATAAAATATATTTTTTTTGACGATTATATATATTATAACATTGAAAACAGGGATTGTCAAATGGATCGTTTTGTTGTATAATTTAAATAACCCAGAGAAGAAAGGAAGGAATCATGAGAAAAAACAAAAGGCCCGGATCATCCGTTGTTACGGAAACGAGCACACACACCGGTATTTCCGGAAGAGGAAATAAATTCACCTTGACAGAGCTTCTTATTGTCATAGTAATTATTGTAATTCTTGCAAGCCTTCTTCTTCCGGCGCTCCAGGCGGCGCGGGGGAAAGCTCTGGCGACACAGTGCCAGAACAATCAGAAACAGATTGGAATTGCGACGGCCTCGTACTGCAACGACTGGGCGGATTATCTTCCGCCTCCGACGTATGCGGCAGGGACAAACTATATTTACGATGACTGGCAGGTACGTTTGATTCCGTATCTTTCGCTGAAAGTGAAGGCATCTCAATATACCGAGGGCGCCTGGCGCAGAGGAACCGTGTTCTGGTGTTCTGCTCCGCCGGACTGCAGCCGCTTTTACATGGACGGCGTTCACAGTTCGGGCTGTGCGGACCGTGACAACTATTCCGCCACCCACTTCCGGTTCGGCATGAACAGCTACATCAGTCCGAATTCTTCCGGGGAAAATTTTTATGATTCGACAAAGATCACCAAGATTCTGCTTCCCGGCAGAATGATGCTGTACATGGAGGTCTTCTATGCCAACAAAGCCACCGCGGGTTGGTGGAACCTGAAGAATTATACCGGAAATGCGCCGCATTCGAGATGTATGAATCTGACTTGGGGAGACATGCATGTGTCACTGGTGCAGGCACGCGTCATTCCGGATTACAGTACAACGAAACCATACGCCAGTCAGTTCTGGCTTGGAAAATAAAATCTATACCGGAAGGAGTTTGACAGATGACGGAATTTCATTCGAATTGGCCGCTTCCTGCGGATTACGCCCCGCCGGCGCTCGGAAACGGAACCCTTGCTTTGCAGATAGACCCGCGCTGTTCCATGGAACAGAAGCAGTACTGCTATGCGATTTCTTTCCCCACGATTGTCAGAACCGGGTACCGTTATGACGACCACGCCAAAAATATGGTGAGTTTCGGATTTTTCGAGACTTTTTCCGCCGATTGGGGAATTCCCGTTTCGGTCCGGCAGAATTTGGATCAGAGGCACGGAATTCTTTCGGGCGAATGCCGCTACGCGAACGGGCTGACGGTGGAGTATACCGTCTTCTGCCGTCTGAATTCGGATTTTCTGGCGTTCCGGCTTCATTTCCGCGGGGGAAGCGGAGAGGAGCGGCCGTTTTTCCGTTATACACTGGACTCCAGACGGATGGAACTCTCCGTGCGGGAACCGTATCGAATCCGCTATATGCTGGACAGTCTCGGTGCGGAACCAGTTGGAACGATCGGCCTGTTTTCCGAGAAAGAGGCGGAATTCAGTGCGCGGGGCCGCTGTTTCAGCCTGAATTCACCGGAACGGGAGGCGGTTTTCTATCTTGCGTTCGGAGAGCGTGCGATTGCGGCAGCTTCGGCGAAAAACTTTGAGGAACATTTGTCGGAACAGGCGGCGGAATGGTCCGACTACTTTGCAAAGGGATATCTCGTCACACCGGATGAAACCTGCAACCGCGCATGCGATACGGCACTTTATTATCTGCGCACGGTGACGACTCCGTATTCGATTCCGACCGGTCTGATTCCATCGCACTGGCAGTGCCGTTATTTCTGTTTCGACGAATTTTTCGATCTGACGGCGCTTCTGCGGGCGGGACACCCGGAGGAGGCAAAGCATGTGCCGGAATTTCGCCTGTCGATCCTTCCGGTCGCGCAGCGACGGTATTACAATTATAACATCGAGGACGGCCCCGCGCATTATCCGTGGGAGTCCGGAGAGGACGGGCTGGAAGCGACCACCGACGGTTTCTGGCAGGATCACTGCTTCGAACACGCTCATGTTGTACTTGGCTGTTACGAATATTGGAAGTACAGCGGCGATGATTCCGCCGTCGAACGCTATTATCCGGTGATGCGGGCGTGTGTACGCTATCTGGAGCTTCAGCGCATTTACCGGGATCCCGTGAAAGGGGCGCATATCGGGATCGTGACCGACCTGGAACGTCTCGGTCCTTCCAAATTCAACCCCTATATGACTGCCTGCAGTGCGATCGCCGCTCTGCGCGCCGCCGCCGAAGCCGCCGAATTTCTCGGACGCGATTCTTCCGATGCCGCGAACTGGCGGAAACTGGCGGAAGAACTGTTCCGGAACCTGCCCGACGACGGAACCCGTTATCTGGCCTATCCCGGCGCAAAGGATACGGCGATCGGCATGTTCAGCGGAGCACATCCTTATGGCGTGATTCCGCTGAACGATCCGAAACAGCTTGCCGCCGTGGAGGATTTCATCGCCCGCGAGGATGAATTCGGCTGTATGCTGAAAACCATGGGCCGCGAAATCTGTACCTGGTATTCCGCATGGAAAACTCTGTTTTTCGCCCGTCGCGGCGACCGGGCAAAGGCGGCGGAATTTCTGGAATACACGGTAAATACCACGGGACATTTCGGGGAATCGTTCGAGTCGAACCGACGAATCGGGGGGCGCCCATGGTTCTCCACCGGATCGGCCGCCGTGCTTCAGGCTGCGACAGAGTGCCTGTTTCAGTCGGACGGCAACACGCTGAAACTGGCTCCCGCCGTTTCGGAATCCTGGCGTGATTACGAATTCCTTCTTGCAGCCCCCGGCGATCTCAAAGTTCATTGCAAAGCGCGGAACGGCAGGATCACCGAACTGGATTTCCTCTGCGGGGCACATCATAAAAAACAGAACTGCCGGATCGTGTATCCGGACGGCTCCGTCTGTGAACGGATGATTTGAACTTTTTCCGGGAGTTGAGTATGAATTTGAAACGATCTTTTTTTTCTTGTATTACCGCTGTGCTTGCCGCGTTTCCGCTCGGAGCGGCATCACCGAAACTGCATGTTCCCTTTGACGAAACAGCGGAGGTTCTGCTGGAAAACGGCAGGAAAGCGGAAGGCGTTGTTTACGGACGGATCAACTATCCCGACGGTGTATCCGGCAAGGGGCTGATGGTCAAGCGGGATGCTTACGATCAGGTGACGGCAGCCTGTTTCCGCAATCTTCCGGTGATGAATCTGAAACAGGGGACGCTCTCCTTTCATTTCAAACCGGAGTGGGAGGTCGCAGACAACACCATGCACTACATGTTCTACCTTCAGGCGGGCCGGTTCCGGATCTACATGGTGAAGACGAAAACCAACCGTCTGGATGTCAGTATCTGTTCCCCGAAACAGATTCAGCTGCTCTCAAAACCGCGCATGGAGAAAGGACGTTGGCACCATCTTGCCGCGACCTGGGATCTGACAAGCGGAAAAGGGACGTTTTATCTGGACGGCGCTTTGATTGCCGAACGTGCGGTCTCTCCCGATCAGCTCCGGATTCCCGATCCATGGAAAGCCCCGACCTTCTGGCTCGGACTCCCCGGATCCGACCGTTTCAAGGCAAAGACAGGCGACGGCGTTTATGATGATCTGAAACTCTTTGACCGGGCATTGACTCTTCCGGAAATTCAGTCGCTCGCCCTGAATGCACAAAAGAAGGCTGTGATGAAAGCAACGGATCTTTCCGGCGCCTTCCGTTCGCTCCGGACCGCGGTCCAGTTCGACGGAATCGGACAGGGACAGGTTCAGTCTCTTCTGGAGCTGGAAACTCCGCAGGGAGGAGGGAAAATCTATTATTCGGAGACTTCCCGCCGCCTGACTCTGGAATGGAAACAGGGAGAAACGGCTTCTTTTGTCCACTCGCCCTATCCGCTCTCCCAAAAGCAGGAGTATTTTATTTCGTTCCATCGCGAAGACGGAACCCTTGCGTTTTATCTGGACGGAGCGGAACAGGGACGGATTCCGATACCGGGAAACTCTCCGTTGAATCTGACGGTGTTCCGTCATGCGGAGAACGTAAGACTGTCAAACAGCATCGTCTCCGTAAAACCGCTTGCCGCAGAGGAACCGGATCTGTACCGGAACCGTTTTGAGGCGGGAAAAACCACTGTTGCGGAAGCTCCACTCTGGAAACTGGACGATGCGGCGGAACGGAAGAACGCGGTTCGCCGTGCCGTCTCTCTGAACGGACTCTGGCGCACATATCCAACCAATGATTATGCGCCGCTTCCGCCCTCCGCCGGAACATTCGGTTATATGCGCGTTCCGGGAAGTTTCCGTTCCCCTCTGTTTGAAATTTACCGGGCGGAGAAAGGAAAGCTCGTTCCGCAGAAGTGGACGTGGAACGGGAAACCGCTGATTCAGTACCGCTCCGGATGGTACCAGCGGAGTTTCCGCGTACCGGAATCCATGAAACAGGGACGGCTTTTCCTCCATTTTGAAGAGATGACCGCGGATTATGCGAGAATTTACGTCAACGGGCGTCTCGTCGATTCCTTTATCCAGAAGTCGAATTATTACACTGCGTTCCCGAATCGGCGGCGGATCGACATCTCCGCCTTCTGCCGGCCGGAGAATACCGTGACCATCTTTCTGGAACGCAGATATGCGAAACTCTGGCAGGGGCGTCCGAGCCTCGGAGACCATGGATGCATGGCGCTCGGAAATGTCTGGCTGGAAAGCTCGGAGTCGCCGGTCCAGCTGCGGAGCGCCCTGGCGTTTCCCTCGGTGAAAAAGAAACAGATCGCATTCCGCATTCGGATGGACAATCCCGAACACCGCTCCGGAGCGGCGGAATTGCAGGTGCGTTTTATCCGGAACGGTTCCGTCAAAAAGGAATTCCGTCATAGCATCCGCCTGACAGGATCACCTCTTGAAAGCGCCGTTTTTTCCGGCGGCTGGAGCAATCCGGAACTCTGGGACGACGAGCATCCGAATCTCTATTCGATGGAGGTCTCTCTTTCCGGCAGGGACGGGCGCGATGCGCTCTGGGCGCTTCCGTTCGGGTTCCGGGAACTGGAGGTTCGGCCGGATGCGTTTTATCTGAACGGGAAAAAGTTCCGGTTCCGGCTCTGGTCGTCTCCGGCGTTTGAACGCCTGCGGTTTGTGTATGGAACTCCGGACGGGGCTGCAGGATACGTCCGCAACATCAAGTCGCTGAATTTCAATGCGGTCCGCTGTTCGCCCGTCACGGGTCTGGACCCGATGACATTGACCGGCAATTATTACCGCGAATGCGACCGGCAGGGGGTCTGCAATCTGGTTTCGATGCCTCCCTATGACGGCGGCGACAAAGCGCAGTATGAGGCCGATCTGGATGCGTTTGTCTGCGGATGGGCGAATCATCCGTCGATCCTGATGTGGTACACCGATTTCAACACCTGCGGCTATCCGTGGAATCAGGATCCCGCCAAGCTGAACGATACGGCGTATGTCCCGAAAAACAAACTTCAGGACCGCGCAAAGGCCCTCTATGCGGGAAGTGTCATGGAGCGTCTGGATCCGTCGCGCCCGACCTTCCAGCACGCAGGCGGAAATTCGGGCAGAATCTTCACTTCAATGAACTACCAGTCGTTCGGGACTCCGCTTCAGGAACAAATGGACTGGCCCGCCCAATGGGCGAAGTCGCATACCCAGCCGCTGATCTCCGTTGAAAGCGCATTTCCATTCCCTGCACAGTTCCGGCATTTCGGGCAGGCGCGGGGACCGTATCTTTATGCGGAAAACGCGGCACGCTATTTCGGCGATTCCGTTTACGGGGATGAAGCACGGCCGGCCTATTCGTTCGGCTTCTGCGATTTGCACGCTTATACGAACTGGAACTGCAACTATCTGCGCCTGAAGGAACTTTTTTACCGGCAGGTCGTCCGCTCATGGCGGGCGTACGATGTCTCCGGAATCGGGGACTTCCCCGGCGGGCACGATCTTTACGAACAGTTCGCCACCTACAACAAGGCGCGTGTCGGCGGGGATTTTACGGAAAACATCAAACGCCCCGGTCTTTTCCCCGACCGGCTTTCCGGCAGTTCCGAGGTCCAGACCCACATGCAGGCGGATTACACGAAGCCGAGCGAATGCGCCCGTTATACCGCCGATGCGTTCACTCCGCTGATGTTCTTCCTTGGCGGCGATCCGGAACGCTTTACGGAACAGACCCACGCATGGTATTCCGGAGAGAAATTTACGAAAAGCATTGTGGCGGTCAACGATCACCGGGCAATGCGGAAGGTTACTGCGGATTGGTCGCTTGCGGCGGACGGCAGTGTGGTGCTTCGCGGTTCGGTTCCTTTGGAACTCCAGCCGGGTGAAATCCGGAAAGTGCCGCTCGCACTTCAGGCTCCTGTTGTCTATACACGGACCCCCGGTGTGTTGAAATTGAGTGTTCACGATGGTACTGAACTGTTATATACGGAAGAATTCGCGCTCCAGTTTTTCCCGAAACGGTCGGTTCCGCCGTTCGGTCCCTGCCGGGCGGTGCTGTACGATCCGGAGGGACGGACTGCCGATCTGCTCCGCCGTGCGGGTTTCCCGTTCCGGATCGCAAAGTCGGCGGAGGATGTACGCGGTGCGACTCTGCTGATCGTCGGACGGAACGCTCTGAAGAACGGGGCTCCGGAACTGCTGAAATCCGTGGACCGGGAACAGTTGGTTGAACGCGGATTGAATATTCTGATTTTTGAACAGCAGCCGTGCAACATGGCGAATCTGGTGATGGAATCTCCGTCGTACCGGAATGCGTTTGTGCGCACGCCGTCGTCGCCGCTTCTTGCGGGGCTGGCGGAGGAGGACTTCAGCAACTGGCGCGGCGGAACCGACAACATTTCCGAATTTGTACTTTCCGACGAAGGCTCGCCGCACTATCCCCGTTCAAAATGGAAATGCGGAAACAGCGGGATTGTCGCCGCCCATGTGATCCGCAAACCGCAGTACAGCCGCTTTGTCCCGGTCCTGGACTGCGGATTCAATCTGATGTTCTCGCCGCTTCTGGTGCTGAAAAAGGAACGCGGCGAGGTACTCTTCTGCCAGATGGAGGTGACTCCGCGCTACGGGACGGATCCCGTCGCAACGCGTCTGACGGACAACATGCTTTCCGTGATGAGCAGACCGCAGAGAGCCGTTCCGGCACAGTTTGTTGCCTATTTCGGAGACGATGCCGGTTTTGAACTGCTGAAACAAGCCGGAATGACTCCCCTCCGGGTACGCCGTTCCGGCGGACGGGACCTTTTCTGGAATGTTCAGGCGGTAATTCTCGGCAAAGTGGAAATTCCCGATCCGGACAAGGCGGATTTCCGCGCAGCTCTGGAAAAAGTCCTTCTGCGCGGCGGCGCGGTCGTTGCAACGGCGGAAACGCCGCTTGATCTGCTGCCTGGCAGACTTTCCGAGCAGAAACGCCGCGTTTTCAAAACGTCTCTCCCGAAAACCGCCGATCCCGCATTTGCATCCATTGCGAACGCCGATCTCTTTTTCCGCGATGAATTCACCGCCAACGTACTGGAACCTGATCCTGCATGGCTGATCCGCACCGATCCTGCCGTGATCGCCAAGCTGGATGTCAGCATGGGAACGCTGATCGTATTCCGTCTGCCTCTGAAACTCAAAGGATTCTGGAATACGGAAAAAGTACAGCGCGTCTTTTTCACGATCCTGAGCAATCTCAATCTTGCCCAGGGTAAGGATCTGCGTCTCTTTTCCGCGGAAAAGTTCCGGCATAATACCCGGTCAGCATCCGCCGGGCATCTTCCGCTGAACGACTGGAAACTCGTGCTGGATCCGGAAAACCGGGGCGCGGCACTCAAATGGCAGGAAAATCCGGAGAAGATGCCGGGCGGAACGATTCCGGTCAAAGCGGGACTCTCCTGGGAACGTCAGGGCGTTCATACTAAAAATCCGCATTATCAATATCCGGCGGACATGAAACGTTCGCTCGTTCTTCCCTATGACGGTTACGCGTGGCTCCGGACCGATGTGCCGGTTCCCGCATCGTGGAAAAACCTTGATCTGGAATTCGTTTCCGGTCCGATCGACGACAACGACTGGACCTACTGGAACGGTCGGCTGATCGGAGCAACCACATTTGCCGCCGATCCCGCCGCCTACAAAGCCTCCCGGCGCTACCGGATTCCCGCAGGAGCGGTCCGGTACGGAAAGACGAACACGCTGGTAATCCGTGTGTTCGACCGCTGGGGAGAAGGCGGTCTGCTCGGACCGGTCTCCATTACGGCGCGCCGGAAGAACACCCCGGATGCCTGGTCCCCCTATTATCCGGAACTGGATTTCTATGATGTGGAGGCGTTTCACAACTGGTAAAGGAAAACAGGAAAAATCCCGTATGCATTTCATCGCTTTTCCGGATGGGTCTCCCGCCGGAACGATTGAAGAATGTTTTATGAATATGAAAAATCAGGAAAAGGATAAGACAACGATGGCAAAACTGAAAGCGGCAATCCGGAGGCACGGCGGAGTTCCCGTGATTCATGTGAATGGAGTTCCCGTGACCGGTCTGATGCACTGGAACCGGAATATGGATACGGAGGATGTCCGCAACTTTGCGGAAGCGGGAGTGCGGATTTTCTCCTTCATCGGAAACGTGGCCCCGGAGGATGGAACCCCGGTCCATGACGGTTCCACCAATTTCCAGACCATGACGCCCGAATTCATAGACTCCATGATGGAAAAGATTCTGCGGGGGTGTCCGGATGCTCTTGTGATTCCCCGTTTCCGGCTCCATGCTTCAGACGGGTGGAAAGCGCGCCATCCCGGTTGTCTGATGCGCCTTTACGATCTGGAAACTCTCGCGTTCGAGGATTGCGCCATGGCAACCCTCTGGAGCGACGAATGGATCGACGATGCTCTGGAATCGCTTGGCCGATCGCTGGAATACTGCGAACGGCACTGGGGCGAATCCATCCTTGGCTATCACTCCGGATTCGGCCACTGTGCAGAGCATGTCTGGTACTGGGGGGCGAAGATCGCCGACTACCATCCGCAGATGGCCGTGCATTTCCGCCGCTGGCTTTCGGAACGCTACCGGACTGACGAGGCACTCCGGAAGGCATGGAACGACTCTTCCGTAACACTGGAAAACGCGGAACCGCCTCCGCCCGAACGGTTCCGCAATTTCAATCCCTCCGCCGGGAGTTTGCTGAATCCGGAAACGGAGCAGGCGCTGATCGACCATCTGCTCTGCCATTCAGAACGGATGGCCGGTCTGGTGGTCCGGCAGGCGGAGTATGCAAAGCACACGCTTGCCCGGCTGGGAGCGGAAAAGCTCTTCGGCGCGTTTTACTGCTATGCCAACCTGCCGACGAACAGCATTGCGCATTACGCAGCCGGACAGGATGCACACCGGATCGTGCTGGAGTGCCGCGATCTGGATTATCTGTCATCGCCGGTGGGATATTCGGCACGTCAGCCGGGAGGAGTGAGTACGGCTCAGATGCTGCCCGCATCGGCGGAGCTTGCAGGAAAACTCTATTTCGCCGAGGACGATACGGGGACCCATCTCTCCGTGACGCCTTACTCCAATGTCCTGCCGGAGAATGTTCAACAGGCAGAACAGATGATGACGCGCGGTTTCCTTGATGTCTGGCGAAGCGGAGGAACGCAGTGGTTCATGGACCTTTTCGGAGAGGGAACGTTCCGCGACCGGAACCTGATGGCGAACGTCGCCCGGCTCGCGACATTCGCCGGACGCCATCTGGAACAGCGCGAGAGTACGGCTCAGATCGCCGTGTTCCTTTCCGACCGCAGCCTCTCCTGTTCGAAAACCTTCCAGTTCCTGACGGGAGCCCTGATTGAACAGCAGCTCAACGAGATTGCCGCCATCGGCGCCAGTTATGACATCTTCCGGATTGAGGATCTGCCGGAACTGGTGCGTCAGAACCGCTTGAGTCAGTACCGTTTCGCCATCATGCTGAATCTGCATTTTCTCGATGGAGAACTGCGCAGGCTTATCGACAGCGAACTCAAGAAAGAGAACCGCACGGTCCTCTGGTTCCATGCGCCGGGTATTTTCCGCAACGGCCGTTTCGATGCCGACGGTTGCTGCGAAGTGACCGGAATCCGCTGTGTTCTTGCCGAAGGACAGCGTTCGTCGCTGATTACCGAAGTACTCATCGACGGAAAACGGTTCAGTTACGGAACCCCGCGCAATGTCAATCCCCGTCTGTACGGTGCCGATCCGGAGGCGGAAGCGCTCGGCTGGATCGTCGAAGGAACCTGGACCCCGTATCGGGAAGGAGCAAACGGCGCGATGCTTCTGGAGAAACATTTTCCGCAGTGGACTTCCATCTGGAGCTCCTCGCCGAATATGCCGTCGGCACTGCTCAGCATGTTCGCCGAACGCGCAGGAGTTCATCTCTATTCTTCGCGCGGCGATCAGGTCTTTCAGTCGAAACAATGGCTTGGCGTTCACTGCAAATGGAACGGCCCTCTGGAACTCCGTTTCCCGGAGCGGGGAAGTTGGCGCGATGCATTTTCCGGCGTTCTCCTGGCGGAAAATACGGATTGCATCCGTCTGGAAACGCAACGCGGGGAAAATCGGCTGCTGGAACGAGTATAACAAGCTCCGGACCGGAATCCTGCAATACCATCATCAAACGGTATGGAGAGCCATCGTCCGGTAAAAAGAAAAACTCTTTTCGTTTGATTCCGGCCTGCCGGACCGAATGATGCAGTCTCCTGTTTCGGTCCGGCGGCATTCGGGCAAAAATCAGCAGATAAGGTCAGGATGATGGAAGCCGTACAGTCAAAGTTATTCAACTCACGATACCGGCGGCAGACATTACTGCTGCAGTCAACGCCTCACCTGATCCTCCGCAGCGGAAAAATCTTTCTGAATCCGATCCAGAAAGATTTCAGCGGCAGTAGAAAATACCTGATATTTCTTCCAGACAATATTCAAACCGGATTCCACCTTTGGAGACAATGGTCGAAAGCAGAGCACGCTGTGTTCCATGGTGTCAATGGTTCTGTCAAGCCCGATTGCGTACCCAATTCCTTCCTCCACCAGTTGTGCCGCGTTATAGATCAGATTATAGGTCGCCACGACGTTGAGCTTGTCAAAGAGCCTTCCGAACCATTCAGGATACCCGCTTTTCCCCGTTTTCGACTGTGGATTCTGCCGGGAACAGATCAGAGGAAGCCCCTGAAGATCCCGGAACGAGATACTCTCCTTGGCAGCCAGCGGGCTGTCCTTTCTCATGATAACGCCCCAGACATCCTTCAGCGGCAGATTGATACAGTCGTATTTGGAAATGTTGATCGGCTGAATCAGAATACCGAAATCCAAAATACCCTTGTCCACCCGTTCCTCGACTTCCTCCGTCTTTCCGCTGTAAATGTGATACCGGATTCCGGGGTATTCTTCACGCAGCTCCCGGATAATCCGGGCAATCAGTTTCATAGCCTCGGTTTCTCCGCTGCCGATATAAACATCCCCCCGGATGTTTTCCCCCATTGAGCGGAATTCCGCTTCGGTTTTGCGCACGATCTCCATGATGTCTTCCGCACGCCGGCGCAGCAGTTTCCCTTCAGCGGTCAAGGCAACGCTCCGGTTGGTACGGATCAGCAGTTTCTGCCCCAGCTCCTCCTCCAGGTCCTGCAACTGCCGCGAAAGGGTCGGCTGGGTGATGTGCAGAAAATGCGCCGCCCGGAGTATGGATCCCTCCCGGATCGCGGCGAGAAAATAACGTAAAACTCTGAGTTCCATCAGCAAACCTCCATGTTCATTTCAGATCACATTTTGTCTTACGTTACACGCGAATTCTGAATTCTGCAAGGTTTTTTCCTCTTTTTATCAAGGAACTTCATGAAACGGCAGGACTGTTCCTGCTACATATGCTTTTCAGGCATAACAGCTACAGAAAATAAGTATTTGTTGTTTCAAAGAAAACCGGTATATTAACGAAACAGAAAAAGGAGAAACATTGTGCAACTACCCGCTTGGATTCGACGGACTGGAAATTTATTTTTTGCCGCAGCAGTAATTCTTATCGTCTGTCTGGCCCACCACTACCGGAAAAATGCCATAGAATCTACGGAACAGGAGAGTGCTCCCAATATTCTGAGAACGGACTCCCGGTACAGTCACATCACCGGTTTCGGAGGTCCGATCCCGGTGAGAATCATGCTTTCGCCCGATTTAAAAACGATCAATAAAATTGAATTTGAATCAAACGCGGAAGATCCGGAGTTCTGGCAGCGGGTATTGGATTCCGGAATTTTTAAAAAGTATCTGAACAGGACTCCCGCGGAAGCACTCCGTCTGCCTATTGATGCCGTAACCGGAGCAACCTTTTCCAGTCGGGCGGCGCAGGAAACCATCCGTGCACGTCTGGCAGAGACCGTCTCCGCTCCGCTCGCAGTGGAAACGCCTTCCCTGATTCAGTTCCAATGGCTCGACGGACTCGGATTACTGCTGCTGGCGGTAAACCTTTATTATTTCTTTCATTCGATGTCCGGCAAAGCAAGAATCATCCTGCTTGTCTGCAATATCACGATATTCGGCTTGCTTATACACTGCTGCCTATCCTTATCGCAATTCAGCGGATGGCTTAAAACCGCACCATACTGGAAACTATCCCTGCCGTCATTGATTTTCCTGCTTACGGTTTGGCTTGCTGTATGGAAAGGAAGAAATTTCTATTGTGGAATCCTATGTCCCTACGGAGGAGCGCAGGAGTTGGCAAGCAGACTGGGCCGTAAACTGGGAGCCAGAACATATCCCGCAGGTTTCCGGGCAGGCCCCTATCTGCGACGAATCATTCTTGGAGTAACCGTAACAACGGTTATCTGCGGTGTTTCGTTCCCCGTCATTGAACCGTTCCCGGCATTTCTGCTTGACACGTCATGGTGGATTTTGATTCTCGCCATTGTTTTTCTAGGGGTTTCCGTATTCATCCCCCGGCTTTGGTGCCGCTGGTTCTGCGGTTGCGGGGCCCTGCTTGATTTTTTCCACAAAACATCCAATCACCAAATAGAAAGGAAATGGGAAATGAGTTATGAGCGTATAGTTATTCTAGCGTTGCTGCTGCTTCTTGTCCTCGTACTTTTCCGGCCCCTGCCGGGAAGGTTCACCGCAGAAGGTTCAAACACAACGCGACGGCAAACCGGCAATGTCAGAACAGATATTCTGGACGTGATTCATCAACGGAAAAGTGTGCGGAACTATACAAAAGAACCGATTGAACTGTCAGAACTGCATGAACTGGTCCGAGCCGGCTTTGCCGCTCCAAGCTGCGGTAATGCCAAACCATGGGCTTTTGTGATGATCACAGACCGTGCCCTGCTGGATACGCTTGCAAACACAATGCCGCATGGAAAAATGCTGCGCCAAGCCCCGGCGGCGATTGCAGTCTGCGGAATATCCCAGGCTTTCCGGACAGGAGAATATCGCGATGTCTGGCTTCAGGATTGTTCTGCCGCCACGGAGAATATTCTGCTTGCGGCGGAGGGGACCGGACTGGGAGCCGTATGGCTTGGTGTATACCCCCACACGAATCTTCTTGGCCCCGTCGCCTCTATTTTGAAACTGCCGGAGGGTGTTATCCCTTTCAGTATAATCTCCGTCGGACATCCGACCGGTGTTGAAAAGCCCAAGAACAAATATGATCCCTCACGGTTATTTTTACAACATTGGGGAAACAGGTTTCAACAGAAATGACATGCGAATTCCCATATACTGTGATCACCGGAATTTCTGTTGTTTTTTCCATATTTTTGCAGTCGGGATCCTATGTTTTTCACTCGCATTCATTCACAAAACATCGGAGGCTATTGAACCTGCGGTGTTCTCTCGGTGGATCATGGACTTTTTATCGCCTTTTCAATGGAATGCTCCATTGGAGGCATTCAAATCTTAAAAAGAATTCACATGCTCTCCCTATCCCTGCTTTTCCTCTTCCCTCTCAGCGGATTTCCCGGCGGTTTCGACCAATTCCTGTGCTTCCGTGGATAAGGCGTTTTTCGCTTTCTTGAACTCATAGGATGCCCGGCCCATGGCACGGGCAAGTTCGGGGATGCGTTTCGCTCCAAAGACGATGAGAATGAACAGGGCGATCAGGATGATTTCTGTGAATCCGAGCGACATGGTGAATTTCTCCTTCTTAATTGTTATGCTTCAAGATCGTTCTTAACCCGTTTCAACAGCTCCGGGATATTGAGTTTCTGCGGGCATTTTGCAAGGCAGGCGCCGCAGTTCACGCATGCCGACGCGGGCGCGCCGCGCTGGATCGGCGACATGGAGACCGTGTAGTCGGACAGTGCCTTCTTCTTGTTCTTGTGCAGCAGATAGTTGTTGTAGACATAGGCGAAGATGTAGCCGATCGCGACATTGTGCGGACACGGGATGCACTGGTAGCAGCCGGTGCAGTCGATGTGCCCGGGAGCCTGACGGAACGCCTTGATCGCGGCTCCGAGCGCCTTGCGGTCGTCGGGCGTGAGCATGTTCGGCTTCGCTTTGAATGCGTAGCGGAGATTCGCTTCGACATCCGCCATCGAGCCCACGCCGCTGACCGCCACGCTGACTTCGGGGATGTCCCACAGATAGTCGAGCGCCCACTCCACATCGGGTTTCACGACACCGGTCGAACGCAGAGCCTCGCGCATCGCAGGCGGTAGATTTGCCAGAAATCCGGTGCGGAGCGGTTTCATCACGGCGAGTCCCATACCATTCGCGGCGGCGTATTTCGGCCCGAGACATCCGGCCTCATATTCATAGTCGAGGTAGTTGTGCTGAATCAGACAAAAATCCCAAGGAGCGGATTCAACCACCTCTTTGAACAGGCCGAGCCGGTCGTGGAACGAAAAGCCCGCGAAACGGATCTTCCGCTGCTCCTTGAGCTTCATGATTTTGTCGATCAGCCGGAACGGGATCACCTTCTCTTTCCAGCCCCGGTGCATGATCATGTGGATATGATAAAAGTCAATCACATCGGTTCCGATCGCCCGACGGGATTCATCGAAGAATTTTTCGAAATCCTCCGGGCGCTCCATGATCCACCACGGCGACTTGGAAGTCACGTAGACCCGGTCGCGCCAGTTCCCCTTGAGAGCTTTTCCTGCAACCGCTTCGCTCTGTCCGCCGAGGTAGACCCGGCCGGTGTCGATGTAGTTCACGCCGCCTTCGATTGCGCGACGGATCATGGCGACGCTCTGCGCCGCGTCCACGGTCTTGCCGTCTGCGAGCATCGGCAGCCGCAGGAGGCCGAAGCCGAGCGCGGAGACATTGACGCCGGTGCGCCCCATCGGGCGATACTGCATCTGGGGATTGAAATTCAAAACCGGACCTTGGGGGGTTACGGCGGCACTCTCCGCCGCTTTCAGAACCGCTCCTTTGCCGAACATCGCTCCGGCGGTGGTCATCAACGCCGCTGATTTCAGAAATTCACGTCGGTTCACGGTGTTTCCTTCTTGTTTCTTATGCAGCCAAACCGATCAGGTGCGCCGGATTGCTTCGCACCATCTGGTCAATCGCTTTTTGCGGAATCCCGTCGTCGAGCAGTTCGCGGACGCACTGCCGCATTCCGTCGATCGGATTCGGATTTCCGCGTTGTCCGAGATCGGTCGAAATGAAGCTGCGTTCGGGGATGATTTTGATATAGTTCAGAAATTCTTCACGGCTTTGCCGTTCGAACTGCGGATTGCCGGTGCCGGGACCCCAGAGGCGGGGCAGATAGCAGTACTCCACAAATGCGCCGAGATCGACCGCCTGTTTGATCAGGTCCGGCGTCATCTTCCAGATCAGCGAGTTGACGTGGGTGACGACGAACTTTTTCACACCGACCTCCCGCGCTTTTTTCGCCAGAATCAGGCTCTCTCGCGGGGAACTGTGTCCCGATGCGAAAATAATATTCGCCTCAGCGCAGATTTCCATGACCCGGATCACTTCCGGCAGGACTTTGCCCTGCGGGTCAAGCACCGGGATTCCCGGCCCCGGGAGTTTGTCGCATTGATGCTGATAAGCTGCGGAGAGGGTCGGCATCCAGATGCAGCGGCAGAGGCCGCCGGAGGTCTTGACCGCCTGTACCGCGCATACGCATTGACTTTGTCTCCGTGAACGCGGTTCATGCAGAGGCTTCCGAATACTTCAAAATCCGGGAGCGCCTGCCGGATCAGGTAAGCGCGGTCGTGACAACTCCAGTCGTTCGACTTGTACATGACCGCCCGGTAGCCGGCCTGCTTCGCCTGTTCCGCCAGCGTGAATTCATCGATGCAGCGCGGCCGGGTGTCCGGCGAACAGTGTATGTGAATGTCGCAGATTCCGGACAGCAGCGGATCGATCCTGCTGTTTTTCCGGGGCGCCGTCGTCTTGGCCGCTGCCGCGCCGGCCGTTCCGGCCAACAGCATTGTGCCGCC
>ERZ827150.1578-NODE-1578-length-27965-cov-4.929846_pt1 | contig 27965 bp, 22 predicted proteins | sample MGYA00519779_ERZ827150 | MGnify/ENA primary metagenome ERZ827150 (study PRJEB31778, sample SAMEA3449267) | human gut metagenome | biome: human gut; feature: human-associated habitat; material: faeces | place: United Kingdom | collected 2010/2012 ...
GCCGTGCTCGCGGAGGGCGGCATCTACCCTGCCGGCCAGTTCGGCGCCGAGCCGTAGGGGGCCAGCGAATCGGACAGGGCCTGCAGGATGCGGGTGATCTCCTGCTGCTCCCTGGCGTAGAGCTGCTTCAGGTCGTTGCCCAGCTCCACCACAAACATGGGCTCGATAAACAGCGTGGCCCCGCTGGCGCTCTGGTCGTGGACCAGACCGGGCACGTTGGCCCGGCACTCGGCCTTCACCGGGATGCAGTAGCGGTCGCCCCGCATGGTGATGATGCTGTCTTGCAGATTTTTGGCAAAGCTGGAGGAGCGGATCATCTGGTTCAGCTTGTCCCGCATCCGCTCGTTGGCGCTGCGAATCTGCCGCCGAATCTGATAAAGCTCTGCGGAGGCGCGGTCGGCGATTTCTTCCTCGCTGAGAATCGCATCGTTGATGTCCGTCTCCACCCGTTCCAGCACGGTCAGCCGGGAGGCCAGCCCCGTCAGAATGGGGGTGTCGTCCCGATCGCGCACCAGCGCACTCCGGGCAGCGCGGGCGGCGCGGAGAAAGGCGGAAACGTCCAGCAGCATCCGGGGGCTCAGGCACGCGCCCTTCTGGGCCCGGGCGATGGACTCCCGCACGTCCGGATAGCTGACCAGCGGATTCTGCCCCAGATAGGTCAGCAGCACCACGGCCTCCTCCGTTTCGGCAAGGGCGTGGTTTACGTCGCCCAGATCATGGTAGGGCGTCAGTTCCAAACAGCGCTGCCTGCCCTCCTCGGTGATGGCGTTCTGGGCCAGCATTTCCCGTATTTTGGTAAATTCCAGTACGCGCAGCGCACGATCCTGTTCCATAAGGACTCCTTTTCTCCCGAAGGCCGGGATGAACGATTTATTCCACGCCCCGCCGCCAGTGTCCGGCGGTGGCGTTCACGGCGGACGGAACGGGTTGACCGTCCCGCAGAGCCGCAAAGATTTCCGTGATTTGAAGCTGCTCCGCCGGGGTCTCCGTGGTGAAGCGCACCAGCATTCCAGCCCCAAGGGCCCGGCGTTCGCCGTCGCAGGCCCGCAGGTCAGTGGGCAAAGCATTGTAGATATTCAGCCGACAGCCCTCCGGGAAGGCCGTGCGGCGCACGGGGAAGGCATAGCCCCGCTGATCCCGCAGCACCGGCTCCGTCTGCCCGCAGGCCTGATCCGGCGTGCGGCAGAACCGGCAGCTCTCACGCCCTTCGGAAAGGCCGCGCATCACCCGTGCCGGGCAGTGGTTCAGGATCATCAGCCGCTCCCGGCCATAGACCGGGCACAGGGCGGGCAGGGGCAGGGGCATCAGCTCCCGCTGTTCCTGCTCCGTCCACTCCGGCCACAGGGTAAAGCCGCTGACGGGCAGCTCCCTCAGGGCCTCCAGCGCCCGGCGATTAGTCGCCGGCAGCGCGTCGCCGAAAAAGACGGGCCAGTGGTCGGCAAAGGAGACCTGCCCCATGCTCTGGGCCACCACGCCGCCCAGCTTCGCCGTCTCCGCCGCCCGGCGAATGCCGTGCAGCTCGGGTTCGGTGCATTGTACCGGCAGCACCAGCCAGCAGCCGTCAGGCAGTCGGTTCAAATCGTGTTCCAAATCCGCCGGACGGTAGCTGCGGGGCTGGAACCAGAGCCGGTTCGCGCCGCATTGCAGCAGCTCGTCCGCCATTTCCGGGTCGGAAAAGCAGACGGTCAGCGAATCCGCATTCAACGGCTCCACGCTGGTCGGGGACAGAGTCTTCCCCCACGGTTTTCTGGCCCGGGTATGCGTTTCCTGTCCCATCTGCCAGAAGGCTTCGATTCTCGCAGCGGTCAAAGCCGCGATTCCCTGCCGGCGCAGGGCGTTCAGGGCGCTGACCGGCAAAAACAGGCCGTCCGCCAGCTCAAGTGTCAGGTCATCCGGCGTTTCCAGCGCAAAGGGCGTGTCCCCCAGCTTGCTTAGCTGGCGGCGCGCTTCTTCCTCCGTGGCGGCTCGATGGGCCGCCGCCTGCACCGGCTGTCCCTCCACCGTTACCGTGCTTTCCCCATCAGAGAGGGTCAGCGTCATGGGGCGGTTCAGGGCAAAAAAGCCACGCATTTGAACGGGAATGGGTTTGGGAGCGTGGCTGCGGGCCGCCTCCAGCTGCTTGGCGTCGCTGAGACGCGCCACCTCCGTGCCGGGAGCCGCCGTCAGGCCGGGCCGCAGCCGCAGCACCGCCTCCTGACCGGCCGGGGTCTCCGGGCCGGAATAGCGCAGGTCGTCGTCCTGCCGCCGGCGCAGCTGCAGACTGTCGCCGTCATGCAGCGGGCGAATCAATCGTACCCGTGCCAGATTTCCACGGACGGACGTGATCGTGCCCAGCGGCAGACCCTCGTGGCTCACCCGTTCCGGCGCGCACAGGGCCGCGTCCTCCGCGCCGCCCGCATGGCCCCGGGTAAATCCGCCCCGGTTGAAAATCTGCCGCAGCTTTTCCATGGGGGCCGGGTCTTCCGGGTCAAACCGTTCCGCCGCCAGATCGTCCAGCGCCCGGCGGTAGACTTCCGTCACTACGGCCACGTATTCCGGGCCTTTCAGCCGTCCCTCCACCTTGAGGGAGCATACGCCCGCATCCCACAACTCCTTCAGGGCAGGGTAGGCGCACAGGTCTTTCAACGAAAGCCACGCCGCCTCCCGGCCGTTCCATTCAAAGCGCATCCGGCAGGGCTGGGCGCACCGGCCCCGGTTGCCGCTTCGTCCCCCCGCCATGGAGGACATCAAACACCGTCCACTGACGGCGGTACACAGCGCGCCGTGAGCAAAAACTTCCGTCTCCACGCCGGTCTCCGCCACCCGGCGAATCTCGTCCAATGAGCACTCCCGTGCCAGCACCACCCGGTCATAGCCGAAGTTTCGGGCAAAAACCGCGTCGCTGGCGTTGGAAAGCGCCATTTGGGTGCTGGCATGGAGCTTCAGCGCAGGAAACTCGTCCCGCACCAGCGCCGCCACGCCCAGATCCTGAACAATGACCGCGTCGGCTCTGGCGGCGGCGATGGCCCGCAGGGTCTCCCGAACGACGGAGAACTCCTTCTCCTTCACCAGCGTATTGACGGTCACATGAACCCGGGCATGGTGCAGATGGGCGTATTCCACCGCCCGGGCCAGCGTTTCATTGTCAAAGTTCACGGCGGAAGCCCGGGCCCCGAAGGCTTTGGTTCCCAAATACACTGCATCCGCGCCGCTGTCCACGGCGGCATGGAGCGCTTCTTCGCTTCCAGCAGGGCAAAGCAGCTCCGGAACGGGATGATTCGATTTCATGGCACTTTCTCCCCTCCGGGCCGAAGCCCTTCAGCATTTCATTTCCAGAGAAAAGGCGGCGAAAGGGCGTCTGCCCCTCCGCCGCCGGAAACCGCTTACAGCTTCGTAAAGGGATATTCCACGCCGTTGGTCTCCACGCGAATGGACTGGATGCGCTGAGGCTCCAGCGGGCGGTCCATCCGGTCGGTGCGCTGGGAGACGATCTTCTCCGCCTCCTCCATGCCCTCCAGCACCCTGCCGAAGGCGGCGTACTGGCCGTCCAGATGGGGGCTGTCGCTGGTCATGATGAAGAACTGGGAACCGGCGCTGTCCTTCATCATGCTGCGGGCCATGCTCAGAACGCCGTAGGTATGCTTGAGGTCGTTTTTCACGCCGTTGGCGTTAAACTCGCCCTTGATGCGGTAGCCGGGGCCGCCCATGCCGGTGCCCTCGGGGCAGCCGCCCTGGATCATGAAGCCGGGGATGCAGCGGTGGAAGATCAATCCGTCATAGAAGCCGCTGTTGGCCAGAGAAATAAAGTTGCCCACGCTCTGAGGAGCGATCTCCGGGTAGAGCTCGCCCTTCATCACGCCGCCGTTTTCCAGAGTAATGGTAAAGGTGGGATTCGCCATACTTTACGCCTTCTTTCCGTTGCTGCGCGTCTCTGCCTCTTCGAAGAATTTTTCTCCCATGACGGGCAGGAAAAAAGCAGCTAAACTTATGTCTATTATACCATCTTGCGCCCTAATTGCAACCCTTCCGCAGGGCGCGCCCGCCCGGCAGGGCATGACTTGCCCGGCTTTCTCTGTTTGCATGAACAAACCGTGACTTTTTGCCCGTAAGGTTGACTTTTCCATGATTTTCCTTTACCATTTTAGTATCGTAAAATGTGGGAAGTATCGGCTGAAAGTGTCCCCCGCCGTACTCCCGAAAATATCGAAAGGAGGAACCATCCATCCGAAAAAGCAACCGAAAACAGGAACTCAAACAAACCCGCAGTCTCGTTCAGGAAAAAATCAAGGAATCAGCGCTGTCGGTGCTTCCGATTCTGCTGATCGTGGGGCTTTTGTGTCTGTCCGTATCGCCGGTGTCGCCCGATCTTCTGCTGAGCTTTTTTCTGGGCTCCATTCTGATCATCGTGGGCATGGGCATTTTTACGCTGGGCGCGGAAACCTCCATGACCCCCATCGGCAACCGCATCGGCACCTCGCTGACCAAGAGCCGCAATCTGCCGCTGATCCTGCTGGTCAGTCTGGTGCTGGGCTTTGCCATTACCATTGCCGAGCCTGACCTGCAGGTGCTGGCCGAGACCGTCCCCCACATCAACAGCACGGTGCTGCTGGTCACGGTGGGGCTGGGCGTGGGCTTCTTTCTGGCGGTGTGCATGCTGCGCATCATCCGGGGCATTCGGCTCCGGTGGCTGCTGCTGCTGTTTTACGGCGTTGTTTTTGTGCTGGCCGCGCTGGCCGATTCGGACTTTTTGAGCGTGGCGTTCGATTCCGGCGGCGTGACCACAGGGCCCATGACCGTCCCCTTTATTCTGGCGCTGGGCGTGGGCGTTTCCAACATCCGTAGCGACAGAAAGGCTGAGGCGGACAGCTTCGGTCTGGTGGCGCTGTGCTCCATCGGCCCCATTCTGGCGGTGCTGGTGCTGGGCTTCTTCTATTCCAGCCCGGAAACGGCGGCGGAGGTCAGCGTCCTTTCCTACGGCAGCACCACGGAGATCGGCCGAGCCTACCTGACCGCCATTCCCGTCTATCTGAAGGAAATGGCCGTGGCGCTTTCGCCGGTGGTGCTGATCTTCCTGATCTTTCAGGTGTGCAGCTTCCGGCTGAACCGGCGCTCCTTCCTCAAGATCTGCGTGGGTATTCTGTACACGTATGTGGGGCTGGTGCTGTTCCTGACCGGGGTCAACGTGGGCTTTTCCTCCCTGGGCACGGTGCTGGGCGCGGAGCTGACCAGCGGCTGGACCTATTACTGGCTGATCCCGCTGGCCATGCTGCTGGGCTGGTTCATCATCTCTGCCGAACCGGCGGTCTACGTGCTGGAAAAGCAGATCGAAGAGGTCAGCGAGGGCATGATCCCCGGCAAGGCCATCAAGCTGAGCCTTTCCATCGCCATTGCCATCGCCATGGGGCTGAGCATGCTCCGGGTGCTGACGGGCATTTCCATCCTGTGGTTCCTGGTGCCCGGCTATGCGCTGGCGCTGGGCCTGACCTTCTTTGTGCCGGACATCTACACGGCCATCGCCTTCGACTCCGGCGGCGTTGCCTCCGGGCCCATGACCGCCACGTTCATGCTGCAGTTCATGATGGGAGCCAGCGCGGCGCTGGGCGGCAATGTGCTGCAGGACGCTTTCGGCGTGGTGGCGCTGGTTGCCATGATGCCGCTGATCTCCATCCAGATGATGGGCGTGCTCTACGGCCGCCGCAAGCCCGCCGCGCAGCCCGAGCCTGAATACGGCGACGACGATATCGTCGAACTTTGGGGGTGAACCGATGAATTACATCATTTCGATCATCCATCCGGACGCGCTGGACGCTATGACGGAGCTCTGCCAGCAGCTGGGGATGCCCATGAGCATCGCGACCCACGGCCGCGGCACCGCCACCCGCAGCATGATGGATCTGCTGGGCATCGAGAACAACTTCAAGCGCATCGTTCTGAACGTTGCCAGCCCGGAAAAAACCCGGGAGCTGATCCGGGAGTTGAAGCGCAAGCTGTTTCTGGGAATGCCGGGGCAGGGCATCACCATTGCGGTACCCGTGAAAAGTGTGGGAGGAGGAAAGACCTTGGCTTATCTCAGCGGCGAACAATCGCCCAAATATACCCCGGAGCTGAATTTTGACTACGAGCTGATTCTGGCCATCGCCAACGAGGGCTGCACCGATCTGGTGATGAACGCCGCCCGGGCGGCCGGGGCCACCGGCGGCACCGTTGTGCACGGCAAGGGCACCGGCTCTCATAGCGCCCAGAAATTCTACGCCGTTTCTCTGGCCTCGGAAAAGGAGATCGTCCTGATCTTGACCAAGACGGAGCAGAAAACGGCCATCATGCTTTCCATTCTGAAAGAAGCGGGTCCCGACTCCCCCGCCGGCTCCATCGTGTTTTCCCTGCCGGTGACGGAGATCGCCGGGTTCGGGTTTACGAAAGAGGAAGAATAAACTCCACCCCTTGGGCTTCCGTGCAGGTCACTGCGCGGAAGCCTTTTTCCTTATCCAGCCCGGAAAGCGCCGCGTTTGCGGCCCCCTCCGACCCGAACAGGCCGTAGACTACCGAGCCGCTGCCCGTCATCATGGCCCGCAGTGCGCCCAATTCTTCCAGCCGGTGAAGGGCGCGTTCCAGCTGCGGGCGTTTTGCCGCGCTGACTCCTTCCAGCACATTGTTCATGGAAGCCGCCAGTGCGGGCAAGTCTCCCGCCAGCAAGGCTTCCTGCGCCCGGAGGGTCTGAGGGCGGGCCAGCGTTTCCGCCGAGGTCGTGTCAAAGGCCGTGAAGATTTCGCCGGTGCTCAGTCCATCGCAGGGCTGCCAGAGCACCAGCCAGCACTCCGGCGCAGGGGTCAGGGAGGTCAGTTGTTCGCCCACGCCCTCGGCGCGGCAGAGACCGCCCCGCACCAGAAAGGGCACGTCCGCCCCCACGGTCAGGCCGATGCGCTCCAGCTCCGCTGTCGAAAAATGCAAGTTCCACAGGCGGTTCAGGCCGATCAGCGCCGCAGCTGCGTCCGCGCTGCCGCCGCCCATGCCCGCGCCGGAGGGGATCGCCTTGCGCAGCCTTATCCGCGCGCCTTTCTCGATCCCCGCGGCCTTTTGCAGCGCCCGGGCGGCCCTGACCGCCAGATTGTTTTCGTCAAAAGGAACAGGAGCGGCGCAGGCTTCTCCCCCGCCCGCCTCCGTGCGGAGGCTCTGCCCCGCGTCCTCCAGCGTGAGCCGGTCGCTTTCCTCCAACCAGAGGGTGTCCGCCAGCCGGACGGACTGTATCAGCATGTCCATCTGGTGGTAGCCGTCGGCCCGCCGGCCCAGAATATCCAGCGTCCAGTTGATTTTCGCCCGCGCTTTGAGACAAAGCATTGCATCGTTCCTCTTTTCTGTGATATAGTACATTCATTCTCAAGGATTTCCATAATGAGGTGGTAGTACGCTTACGATTCCCGTGCTGGTTTCCCTGCAGGCCGTCGCCCGCCGCGACGACGAGGAAGAACCCATTACCCTGCTGACCTCGGGCAGGCTCACGCTGGAGGACGGCCGCTCCGTGCTGACCTATGAGGAGGTGCTGGACGAAGCTCTGCCGCCCCAGCCCATCACCATCACCCTGGAGGACGACACGCTGATGATGGAGCGTGGCGGAGACTATGCCACCCAGATGATCTTCCGCCGGGGCCAGCGCTACGAGGGGCAGTATGACACGCCCTTCGGCAGCATGGATCTGGCGCTGTTCTGCACCCGGCTCAAAACGCGGCTGGATGAAGAAGGCGGAGAAATTTCGCTCCATTACCAGATGGACCTGAACGGCCAGTTCGCCGCCGCCCATGAAATGGAAATTCGGCTGATGCGCCAAAACGATGCCCATGAATGAGCTTGTCTCTCTGACGGATGCAAAAGCGGCGCTGTACGAAGCCTTGCAGCCTTTCAGCCCTAACGGCTGCTTTCTCCGTTTCAGCGATACGCCGGAGGGGCTGCTAGTGTGCGACCTGCCCCGCCGGGGCGGCGACCTGTCCGGGGCCGAGGAAGCGCTGACCCGTCTGGGTTGGCGGCTCCTGCCGGAAAAACGGCCGGGGCTATGGCTCATTGACCGGGCGGACGCTGTCTGGCAGGACATGGCGGGCAGTTTGACCCTTGAACTTCACGCCTTTCCAAAACGGGAGGAAGACTTCGCCGCCTATTCGCTGTGCCGCTTGCTGCTGCTGCATCCCGCGCCGCTGGCCGTCCAGCCCATGGAGCTGAACCGGGCCCTGTGGCTTTGGACGGTACGACCCGGAGAACTCAAATCCCTTCACGAGACCTGCGCCGCCCTTCTGCGGCAGGGGAAACCGCTGCCCACGCTGGGCGGCCAGCTGCTCAACGTCCATCTGCAAAACCAGAAAGGAGCGTAAGCCATGCTGCTGGAATACTGGGGGCATTCCTTCTTCACCGTTACTACCGAAAAAGGCACCGTTGTCGCCTTTGATCCCTATGGGGAGTTCTACGATTACCCCAAGCGCCGGATCGCCGCGAACGTGTGCGTCGTCAGCCACCATCACCACGATCACGACGGGGTCAGCAGCCTGACCGGCGAATATAAGCTGATCGACACGGCCGGAAAGGTGCAGCCCGCGCCCGACGTACGGCTGACGGGCATCCCCTGCTGCCACGACCATCATGGCGGCGCGCACCGGGGACAAAACCTGATGTTCGTGCTGGAAAGCGAAGGACTGCGCATCGCCCACTTAGGCGATCTGGGGCACATTCCCACGCCCGCGCAGGTGCGGGAGCAGGGCCGGGTGGACGTGCTGCTGCTGCCCGTTGGCGGCTACTACACCATCGGCGCGGCGGAAGCCGCGCAGGTGCGTCAGCTGATCCGTCCCCGGCTGACCATCCCTATGCATTACAAAACGGACTTCGACCCGGACATGCCCATTGCCGGCGTGGAGACGTTCCTGCAGCAGATCAATGCCGCGAACGCGCCCCGCGTGCCCTTCCTGCGGCTGACGGCCCGGGACATGAGTGAGCGTCCCGAGGTGCTGGTCATGGACGTGGGCTGAATCAAAATTCGCCCAGTGTCTGCCACACGTACCAGTCCGTTCCGTCGGTGGCCAGTTCCACCGTTCCCTCTCCGCTGAAATAATGTGGGATCCCCCGGCCCTCCAGCTGGTACATCAGCTTGGAGAGCCTTTTTTCATCCGCGTAATTGGTCACGATAGCGAACTCCGGGCTGACGGCGGTCAGGAAATCTGGCTCCACCGGCGTGATGCCGTGATGGGGAATCTTGATCACGTCCGCTTTCAGGTCTTCCGGGGCAAGCTGGGTCAGGAAACCCTTCTGGGCACGGCCGGTAATATCGGCGCACAGAAGCGCCGTGGCGTGTCCGAAGGTCACTTTGGTCAGCAGGGACTTGGCATTGGTGTTGTTCACCTTGGTGTAGCGGTGCAGCTTCAGCTCCGCGCCGCCCAGCGTCAGCGTGTCCCCTTCCCCCACCTGCCGGTTGGGAATGCCCAGCTTTTCTGTCAGTTTGATGGTGCGTCCATGCAGCTCCTTATCCGCCCGGGCCCACCACTCGGTGTAGGGGTGCAGGTACTCGTCGGCGGTGAAGCCGTTCAGCATCAGGTAATACAGTCCGTCGATATGGTCGTCGTGGCTATGGGTGTTCAGCAGATACTTGAAATGGTGGATGCCCCGCTGCTCCATGGCCGCCTTCATGGGATCCCGAAAGGGCTTGGGGCCGCCGTCCACCATCATGCTTTCGCCGCCGCATTGCAGCAGCAGCGCGTCGCCCTCCCCCACGGCGAAGGCCGTTATCCGCAGAACGTCCTTGTCCTGCCAACCGGCGGGCATTTCCTGTTCATACACCTGCGCCGTCGCCGGAAACCAAAGGCCGCAAAGCAGCACGCCTATTAAAAGCAGACCCATCCAAAAACGAGACAATTCCATCCGCCTTTCTCATGAAAAAAATCAATGCAGCGCAGGGAAACAGGGCCGCAAGCGGGTCGCCCCGGCCTGATCCCCCACATCTGTCAAATGTCGTATACGCTACGGACGTGAAGCCCCTCCGCGCTTCCCCGAAGCACTTGCAGCTTCCGAATGCCGGGGTCCATATCGAAGAAGTTGTCGCTGAGCAGCAGGTCGGGGTCGTTGCTTTCCACATACACGGCCTTGGCAAAAGCGGACGCTTCCACCGTGATCTCGCCGTCCTGCGCCGAGACCCGCAGGTCGGGATTGCGGAAGGCGAAATGCTTGGGTGCGCAGAACAGCACCGCGCCCCGGCTGACGGCCTCGCCCTCCACGACGAAGGCATAGCTCAGGTAATGCTCCGTCACGCTGGCCTCCGGGAAGGCTTCCTCCTCCAGCCACCGGCTGGACAGGGCGGGAACCGGAATGGCCTTTTCCCCCTGCCGGACGATAGCTCCGTCCGGGGTGCGCAAGGCCCAGCGTACCACGCCGCTGACCGCCTCCCGGGTCTCGTTGCTGACGCACAGCCGGGCGCTGACCCGGATGGGCTCAGTGCGGAACTCGTTGATCTGCGGGTTCTGGCTTACCTCGCCCTCCTCCTGACAGGAGATCATCACCGGGGCGAAGAAGCGCCTGGCCGCGTAGTGCAGCGCCTTCCAGCGGCCGAAATAGTCGATGGACGACCAGGAAGCCACGGGCCAGCAATCGTTCAGCTGCCAGATCACCGCGCCCATGCAGCGGCCCCGGTTCCTCCGCCAGTGCTCCACGCCGCAGCGGATGGCGTCCGCCTGCAAAAGCTGGGAGGTGTACAGCAGGTTATCGAAGCTCTCCGGGTAGCGGTAGGTCTGGCTCAGATAGGACAAAATCTTGCCGTTGGCGGCCTTATTGCGCTGGTGGCGCTCCATCACCCGGGAGAAAATATTGCGATCCTCCGGCAAAGTGAAGCTCTCCACGGTTTTCAGGCAGGGGAAGGACTGGAAGCCAAACTCGGAGGTATAGCGGAAGAAGAACTTCCGATACTCGGTAAAGGGCTTCTCGCCGTGCCACACGTCCCAGTAATGCACGTCGCCCCGGTTTTCGCCGTTGGGGTCGTCGTAGGAGCCGCCGCTGGAGGGGGACGCGGGCCAGTAGAACGTCTGGGGCGCTTCCCTCCGGCAGATTTCCGGGATGATGGACTCGAACATCTTGATATAATCCGCGTGGTGATGCATGGCGGAGGGAACGAAGGCATGGTTCTGGCCGTTCACGTCCAGCTTCAGCGCCATGGCCTGGAACATTTCCATCTCGTTGTTACCGCACAGCAGGGCCAGCGACGGGTGATGGCGCAGGCGGCGCACGTTCTGCTCCGTCTCCTTGCGGATGGAGGCCTCGAACGCCGGGGTCAGGTCGTAAAAGGCGCAGGCGTAGAGAAAGTCCTGCCACACCAGCAGGCCCAGCTCGTCGCAGATATCATAAAAGAAATCGTCGGGATAATATCCGCCGCCCCAGATGCGGACGGTGTTGAAATGAGCCAGCTTCGCGTCCTCCAGCAGGCGGCGGGTGCGCTGCGGCGTGACCCGGCTGAGGAGGTTGTCCTCCGGGATATAGTCGCCGCCCATGGCGAACACCTTCACCCCGTTGACGATATGGCAGAATTCCTCGCCCCACTGATCCTTCTCCCGGGAGACGGACAGAGTGCGCAGGCCGATGCGGCGCTTCCACTGCTGGGGGCCGTCGGGCGCGTCCACCGTAACGCACACCTGATACAAGGGCTGCTCGCCGTAACCGGCGGGCCACCACAGCTGCGGGTCTTCGATCACGATGCGGCCGTCCTCGTCCATGGGGCGGCGTTCGCCCTCCGGCGTGGTCAGGGCGGCCGACCAGCTCCATTCCGCGCCGGGCTCGCATTCCACATGGGGCGTGACCTTCAGGAAGACCTTTCCGTCCCGATGCTCCTGCAGGATCAGCGCGTCCTCCAGCCGGACCTCGTTCACGCACACCAGACTGATCGGCCGCCAGATTCCCGCGTCCGGCAGACGGGGGCCCCAATCCCAGCCGAACATGCAGTGGGCCTTACGGATATGCTGGAAGCCGGGGATCGCGTCCGTGCTGCACCAGCCGGGGCGCTTTTCATACTCGCTGAGCGCATAGCGGATGGGCGAATCGAACCGGATCTCCAGCACGTTTTCCCCGGGCAGCAGCAGGGGCTTCACGTCCCACTCCCAGGTGATGTGCATGTTGTCGGCGTATCCCACAGGCTGGCCGTTCAGGCTGACATGGGCCAGCGTATCCAGCCCCTCGCAGCGCAGCAGCACCTTTCGGCTCTGCAGCATGGTTTCTTCCGCTTCAAATACGCGCTGATACACAAAATCGTTTTCCAACAGGGCAAAGGCCTCCAGCTCGTTTTCCCGGTAAAAGGGGTCGGGAAGGGTCCCGTCCCGCATCAGGTCGGCATACACCGAGCCGGGCACTTTCGCTTTGCGCCACTGTTCCTGCCCTGCCTGCCGCATAAGCCACTGCTCGCCGTTGAGAGAATAAATCCGCATTGTCCTGCTCCTTTGCATCGAAGAAAATCATAGTCCCCGGCTATCATACACCGAAGCGGGGCGGGGTGTAAAGAAGGAAAGAAGGCACACCATGAAGAATCCATCCATGTGTTTCTTCTTCAACGGAAAGGAGACGATAAAGTGCGCTATACCTTTCAACGGGATATCGACGGAATTCAGGTCGAACTGACCCTTTGGGATTACCTGCCTGAAAAGTGGGATGATTTTGACGTTCACTGGTGCAAATGCAATTTTTCCTTTCGTTCCGATCACTGGCTGGATTATCACCGCGAGAACGAGGAAATTATTCTTCGCTGCGAAGTAACCCAATTGGAAGAACTTTTAACGCAGCTGCTGGATCACCAAATAACAGAGTCATTCGAATATGAATTGATCGAGCCTGACTTTTCTTTCTTTTTTTATTCTTCCAGAGATGCTCAAAAAAACATTCCTACGGATTTCCTGCTGGAATGGCGCGTCCATTTCTGGGAAGATGGAATGACAGCCAATTATCTCACTGTCACATTGGGGGACGATGCTATTACAGCCCTGCGGGACTATTTTCGAGAGATCATCCGCAGTGTCCCATCTCCAGAAAATGCCCGCAAAAAGGAGGCCTCCCCATGACGACTCTTTGGCTGACGCAGGAGCTGACCGGCTCCATTCTGGATGTGGGCGGCGGCGGAGAAGGGATCATCGGCCGGCTGTACGGCCCGTCCGTCACCATTATCGACCATTGTCAGGAGGAGCTGGACGAAGCGCCCTGTTCCTGCCGAAAGCTGCGGATGGACGCTTCGTCCCTTTCCTTTGCGGGGGCTTCTTTTGAGAACGTCACCTTCTTTTATTCGCTGATGTACATGAATCGCCCCGTGCAGAGCGCCGCCCTTGCCGATGCCGTCCGGGTGCTGAAGCCGGGCGGCAGGCTGCTCCTCTGGGACTGCGAGATCACCAGCGCTTATCCCGAACCCTTTCTGGCGGAGCTGGACATTCGCTGGGCGCAGGAACGAATCTGCACCACCTACGGCGTTGTAAAATCAGACCCGCAATCCATGGAAGATTTCCTGAACCTGTGCCGGGGAAACGGATTGACGCTTTTGAAAACGGAAACCGCCAGCGGACATTTCTATCTGGAATTTCGGAAATAAAAAACAGGCGGGCCTGCTTCTTTCAGCAGACCCGCTTGTAAAATATTTTAGTCGTAAATCGGATATTCCCGGCCTTCCCGAACCATGACGGGGATCACGTCGATGGGCGCGGGAACGGTCACGGTCTGTCCGCCTTCGTAGGTCTGATGCGTATACGCATCCGTCCAACGGCAGCCTGCGGGCAGATAGACGCTGCGCTGCTGCGCCCCTGGCTCCATCACGGGGGAGACCAGCAGGTCAGGGCCGAACATATAGGAGTCCTCCACGTTCCAGCAGGCCGGGTCCGACGGGAAGTCAAAGAACAGGGGCCGCATCACCGGCGCGCCTGTCTCGCTGGCTTCCTTCATCAGGCCGCGTACATAGGAGCGCAGGCGTTCCCGCAGGAACAGGAACTTTTTCAGCACCTCGTACACCTTTTCGCCGAAGCTCCACACCTCGTTGGGCTGGCCGCTGGTGAGCTGGCGCACATTGTCGATATACTCCACTTCCCGCTCATACCACGGTGAACGTTCGCCATGCATCCGGAACACCGGGCAGAAGCAGCCCCACGCAAACCACCGCATCAGCAGTTCCCGGAAAGCCGGATCGACCGGCTGACCGCCGATGAAACCGCCAATATCGCTGGTCCACCACGGGATGCCCGCCATGCCCATGCTCAGGCCTGCCTGAAGCTGTTCTCTCATGGAGCGGAACGAGGAATACACATCCCCCGACCAGGTCAGCACGGCGTATTTCTGGCTGCCCGCCCACGCGCAGCGGATCAGGCTCATCACATTCTGTTCGCCCGCTTCCTTCAGGCCCTCATAGAACCCCTTGGCATAGCCCACGGGATACACGTTGGAGCACTGCAAAGCCGGGCCTGCGTAATAGCGGTAATTGTCAAAATCGTAGTTTCCGTACTCTGGCTCCGCTTCATCCAGCCAGAAGCAGCGGATGCCCTTCTGATAATAGTTTTCTTTGCACTGCTCCCAGACGAATTTCTGCGCGTCGGGATGGGTCGCGTCAAAATAAGTGGTATTGCCCATCCATGTGCTGTTCAGGCTGCACCCATGGTCGGAAGCCACCAGATAGCCGTGTTCGGCCATGAAGGGATAATTGCGGCTGCGTTCATCCACCGTCGGCCATACGGACACCACCGTTTCCACGCCCATATCGTGCAGTTCCTTCACCATGGCGTCCGGGTCGGGCCAGTCCCGGGGTTCAAAGCGGAAGTCGCCCTGCAGCGTCCAATGGAAAAAGTCGATCACGATGGCATCCAGCGGCAGGCCCCGGCGCTTATGCTCCCGGGCCACGTTCAGCAGTTCCTCCTGCGTGCGGTAGCGCAGCTTGCACTGCCAGTAGCCCAGGCCGTATTCCGGCATCATGGGCGTGCGGCCCGTCGCCAGCGAATACTGGGCTTCGATCTCGGCGGGCGTATCTCCGGCGGTGATGAAGTAGTCCAACTTCACGGTGCGTTTGGCGTGCCATTCCGTCACGTTGGTGGCGAAAGTCACGGAGCCGATGGCGGGATTGTTCCACAAAAAGCCATAGCCCCGGCTGGACACGAAAAACGGCACGCTGGCCTGACTGTTGCGGTGCGCCAGTTCCAGCGTCGCGCCCTTTTTGTTCAGCTGGCGGTGCTGATACTGACCCATGCCGAAAATTTTTTCATCGTCATAGGCCTCGAACCGGGCGGTCAGTTCCACCTCGTTGGTGCTCATGATGGGCTTGAGTTCCCGGCCCTTCAGATTCAGCGGAAGCGCGTACCGGTTGAGCCGGTTCCGATCGCGCCAGAACTCGGCGGTCAGTTCTTCGCCCTTCTGATTCAGGAAGCGGAGCCAGCCTTCCGGGTTCAGTTCCGCGGTGATCTTTCCGTTCCGCAGCCGGGCATAGGTGCCCTGCTGGTGGTACTTGGCATATTCTTCCCCGCGATACCACGGGTCGGTGGTATCCACGTTCTCATAGGTGATCTCCGCATCGGTTTCCCCTACCGGCTCCATCAGGGCCCAATCGTGGCCGTCCATCTGCGGGAAAGCGGTCATCCGCACCCGCAGGGAATTTTCGCCCCACGGTTCAATCCAGAGCTGGCTGTTTCCTTCCCGAAAGATCAGTCTTTTCCCCTCGTTTGTTACCTGCATTTTTCCTCCTCGCAGGGCTTCGCCCTGCACCCACGTTCGCGTTCTAGTTGGATAGCAACCCCATGCTCTTGCCGCGTGAAAGAAATGGGCTTCGCCCTGCACCCACTTTCGCGTTCTAGTTGGATAGCAAACTCATGCTGTCGCCGCGTGAAAAGAACGGGCTTTCCCTTGACCTATATTCGCGTTTTTCTTGACAATCAGCCCCATAGGGCACTTTGAAAACAAATTTTTCCGTCTTTTGCGCATAAACGCTGTGCCGGGATGGGCGCTCCCCACCCCGGCACAATCAGTGCATATTATTCGTGCACCACCACGGTATAGGGCTTCTTGGAATCGGTAGCGACCTCCGCCTGGCCGTTTTTCATGGTGACGGTGTAGGTGGCGGCGATCTGACCCTTCAGATCAGGGATCTTCAGCACGACGGTCTGTCCCTCCGCCAGCTGGTACACGTGGAGCTCCAACCCGTCGGTATAGTCGTAGTCGGGACGGTCGTCGTGCTTGCCCATGGGCAGCACCGTGCCGGGGCGCACCATCAGCGGCAGGGACAGGAAGTCATGGGTCTCCTTCTGCCAATGACCGCCCTGCACCTTGCGGCCGTCCAGCAGGCTCGTCCACAGGCCGTCGGGCAGATAGTAGTCCACATGGCTGTCCGCATGGAACACGGGAGCCACCAGCAGACTTTCGCCCATCATGTACTGCCGGTCCAGCGTATCGCAGGCGGGATCGTCGGGGAATTCCAGCATCATGGGGCGCATCATGGGCGTGCCGTGCTCGTGGGCCTCCACCGCCGCACCGTACAGATAGGGCATCAGGCGGCACTTGAGGCGGGTGAACTTCCGCACCACGTCACAGCTTTCCTCATCGAAGAGCCACGGCACCCGGTAACTGCTGGAACCGTGCAGACGGCTGTGGCTGGACAGAAGGCCGAACGCCGCCCAGCGCTTGTACACATCGGCGGGCGCGGTCTGCTCAAAGCCGGAAATATCGTGGCTCCAGAAGCCGAAGCCGCTGTGGCTCATGCTCAGACCGGCGCGCAGGGTCTCGGCCATGGAAATATAGCTGGCGCTGTTGTCGCCGCCCCAGTGGACGGGGAACTGCTGGCTTCCGGCGGTCGCGCTGCGGGCAAACAGGATGGCCTCGCCCTCGCCCCGTTCTTCCTTCAGCAGGTCAAACACCATCTTGTTGTACAGGAAGGTGTAGTAGTTGTGCATATGCAGCGGGTCCTTGCCGTCGTAATAGGCGATGTCCCGCACGGGGATGCGTTCGCCGAAGTCGGTCTTCAGGCAGTCCACGCCCATGCGCAGGATCTTCCGCAGATGATCGCAGTACCATGCCCGCGCGTCGGGGTTAGTCACGTCCAGAATGCCCATGCCCGCCTGCCAGAGGTCGGTCTGCCATACGTCGCCATTTGTCTTTTTCAGCAGATAGCCGTGCTCCATGCCCTCCCGGAACAGGGGGCTGGCCTGACCGATATAGGGGTTGATCCAGCAGCAGAGATGGAGTCCACGGTCGTGATAGCGTTTGAGCATCCCCACAGGATCGGGGAAGGTCTCCTCGTCCCAGGTGAAGTCGCACCAGTTGAAGCCCTTCATCCAGAAGCAATCGAAGTGGAACACGCTCAGGGGGATATCCCGGTCCGCCATGCCCTGAATGAAGGAAGTGGCGGTCTTTTCGTCATAGTTGGTGGTGAAGGACGTAGACAGCCACAGGCCGAAGCTCCACGCGGGCATCAGGGCGGGACGACCGGTCAGGGCGGTGTAGCCGTCCAGCACGGCCTTGGGCGTGCCGCCGTAGATCACGTCGTAGACGATGGTCTCGCCCTCGGCGGAGAACTGCACCCGCTCCACCTTTTCGCTGGCCACCTCAAAGCTCACGTCGGAGGTATCCTCCACGAAGACGCCATAGCCCCGATTGGTCATATAGAAGGGGATATTCTTGTAGGTCTGTTCGCTGGCGGTGCCGCCGTCGGCGTTCCACATATCGATGGACTGGCCGTTCTTCACATAGGCGGCGAAGCGCTCGCCCAGACCGTAGACACACTCGCCCACGTCCAGCATCAGAGAGTCGCTCATGTAGGTCTTGCCGGTGTCCTTATCCAGCGCCCGGCCCATGCCGCGGAACGCGCTGCTGGTGAGCACCCTGCCGTCCTCCGCCACATAGTCCACCCGCCAGTTTTCGCCCTTCTGCACCCGGGCGGTCAGCTTGCCGCTGGTGAAGGAGACCGTCTCGTCGTTTTCTTCAATGACGGCGTTCACCGGCTCCTCGTAGGTTTCGAAATGGGGGGCGTTATCCCGCTTGCCCGCGAAATGGGTCACGGTGACGCGGATAATGTTCTCCCGGGGCGCGGTAAAGGTCACATCCAGCGTGCCGCCGTCCAGCGTATCACCCCGGTGATGGATGGGGTGGCAGGCGGACAGCACGTGCAGCGCGTCGGGGCGCTTTTCCACCCGAACCGCCTGCGTGGCGTACTGCATCTGGAAGTTGGGCCGGATCAGCCAATAGCCGTTGGTAAATTTCATGGTTTTCAGCTCCTTTATTTCAAATGAAAAACTTACACGACCGTGACCCGCACGGTCAGAGGAAGGTCGGTGCGGTAATCGCCCAGATCGACGGTCAGGGCTTCCGTGTCCCGTGTCCATTTCACAGGACGTTCAAGCCCCAGCACTTCCACCTTGCGAACCAGCGAATGGCAGGGAGCCTTGTGATCCTCGCCGTCCGCCCGCAGGCTGCGAATTTTCAGCACGCCGTCCTCCGGGCAGACCATGGCGATGGCGTAGACCTGATCGCCCCGACAGGTGAAGCGGAAATCCTCGCTGGTGAAGACCCGGGGCTTGCCGTCGGAGAAGCCGCCTTCTTCGATAACCGTGGGGCCTTCCTGCGCCAGAAGCCACAGCCCCGTGCCGTGAATGGCCTCATCGTTGACCTTCATCCAATCGCCCATAGCGCGCAGAATTTCCATATCCTTGTCCGCCAGGGTGCCGTCGGGCTTCGGGCCGAAGTTCAGCAGGAGCCGTCCATTCTTGCTGACCACGTCGATCAGATCCCAGAGAATTTCCCGGGTCTCCTTGTAGTCAGCCCGTTTGGAATAGCACCAGCCGTTCCGCATCACGGAGGTGTCGGACTGCCACAGGAAGGGCTTGGCCTCAGCAAACTGGCCCCGTTCGATGTCAGGCACGCCGCAGCCGAAGGGGAATGCGTCCACCTTGTAGTTGACGACCCCGCCGCCCCAGCTCTGCGCCCGGTTGTAATAATAGGCCAGAAAGCGAAGCATGTAGGGCTTGGCCGCCTTCTGAATGATCCACCAGTCGAAATACACGATGCGCGGGTGATACCGATCCACGATCTCACAGCAGCGCAGCAGCCAATCCGTCAGGAACTCGTCGTCCGGCGGGCACTCCGCGTCAGGGTTGAAATGCACGGCCGGTTCGAGCTTGGCGGGCCAGTACAGGTCACCGGGCTGCGTGTCCCGCACGTCGCTGTCAAACGCATGGCCATGGTTCATGAACCACCAGTGCTCGATGCGGTGGCTGGACGCGCCGATGGTCATGCCCGCCTTTTCGGCTTCTTCCAGCAGGTCGCCCAGCACATCCCGGTGAGGGCCCATTTCGAAGGCGTTCCAGCGGGACAGCTCCGAGCGGTACATCTGAAAGCCGTCGTGATGTTCGGCCACGGGGACGATGTACTCCGCCCCGGCCTGCTGGAACAGCTCCACCCATTCCGCCGGGTCAAACTTTTCCATGGTCAGCTGAGGAATGAAGCTCTTGTAACCATGTTCCCGATGGTCGCCGTAATGCTCCAAATGGTATTCGTACTCCGGGCTGCCCTGAATGTACATATTCCGGGCATACCAGTCATGATAGGCCGGAACGGAAAAAGGGCCCCAGTGCAGAAAAATGCCCAGCCTTTTTTCCCGATACCACGGGGGCAGGGGGCAGGATGCGATGGATTCCCATTGGGCCTTGTAAGGCCCCTGCTGGATCACCCGGTCGATCTGACGAAGATAGCGTTCGCGGTTCATGCAGTCGATCCTCCTTGCCGTCCTAAGGCGGCTCCTTTGATATGATACATTGGCTAAACCGTTCGCCGATTCCTTCCGAAGCGTAAAAAAAGAAAGCCGCAATGAGAAAATGCAGGTCGTTTTTCCGCTTTCGTCCTGAACTCTGCCCTGCGTCCATCTTTGGGGAAGGGGACACAGGGCGGAATTCGGGAGGCGGATCGGACGGAAAAAACACCGCTCAACAGCCTTTTTGATAAATATCGGGGGACGGCGTAAGCCGCCCCCCGAATCAAACCGGAAAATTACTGGTTCAGCGCCAGGGAGATAGCTTCATTGATGGAAACCATCTTTTCCTCGACAAAATCATCGTAGCCGTAGCTCTTGCAGGTGGAGACCATATCGTTCCACAGCTGCTCGAACTGCTCATCGCTCTCGGCGTACACGCACTGCCAGCTGCCCTGCTTCATCACAGGAGCGAACAGAGCTCGCTTTTCCTTGGCGGCGTCGCTCATATCCGGATAAGAATAGGCGATTGCAGCCGCAGGTACCACAGAGATGCTGGTGGGATCCTTCTCATACAGGCTGCGGTAGAACTCGATGCCGTTGGCCGCGCCGTTGGCGTATTCTTCGCTCCAAGCCTTGCTCAGCTCAGTGGCATAGCGCTCCCCATAGCAGGGCCAGCCCTTGTAGGAGTAGGAGTAGGTCTTGCCGGGCACCATCTGCTCCAGCTTGATGGTTTCGTGGTTGAACTTGTTTTCGCCGTCTTCGAAGGTGCCGCCGCCGTATTCAGCAGGCATTTCGGTTTCCTTCTTGGCTTCCTGGCAGGCCCAACCGAAATCAGTCATCTCGGGGATGCCGTCGGCGTTATAATCCCAGCACAGACCCTTGGGGCCGTAGTTGGACACGATGGCGCCTTCTTCGGTGGACAGCCACTCGATCAGTTCCAGAGCGCGTTCGGGATATTCGCAGTCCGCGCCGATAGCCCACAGGCGGTTGCCGCCCTCGGTGGAGATGGTCAGCTGCTGGGGAGCGCCGTCCGCAAACTTGAAGGTAGTGAAACCGACCTTTTCGGCGGCCTTGTCAGCGCTGTTGAAGTTGTTGATGATCCAGCCCCACAGAGCCATCAGATAGCGGCCGTTGGTCAGCTTCTGGGTGTAGGTGTCAAAGTTCTGGGAAACGGATTCCGGATCGAACAGGCCTTCGCGGTACAGCTGATTGTTTACCTTCAACGCGCGATAGTACAGGCTGCCTTCGTCCAGAGGATTGACCACATCGCCGGTGGCGTAGTTCACGCCCAGGAAATCCGCCTCCTTGTAGCCATACAGGGTCATCAGATCCCAGGTGAACTTCATGACGCAGTCTTCCCAGTCGCTGAAGCCGCCGTAAGCGTACACTTTTTCGCCGTCAGCCGTTTCGGGAACCGCATCCTGCATGGCCTTCAGGAAAGCGGGCAGATCTTCCAGGCTGGTCAGAGAGGGCTTGCCGGCCTTTTCCCAGGCGTCGAAGCGAACCTGCAGGCCGTAGGTGGGGTCGGTGATCTCGGACCAGGCGTTATCTTCCATGGCCACGGAATAGCTGAAGCCATACTTGCCTTCCACGCCCTGCTCGGCCGCAAAGTTGGAAACCTTGTCGAAGGCCTTGGTGAAGTAAGTGTTCAGCGTGGGATACTGAGTCATATCGATGTCGCTCAGATCCATCAGCAGGTCAGCCTTCAGCGCGGTGGTGAAATGCTCGCCCATGTCGCCCAGGCAGATGATATCGCCCAGAGAACCGGCGGCCACACCAGCGGAGTAAGCGTTGGAATCCACGTTGGAGCTGATGAAATTCAGGGTGATATTGAAGCGATCCTTCACTTCCTTGGCAAACCAGCCCTTCTGCTCGCCGCCGAAGTTCGCCACTTCGGAGAACACGTTCAGCGTGATGGGCTCCTTGTAGTCTTCCGCCATCGCGGCCAGCGGCAGCGCCGTCAGCAGCATGCACAGACACAGAACCAGAGACAGGATTTTCTTCATGTTTCGAGAACCTCCTTCATTTTTTATCTATACCCGCTATGCGGGAATAGCTCGCTAATCACCGATCAGCCCTTGACGGCGCCGATCATGATGCCCTTGACGAAATACCGCTGGAAATAGGGATAGACCAGCAGGATGGGCAGCGTGACCACCATGGCTACGGTCATCTGCACGGACAGGGCGGTCTGCTTGATGGACAGGTTGGCCATCGAGCCGCTGTCCTGCGTGGTGCGCACCAGCGCGGCCAGCGATTGGGCCTCGTGCTGGTATTTGTACAGCAGGAACTGCAGAGTGTAGTACCTGCCGGAGGGCATGAGCATCATCGTATCGGTGAAGCTGTTCCACTGGCCCACGGCGGAGAAGATGCACAGCGTCGCCAGAATGGGCGTAATCAGCGGCATCACCACGGAGACAAAACAGCGGATGTAGCCCGCGCCGTCCAGCGTGGCGCTCTCCTCCAGCGCGGAGGGCATTCCCTCGATGAAGGTCTTGACCAGGATCACGTTGTAGGGCGACACCAGTCCGGGAATGACGTACACCCAGAAGTTGTCCAGAAAGCCCAGCATGCGCAGGTTCATATACCAGGGGATCAGACCGGCGCTGAAGTACATGGTGATGACGATCATCCGATACCAGACCTTGCGCAGCCACATTTCCTGCTTGGTGACCAGATAGCCCAGGAAGGCGCATCCGGCGACCGTCCACAGGGTGCCCAGCACGGTACGGGCCACGGACACCAGCAGCGCGTCCGCGATGCCCTCGATCTTCATGACCTGCACATAGTTCTCGAAGTGGATCTCCTGCGGGTAAAGCTGAATCTTGCCCAGACGCACCAGTTCGTTGGAGGAAATGGTGTTGATGAACAGGTAGTAAAACGGGAACACGCAGGCCAGCGTGATCAGGAAAAATACGGTGTAGTTGACAATATTGAACGCGATATCGCCTTTGGAGCAAACCTTGCGGTGCTTTTTCATCTCCGGGGCCTTCTGCTTCTTCATCATCTGTCCGTCCCTCCTTTACACAATCGACTCGCCGCGCAGCTTCTTGGAAAGGAAGTTGGCGCTGAACAGCAGTGTGACGCTGACCAACGTTTTCAGAATGCCGATAGCTGTGGCGAAGGAATACAGCGCCGTGCCCTTGGAGGCGATGGTGATGTTGTACACGTACAGATCCAGCACCTCGATGGTATTCTTGTTCATGCTGTTCTGGAACACCATGTACTGCTCCATGCCGTTATTCAGGATGTTGGAAATGGACAGCATGAACAGCACGATGAAGGTGGGCAGCAGACCGGGCAGCGTAATGTAGCGCATCTGCTTCCAGCGGTTGGCGCCGTCCACCTTGGCGGCCTCGTACAGCTCCTGATCGATGCCCGCGATGGCGGCCAGATACATGATCGCGCCCCAGCCAAGGCCCTTCCATGTGCTCCAGCCCCACATCTTCAGCCAGATGTGCTCGGAGGAGTTGAGCCATGCCACCGGCTCCTTAATGGCTCCAATGGCCAGCATGAACTTGGAGAAGATGCCCGTGTCCATAGCGAACATGGCCATAGCGAAGGAGAACACCAGCGCCCAGGATATGAAGTTAGGCAGAGTGGTGAAGATCTGCACGCACTTCTTGAAGCGCATGTTGTTGACTTCGTTCAGGAAGATGGCGAAGACCATGGGCAGAAAGCTGGTGGCCAGATTCAGGCCGCTCATACCGAAGGTGTTCTTCAGCACCCGGATGATGTTGTCCCGGTGGCCCTGATTGGTGAACATTTCCGTGAACCACTTGAAGCCTACAAACTCCTGCTGATCCATGGGAATGCCGAACTTGTAGTTGTAGAAGGCGTAGCTCCATCCGTACAGGGGCAGATAGCTGAACAGGAACACCGCCACCAGGAAGGGGAGCATCATCAAAAAGAGCTTATACTTCTTGGGCAGCTCCTCCTCATTCACAAAATTGGAGAAGAACGCCGCGAACAGGAGCAGCGGCAGGGACACATACAGGAACGCCGTCGCCCCGGAGGAGCCGATGGAGCGGGGCATGGCCAGCGCGGACAAAAGCCACGTTACCAGCCGGGCCACGAACGCCAGCAGGAACAGCAGAATGGGCAGCTTCTTGTCTTTCTTCGCCAGCACGGCGGCAATGCCAGCCAGGATCAGCACCATGGTGATCCAGCTGGAAATGCTGAAGGACTTGAACAGCTTCTGCATCAGGTCTTCCACCGCGGCGGCGTTCAGTTCGCCGTCCTTGGCTTCTTCCTGATAGATGGCCTTGCCCTTGGAATCGGTGGGGTGGAGCAGTTCTTCCGGCGCGTGGAAGGTCAGGGTCTCCAGCCCGGAGACGTTCACCGTGGCCAGCACCTTATTCTTGCCGGGCTTGGTGAAGGAAACGGTGGTGCCGGGCAGCAGCACGAAGGCCAGCGACACCAGCGCCAGTGCCAGCGCGATCACCTTCAGGCGGCTCTTTTTGGGAATGGGGTTAACGAAGTACGGCTCGTTGGCATAACGAACGCCCAGCACGCCGCAGCCGGCGCTGGCCAAGGTCAGCAGCGTCAGCAGCATGGGCGTGAGCGTCAGGCTGCCCAGACCCAGCTGACACAGCTGACGGGTGGCGGTGGAGAACATGTCTCCGCTGCCAAGGCTCATAAGGCCCATCACCGTAGCGCCCACGCAGATCAGCGCCAGCACGCTCAGGCTCAGCGGGAACCAGCGGTCCACCTTGGGCAGGAAGGCCAGCAGCGCCGTCAGCGCCAGCAGGATCATCGCCGCGATCAGATAGGCGTTGGGTGCGGCGGTGGAGGAACCGATGGTAAAAATGCCCTGAATGTTATTGGCGTCGTTGGAATAGGGCACCAGCACTTCGATATCGCCGGTCAGCACGCTGCCGTAAACGCCCTTTTCCGCAGCCTCGGCCCGGAGGTTCGGCTCGTTGCCAAGCATTTCCTTCCACAGCGGCGTGGAGCGGTTCATGGCCGCCGCGTCTGCCGGGTCAGCCGTGATGCTTTCCGGCACGGACACCACATGAGAGGGCAGCAGCAGGCACAGCATGGCCAGAATAGCCAGCACGCCGCTTGCCAGCCGGAACGTCCGATCAGTGATCTTCATGGCCGGAGCTTCCTTCAGTCCGACGAAGCCCAGAACCACCATAATCAAACCGCCGATGGCCGGGGCGTAGATCCACGCCTGATTTTCCAGAAGCAGGGTAAAGAGGATCGACCCGCAGATGTTGGTCACCTGCAGGGAGAAGGTAAAGGTCAGGGCGATGGAAAGGAAGGACAGCACAATGGACACGCGCGTCCACCGCTCCCCCGCCACCAGCGCCGCAGCGGCCAGTGCCAGCAGCACCAGGCCCGCGATCAGCATCCAGTTGTCAAAGGTAATCAGCCCAAGCTGCGGAACCTCTGCCGTGGGAAGGCAGTCCGCCCCTTTGAGCATAATGTCTCCCACGGAGACCGTTTTGGGAAACAGCGCCGCCGTTTCCTCTCCCAGCTGGCTATGGACATACACCTTGGCCGCAGGAAGGAACAGCGTGGCTAGAACGATGGCAAGGACGATGATACCGGCCCAGCGCTTTTTCAATTCCGACCCCTTCTTTCTTCCGTTTTTTCTATTTGTTTGGGTTCAGGCGGATGCGCACCGTCTGGCCCCGATGGACAAACAGTTCAAAGTTGCTTTCGTCGCCATTGCGGTAACGGTCGCAGACCCAGCTTTCACCCTCGAAATGGCCTTCTTCCACCGAGAGGAAGTTCAGTGTGCCGCTCTGGCGGGATTGCAGCAGCGGATAAGGATTTTCTTCCGTCGGGTCGGGCCGGTAGCGGAAATCCACCATCACGCCGCAGCCGGACAGATAGAACTCGTTTTCCTCGGTCTGGATCAACAGCGCCCGGCCGCGAGTGGTCATCACGTCCGCGTTTTCCGGGTTGCGGGTATTGATGCGGCTGCCCAGCCGGTAGCCCACGGGGTTGGCATTGATGAATTTGGCTTCGATATGCCAGTGTTCCAGCCGGAGATACTGCTTCTGCATGAACTCCTGCTGCACCAGCGCGTGAACGCGTCCCGTGCCGCGGTAGCGGATCAGCAGCGGAGCCACGCCCCGAACGGCCTTCATGCTCAGCGCTACCTCCCGGGCGGTGGGCATCAGCCGTCCTTCCTCATCCAGCGCGGAGGAACCGCCGAAACATGCAAAGCCGATACAGCCAAAATCTGCAAAGGCCTCCATCATGTTCATGGCGGTAGCTTCGCCGCCGGTGCAGGTCTCCGGGATCATCAGGGGATTATCCGGGCGTGCGTAACGGGCCAGCACCCGGCGATATTTCTCCCGCTCCTCCACATACATATCCGGGCAGAGCAGGTCGATCGAAGTCGCGACTTTTTTATAAATCTCCAGCACCCGGCCGACGGCCGCGCCGCTGTTATAACAGGCGCCCGGCTCCTCGAAGCCGTTTTCGCCCAGCATCACGTTCGTGTAGATAGGTAGACCATACTGCTTTTTGCCCGCTTTGGCAACCTGGTTCATAAATTCCGCATGAGCCCATGCCATAAAAGCTTCGTGAGCATGACGGCCAAAGCGGCCCCGCCAGCTGCTGCCGGAGGGCTCCACGCCCATGTCTTCCAGCTCCACGCCGTAAAGGCACTGGGGCACGCCTTTTTCGTAGACTTCATGGGCTTCGGGGCTATAGTCCATATCGGTATTGGCCAGCCCCATTTCATTTTCCACCTGCACAGCCAGCACGGTACGCTGCTGCCCGTCCGCTTCCTTCAAATGAGCCATCAGGGCGGCGAAGGCGCGGCTGTCCGCTTCCAGCGTGGCGGGGCAGAGCGGGCTCAAAGAAGCCACATGCCCGCCGTCCGGCCCCTGAGCCAGACGATACGTTTCGGGATGCAGTTTGACCCATTCGGGCACATAATTGGGATGACCGTTTTTGCTGGTGCCGAACCACAGCAGGATCAGATACAGGTCGTTTTCCCGGCAAAGGGACAGCAGGTCGTCCACGTCGGAAAAATCGTACTGACCGGGTTCCCGTTCCAGCTTATACCAGTAGATGGGCGCTTCCAGCAGGTTGCCGCCGTAGGCCTTGACCGCAGCCAGCTCCCGCGCCATCATTTCCGGGTCGCCCACCGAGGAATTATGGGTCTGGGTACCCAGCAGCAGCAAGGGCTCCCCCTTTGCATTTGTCAAAAACGTCATCTGTCAACCCTCCCCGCTGGTCATCGTGCAAAAATCCATTGAACCTTCTGGCCTTTTTAAGGCCATTTCTTCTTGCTTTCCCATGGTTCTGGGGCATTGCGGGCAAAGCTTCGACCGCCTGCGGAATAATATTTTCCCGCAAACGTTTAAGTTTCGTTGCCCGGCTTACTCATTTATAGTATAATGGCCCCGGAGGAAAAATACAGTCAGTTTTCGACATTTAATATGGAGAAATCGGCATGTGGATTCATCAGGAAGAAACCAAACGGATCAGTTACATTGACCAGTTGGAGATTCAAATTTCCGACGGCGGGTACGTCGAAGTCGGCCCGGAATGGTACGGGATCCGCGAATGTTCCCCTTTCAGCCGGCTCTATTACATCAACGGCGGCAAGGCCTGGGCACAAAGCGGCGATGAAACGCTGGAATTTACCGAGGGGCACATGGCGCTGATCCCGCTATGGCATCCCTATCCCCACGGCTGCGTGGAGTCCTTTCAACATTTATATTTTCATTTCAATCTGACCAAAGCGGGCGGATTGGATCTTTTCAGTTCTCTCAAACAGATTCTCATTCTGCCCATGGACAAGCAGGCGATCGCCCACATGATCCAGCTTTACAACAGCCGCAACCCGGCGGACGCCCTTACCTTGACCAGCTTTCTGCTCCGGGACATCAACACCTTTATTTCGCTGGGCGTTTCCACCGGGGCCATGACCTATGCCTACAGCGAAACCACGGAGAAGGTCGTGCGGCTGATTCAGGAGCGGCTTTCCGCCCAGCTGACGGTGAACCAGCTGGCCAAGGAGCTGAGCCTCTCCCCCAGCACGCTGACCAAGAAGTTCCGCGCCGAAGTCGGTTCGCCCCTGGGCACCTACATTGACACCATGCTTTTGCGCAAATGTATGCACCTGCTTCTTTCCACCGATCTTCCCATCGGCAAAATCGCCGAAGAACTGGAATTCTGCGATCAGTTCTACTTCAGCCGCTTCTTCAAGCAGCACTACGGCGAGACCCCCACCACCTACCGCAAGCGCCTCCGGCAGGGCTAAAGCCCTGCACCCACTTCTGCGCGGCGGAGCCGCGCAGGGGCATAGAGGGACATG
>ERZ827150.1579-NODE-1579-length-27925-cov-4.338177_pt1 | contig 27925 bp, 19 predicted proteins | sample MGYA00519779_ERZ827150 | MGnify/ENA primary metagenome ERZ827150 (study PRJEB31778, sample SAMEA3449267) | human gut metagenome | biome: human gut; feature: human-associated habitat; material: faeces | place: United Kingdom | collected 2010/2012 ...
GCATCGCAAGTCTCCATAAAAATTGTTTTCGGAACGCAATGACTCAAAACTAATAATAGTATAATTGCTATTTTCAAAAATGCAAATTATTGTAATCAAAAATACCATTTTTTACAAAAAATTCTGTAGCATCCGAATCTCCACGCCGCAGGCTTTCTTTCACAACAAATATGCGCTCCGGAGCATCAATGCCAGTGCCAGTGTCGATGTGGCAAACAGCAGAATCCAGATCAAAAGCCCAATATTATATCATAGTAAATCATTTCTATTTTCTCAATAGAAAATTATTTCGTGAAATTTACGAAAATATATCAATAATCCAATAAATCCTTATATTTTATCTTATTTTCTTTCCACCATGTTTTGCAGTCTTCAACAGTCTTCAAGTTTTTCTGATCACTCAGATATTTAAACATCGGGATCAGTTCCTTATTCCCGGATTCAATTTTTTCTAAAAGATTCGGAAGAATAATAATTCCCATATTTTGTAACTTTATGTATGTTTTTTCAAGCTCATTATTCTTGCCGGAGTTTTTTGCTGTCTGATATGCTTCATATTTCCGTTTAAATATTTCAGGAGTAAACTTTCGGCCTTCATTCCACCAGTAAGTCCAAAAATTTTCCTGGTTCTTGATTCCCTTAGATTTCCATAAATACTGTGGAGTGTAACAATACGAAGGATAGTCAATCCAAATATATACTTTTTCAGCATTACAAAAATAGTTGTCTGCATGGACTTTAGTGATCAAAGGCAAAAATACTGTTAAAGAACTATCCGATTTTTGCATTATTACTAATTGTTTCAAACAAGGAATGCCTATGGCAACAATTTCATAAAACTCGGGTGTTTTTATATCTACTCTTGATGAGATACGAAGCCTTTTTTCTGCATACAGGTTTACTACGGATTCTTTCCATGATTTGATTCTTTTTTCAAGAGAATTTGTATCGCCAGCCAATAAGGTATGAACAGGCATAAGAACTATTATGCATTCCAAAAAAAGCAGTTGTAGAATAGGCATTTTTATCAATCCTTCCGCATTAATTTTTATCAAGTCACTTTTATAGCTTTTCGATTACTATAAAATTCCTGGTTAAGGTATAAATAACGTCATGAACCATCTCTTTTTTTGTGCTGGATCTCTTATGATACTGTTGTTTTCTTCCGCTGGACCCAAGCTATGAGATTTGTCGTTAATGTTCAACACCATCGTTGATACCGCAAATTTGGACAAGTCACTTTTTGGGAAGAATTGATGCTGATTTACTATATCCCCTGAAAGATTGATTACAAGTTGCGATGAATCATGTTAATTATCTCCCCGACACAATTTTTCTTTAAGTTTTGAGGAAAGTATTCCCATTCCTGCAATTTTTTGTATCCACTGCCGATGACGTTGCGGGGATGAACAATGCTGGTGTAAAAGAATAAAAGCCTGCTGTCCTCTCCATTGTGCATCATGAATATTTTCCGGATCTTTCGGCAGATGCATAAACTTTTGCTCAATAAGATTGGTTATCCGTTCTTTATTTTGCTTAAAACTGCTATTTTTTGTTAATAATTCAGGCTCAGATGAAATAAGAGTTAAGATATATTGAGATTTTACATCATTCAGATATTTCTCTTCTTTCAGCAAAGAAATAAAATACGGGAGGATATTTTGTGTTTCTGCTATTTTGGGGGCTTCAACAGCAAATTTTTCATGCTGAAAGTTGTTTAATGTTTCATTCCAAATACTTAACAACATTTGGAATTTATCTGATTTTTCACTTTCTTTTTTCAGTTTTTCTGAAAACTCTATTGCAATAGGATTCTTTTCAAGATATCCTGCAGCAAGCACGGCAAACATCATACCATGCATATTGATTTGCTCCTGCTCCAGCTTGGTCAATTTTTTATATTCGCCAGTAGACAATCCAATATATTTTATCCATGTTTCAGAATTTAGAGCATCTGCGCAAAGCTGATACAGCTCAACGTTGTTCGATATTTGCCTTAACATCGTTGGATCATTGCAAGCCTTCCAGAAAGCAAAAAAATCTCTGAATTTTGTTTGAACGGCAACAATATCACGTTTTTCTACCGCAGAATGCAGCTGCTGTATTTCTTTCAGTTGGCTTGCATATATAATAGTAGTTGTGTGTAAAAAAACAAAAGCCCGGAATAGTTTACAAAGCATAAATGATTCCTTCTTGTTTTTTTATTCTCTCATCATAACAGTTTCAGCTTCTATTCAGGAGCCTTATAAGACATCGGTCGTCCCTTTTTTTTCCAGATATCAAACGGATATATTTGCCGTTTAATGCTATTAAGGCTCCATATAAAAACATTATTAAATAATCCATTCTTCATTGTAAGATAAAATTTTAATCCCATATTATAGGCGCGATAAGATCATTGTTTTCAATTTTATTGCTGTTGCGTATATTTTCTATAATGGGGGTGAGCAGGATTGGCATAGAGCAGGAAAAATCTATTGGTTTCGCTTTGGAAAACTGCTCCGTCCTGTGCAATTCCACTGTCTTGTTCAAGACAGGCTCCGCCAAAAGAACGGGGACCGATCCCAAGACGAGATAAAAAATGCATAAAAATTTCAGCATTAAAAACTCCCCTGCAGTCCGGATATTTATAGAATTTCCCTGCTGCTATTACCATTATATAGCTTGTTTTTGGAAAAAGTCAACCTATATTATTTTAAGAGCTAAGAAATTTATTAAAATATATAATAATTAAACGATCGTGATGAACTTCGATTACAGAAAAATTCGTTGGGACTTTTTAATCGCTTTTGTTGTCAACGTTTTTCTGATTATCCTTTTTTTTGTTTTCGGGAATTCAAAAAAGCCGCCGGAAATCAAGCCTGCTGTAGAAATTACCGTCGACATCAGTGATTTCAAGCCACCTGTTCCGAAAGAAATGGTTCCCCCGAACCAAACTTCTGAGGCAAAATTTTCCAAAAGTCCGGTATCGGGAATCAGCGAGACAAAAGATCCGGAATCCGCCGCAACGGAAATTATGGGCAGTTTTACGCCGGAACCTGTTCCGGTTTCAAGTCAAATGCAAAAAAACTCCGCTGATTACAAGTCGGAACTGGTTCGCATTGAGCAGGGAATTCGGACTTTTGATGGAGTCAATCAGGTTCGAGCGGGCCTTCCAGAAGGAACTCTGCCGCCAGGACACCAAATCGGAGCCTCATTCCAGGGAAGGGGAGATCTTTCAGCCCGCAGGAAAAAACTCAAACGTCATGGAGGTTCGGAACAAACGGAATCCGCAGTGGAAAAGGCCTTAAAATATCTGGCCTTACAACAGAATCCCAACGGCAGCTGGGGAAGTCCTGAAAGTTTTAAAACCGGCGATGCTGCCGCTCTGTCGTCATTGGCTTTGCTGGCTTTTTTCTCACATGGAGAAACGTTTCAATCCAAACGTTACGGGGACAATATCCGCAAAGGATGCGATTTTTTAATCGAACTGGCCAATGCGCCGAATATTGAATATGCGGGGAAAGGATTTGGACATGCCATTTTGACCTATGCTCTCGCGGAAGGCTTTGCCGTCACCGGCAGTTTGAGTTTGAGAAATGCTCTGGAAAATCGTATAAAATATATTCTTTCTCATCAGAATGCATTTGGTTCCTTCGCTATGAATTACGATAATTCCCCCCAGCCGCCTCCAACGCAGGAGCAGTTGAATGGGCATCCTCTGTTCCGGGAAATCATGGTCGGAGAGCCTGCCTGCGATCTTTCGTTGCTGGGATGGCATATTCAGGCACTGACCGCCGCAAAAAACGCAGGAATCAATATGGAAAATCTGGATAAATCCTTGACGATGGCATTGGAAGCCCTTGTCAAAATTCACCAGGCGGAAAAAGGCGGGTTCTCCCAGGGAATCAATATGAAGCGTTTTCCGGCGAATGATAACATGATACCTGTCGGGCTGCTCGGTATGTATTTCCTCAATGCAGGCAACAGCTCTCCCGCCCGGCGGGCAGAACGTTTTCTGGAAAAGACACGCCCGCCTCAATGGGGACGCGGCGGAACATTTCCGCTCTACCGCTGGTATTATCAAACCCAGGCGTTGTTTCAAATAGAGAAAGGGCGCGGCAAACGCTGGAAAGCATGGAATGAAAACCTCAAGAAAGAACTCCTGAAAGTGCAGAATCCGGACGGTTCCTGGCAGATGCCTGCCGGAGATAACAGTTTCAGGCTCAAAAACAAAACCGACCTTTCTATCTATTCCAGCAGTCTTTGTTCATTGATTTTGCAGGTGTATTATCGTTATCTTCCGAGTTACAGCATTGCGGAAAGTTCCGGATTTGATCAATCCGCCGATAATCTTGATCTTGGGGGAGCCGGCCTGATGTCCCGTTTACCCGGCGGCGCCGATCCGATGGCGGCTGTGATCCTTGGTGTCGGGACCAATGATATGCAGCCGATCCGTTTCGGTGTTTTCAACGGAATGCCCCGGAGTCCGGAATCGCCTCTGGTTTCTGACGAGTTTACAAAACTCGCGAGCCTGCGCTCAACAATAGCGGTTCGCACCCCTGCAGACTGGCCGCAGACTTTACAGGCGAATCAGCGCATTGCATTGTTCTTTGACGAATTCCTGCCCGGGAATTTCAAAGGCAGTATGCGGCTTTTAGTCGGAATCATCGGTTCCGATAAAACGAGTCGGGAATATCAGCAATCACTGGAAGTTGTGCTGAATGGGAAACGTTTGTTCAATTCATTTCTGCTTTGCAGCAGACAGTTGCTGGAAATTGCGGTACCGGGCGACCTCATGCTGCCATACGGCAACATCCTTCAGATTCGCAATAACGGCAAAACTGCTTTGGCTTTTGATGCGGCTGTATTGAAGCCGGCTCATCAAGTCGGCAAACGGCTTTATCTTCTGGCAAAAGATACTTCCGAAGTTCCCGAGGAGCTGCGTACGATTTTTAACAGGCAGCCTCCGGAAAAATTGGAAATATGCCGGCTTTCCAGTTATGCGGAAGAGCGTCAGCTTCTGCCTGAAATTTCTTCGTTTGATTCACAGAAGATCTATATCGGGGAATATGCCGCCGTTGGCAGTGAATCAATGGGAAATGAATTCCAGCGTCATTATCTGCGGCAAACAGGCCGTGAAATTATTGACTGGATTTCCGGCGGCGGTTCCGGAGTGATCATCAAAGAAATCTTATCCGGAGGCAAATTATATGATTCTGTGTTTCATGTTGAATATCCGGCGGCCTCCGCTCTGAAGCAGACGGCGAAACTTTTTGAAGGTTCTCCCCGGAAACTTTCTTCACAGGTTTATCCCAGATATGGCGAAAAGCCGGGATTATTCCTATCTTCGGCGGCAAGTTACAATGCGCCGGGAGTTGCTACTGTCGTGGTGGCCAGACGTTTTTCGCTGCCGGAAGAGTCAGAAGTAATTGCTTTGATTCCATGGAATGGTGAAACGGACATGGTGATTGAACGCGGTTTTCTGCCGGAGAAGTCTCCTTTTACAGGATTTGCACCAAAAATTGAACGGGAAAGAAAGACGGTTGCCATCAAAGATAATATTTTTCGTTACAGCGCGGTATTTTCCGAACTGACGGTGATCCGCTTAATCAGGAAGGGGGCGAAAGAACTGCCGGTGTCCGGCGTCAAGAGCTTGCCGATTACACCGAAAATTGAATTTGATCACGATACTGTCCAACGGCGGTTCCCTTGTGATGTCAGTAAAATGAAAAAAACTCAGATTCGGCAATCTGGGGGATATACGTCCATTTTTGGCCGGAACGCTGCCTGTTCAAAGATCCCGGCAACAATTCCTGAAACGAATACAGCCCGTTTTATTCCGGCGGAGAAGGAGAGTGTCTGCGTAACATTCCGGGTTCACAGAACAGATCCGAAACGTTTCGACAGTGCGTATTTGCTGTTCGGCAATGCGCCTGCACATTCTCAATTTCTGACGTTTGATATTTTTACAAGGATATCCGGGTTAAAAAAGAAAAATCGCATGTCATGGGTAACATTCCGGTTTGCCCTGTGCGGAAAACTGTATTCAACCACAGTTCGTATTGAACGCTGGGAAAAAGTTGTTATTCCTTTGAAAAACATAAATCCGGCATGGCAAAGTTTGCGGATTTTGGAACCTGCCGGTATTTTTGATGAAAAGCTGCAGACAATATCTTTTGAAATTAACGACATCGCAACTTACAGCATGTAAATCAATGCAGCGGCGATTTTTTCCCTGCGAATAAAGACTTTTTCCATAATCCGTATCACATCGGGAACCGCAGATTCGATAACGTTTTCCTATTCCAGATAGAAGTCTGGTCATATCCATCTTTTCGGGAGCTCTGAAAGAGTGCCGGAATGTTTCTTTTTTCTCTGTTCAATTTTCCGGTGAATTGACAAAGTAAATGCATGTCTGTAATAGTAAATGCACATTGAGGAGAGAAAACCGTGCGTTTCGTATGACAGACAGCGTTTCTGATAAAATACGGTATTTTTTCTGTTAGCCCTATTGACATTTCCGGGATTCTGTTGTATAATTTAATCAGATGCTCAATCGTTGGATCAATTACAGGAGTACGGATGAGAACAACTTTGAAAGATGTTGCACGGGAAGCGGGAGTTTCGGTGACGCTGATCTCCAAGTTTCTCAACAACAATCCCAGCGGACGGATGAGCCCGGCGACACGGGAGAAGATCGAAGAGACTCTCCGGCGGCTCAATTACCGTCCTTCCGAACTGGCCCGTTCGCTGAAACGGGGACGGTCCGGAACGCTTGGGCTTGTGATCAGCAATCTGGGTAATCCGCACTTCGGGATGTTTGCCGATATGATCCTGCGGGAGGCGAAAAAAGCCGGGTATCAGCTGCTGATCTCTCTTTGCGATTTCGGGCGGGAGGAGGAGCTGGAGTGCCTGAACTCTCTGCTGAACCGCCAGGTGGACGGAATTCTGTATGCGGAGCACCTGTTCGATTCCCCGCTGATCGACCGGCTTGGGGCGGAAGGGTTTCCGTTGGTGGCGGATACGTTTTCCGGTTCTTTTTCCTGTACCGTATTTCAGATGCGGAACGCGTATGAAGATGCGCTCAATTTTCTGGCGGACAACGGAGCGCGGCGGATCGTTCTGAGTTATAATCTTTATGAACATGCCGATGAATCGTTACGGAAATTCCGTCGCGGAGTGACTGTGGAGCCGATTTCCGTCATGTCGGATCTGGAAGAACGGAAAGAGCTGTTTCGCCGTATTTGCCGGGAGGCTCCCGATGCGGTGATTCTTCCGGGCGGTCTTTCAACACTTGTATTTTTCAAGATTCTGGAAAAAGAGTTTCCAGCATATTCACCGATGCTGATTTCCTGCACGAACGCAGGACATCAGATTCCCCGTGTTCCGGGATTGCTCGGATTTATCCGGCGCGATTACCGGAAAAAGGCCGAGGCTATGGTTCGGCTGGTATGCGACAGGATCAACGGAAAAACAACGGAGCGGGTTGAGATCCCCGCCGAATTTATAACAATCAATCAGACAGGAGAGGAAGATGAGTTGTTTTAATGCACCGGAGAAAACCGTTTACAGGCAAAGAAAATGGAAGAGGAGTTTTACCATTATAGAGCTCCTGGTGGTCGTATCTGTAATTATAATTCTTGCCGGATTTCTGCTGCCGGCTTTGAACAAAGCGAGAGCTTCCGCGCAGACAGCGATCTGTCAGGGGAATATGAAACAGCTCGGTATTGCATTCGCGCAGTACAATGATGACAATCAGGGGCGTGTGCTCGGCCGCCGGAGCTGGAGCGGAAATTACTGGGGCGGTTCCCTGATCGTCGGAAAGTATCTTAATTACAAGAGCCTGATATGTCCGGTTTCCGGCCCGGCATTTCAAAACAGTGCCCTCAATAAGCCGAATGAGAAAAAGGAGTGGCGCACTGGGATTGTAAAAGACGGGACTTCCGCTCTTTATTATGCTTCATACGGGATCAACTGGAGTTATTTTTATGATTTCAACGATTCTCCAGCCAGGAATCAGAAGCTGACGACGAGTTCCGTGCGCCGTCCTTCTCACTTTGCCTCGTTTGCGGACAGCCGGGTTTTCGGAGAACCGGATGATTATCCGTATTATTATGTGCGCGTCAAGCATGACGGAAGCGGAGGCGGACGCGCCTATCCGTGGCATAACGACCGTTTCTGCAATGTACTCTATTTCGACGGGCATGTGCGCAGTGTGTTCGGAAAGGGGTTCGGGTGGGATGCCGTGACTGCACTGTATGCTTTGGACGGGATGTTGGCGAATCCCTCCGCCGCGAACAGTCCGTGGGTCAACCAATAAGCCGGAAGGAGGAAATTATTATGAATTCAAGTTTGAAATTGTTTGTTCCGCTGTTTTTGCTTTGTGGTCTTCTTTCTGCGGCGGCAGACGGTTTTCCGTTTCAGAAGCAGGAATCTTCCGCCGGTATCGTGACGCCTGCCGGGAAATCGGGCGGCAGGATCCGGTTGGGGACCTCTGCGGTCACTGCGTCTGCCCTGACGGGAAAGGTAACCGTGCATGCACAGCATAATCTCCGTTTTGTAATACGCGGAGGCGGAACGGCCTGTGATGTGCGCGTGGTTCCGGAACTGATTCTGGCGGAAGGGAAAGAGAGCCGGACCGTTCGTGCCGCTCCCGTTTTGTTGACGGGGACGGACCATAAAACTGTTACATTGGAAGTCGGACAGGATTTCGGGCTTGGGGATGCTTTTTATCAAGTCCGGGAGATTCGCTTTGCGGTCAGCGGAAAAGCCGGATCGGTTCTTTGGATCACAGGAATCCGCATGGGGGACCGGGATGTCATTTCCGCAACGGGAACCGGGATGCGGGTCTATTCCGCTTATTGTCGTCCTGCGCCGCGCAGTATTCCGGGACTGAAACCGCTGCGCGTTTATTTTGAATTGGATAATAACGACCTTGATCCGCATATCCGCCGCTGGCGTGCGCAGGAGATGGCGCCGGATCCGAATCCTTCCGGCGGTTTCCGTGCCTTGCTGCTGCAAAATGCGGACGGAATCGCCGAACTTGCGGAATCGCCGGAACACGCGGATGTGATCGTGTATTCCTGTGCCCGCGGAAAGGATGTGTCCCGTCTGGTTCCGCAGATCCGCCGGGGGGTGAGGACGGTGATTTACGGTCCGGTCGTCAATAAGGAGATGGATGCTCTTGCACCGCTTGCTCTTACGGAACGGAAGATTTCCGGTTCCGCTTCCCGTTCGAGGGTCCGGCTTGCAAATGCGCATCCGATGTTTGGAGATGGAGCACTGTTGAATTCCGATTACGGGCGCTACCATGATGTCCGGCTGCGGCACGGGCACGTTCTGCTGAATTATGAGGATGGTCAACCGCTTGCCGCGGTCAGCGGGAATGTGGTTCAGTTTGCTACGGGGCTTGGGACTTTGCTTCAGCCGGCGGGTGATGTTTTTTATGATCCGCTGTTTTTGCGGACCGTTTGTGCCGGATCGGAGAAAGCGCTGAACGCCCTGAAAGAGAGAGAACGGACGGTTCTTGCGCAAAGGGAGGAGAGGCGCCGGAGCCGGGTTGCGGAGATTCTCGGCGGAAATGCGGAGACCGGCTGGCGTCTCGGAATGTCCGAGGAGAATTTCGGGCGGTTTGGCTGGCTGATCAGTGAAGGTCTGCTGTGCGGAAGCATCGGACGCGACCTGGCGGTGTCAAACGGTGCGCAGTATTACCGCTTTGAGGGGAGTGAGGACAACCGGATTTCCCTGCCGGCGTGGCGGCACCGGGTTCTGGATGGAAACGTGCGGTTTTCCCGTTCGACGCCGGAAAATACCGATCCGACCGAGGTCTGGAGCGGGCTTGGAACAGTGGAGTATTCCACGGAATTCCGGCTTCCCTCTTCCTGGCGCGGCAAACAGGTCCTGTTTGAAGTGGACGGCGGAATTGATGACGTCGATGAAGCGTTTGTGAATGGCGTGCGGATCGGAAAAACCGGGAGCGATATTCCTGAATACTGGCGTACCCGCCGCGCTTATCCGATCCCTGAAAATCTGCTCCGGCACGACGGAATGAACCGTCTCACGGTGAATGTGACGAATCTGCGGGATAATTCCGGCTTCAACAGCCGTCCGTATATCCGCCGGACGGAGGAAAAACGGGAGACAGGGAAAGTCATTGTAGAATCCGTGAGCTGGACCGGAAAGCGGTACCGCGTGGAGGACGGCGCCTCTTCCTGTGAACTGGAATTTTCGCTGCTGAGCCCGTTCATTCTGTACCGGTTCCGTCAGAATTCCATCCGGCTCGCGCTGGAGGACAAGACAGCGCAGTATGCCGCTGTTCCGTTGAAAGACGGTGTGCGGATCGTGGATCTCCGGAAAAACGGGGACGTATATAGCCGTTCCGCCGACGGGGGACTGACGGAGCCGTGGATTCTGCTGTTCCGCAAAAACTGGGAGAAAGCATGTCCGGTCCTTGTGGTGTTCAGCCGGAATCCGGAAAAGCTGAGTTCCATCCGGAACGGTGAATTTGTATCCGGCCTTGTGATTGACGGCGGTGCCCGTGCGTTGGACCATATTGCCGCAGGATGGCCGTTCGGCGCTGTACCGGTCGATGCATCCGGATGGGATGGCGGATTGCCGGAACCGGTTGCCGCCCGTCTGCGGAACAGTTTGAAGTTCGCGCTGAATTATCCGGTTGGTCTGGATGAGATTTTCCGTGTTGACCGTGCGGGAAAACGGGTGGAGATTGTGAACCGCTTCCGGTTCAAAGCGGTTGAGGACGAGTGGCGGACGCCGAAAAAGCCATACGCGTTTCTGCCGCCGCTTGCGGGATTCATGCTGAAACATGACCGCTATGTACGTTCTCCGGAGAAACTGACCGATTTCCGCTGTAATACGGATTACGGTCCGCTTCTCGGGAAAAACGGTACGGCGGTGATCCGTTATTCTCTGCCGCTTCCCGACGGTGCGGATTTTATTCCCGTTGATGTGAATGCCGACCCGGAGCTGCATGAAACGATCGACAGCTTTGTCGGGAACGGTTTGCGCTGGAGCCGCGGGGGACGTGTTCCGTGTGAGGAGTTTACATTTGCATGGCCGGAGGGGGAGAAGAAACATCCCGAAAGCATTACTCTTTCGTTTTACACATGGAACTACGGGTTTTCAACGGCGTATCAGGGCGCTTTCTTTCTTTCGGAACAGGTTCGGAAAAAACTTGCGGACCGTTTGCGCAGACGGTATGAGATGCCGCTGGAACTGTATCAGTATAAAAGTGTTCTGATGCACCGGGAAGAACCGTTTTCCGGGCTGCGGTATCCGATTCTGTTTGACCATAATCACGAGAACTCCACGAATTATGCGCCCGGTATCGGATCGCGCGTGATTTACGGGGACGCCAACGAAGGCTGTACGATGCTGGCGTGGATCGGCGACGTTCAGGCGAATCTGTTCGGGCGGACCGGAGTCGTGAAAAATGCGTGGAACTTCATCCGGTACGGGATGCGTTATGAGACGGTCCTGGATGATTATGCGTTCCATGCTTCCACATGCCGGGAATTCGGCGGAGGAGCGTTTGTGGATATGCTGAACGGGGAATACGCTGCGTTCGTTTCCTATGCGCGTCTTGCCGCTCTGAACGGAGACCGGGCACAGGAGGAGGAAGGGCTTTACCGCGCCGCCAAGCGCGGAATTCCGACTCTGGCGCGTCTGTTTTTCCTTGATTATATTGCAGAGAATATGCCGCAGGTGGATCTTCAGGGAGCGGTTCTGGTGACGGGTTTCAGCGAAGACCGGCAGAACGTGTTCAAACTGCCGTCGAAGAGTCATAATTTTGTGAATGCGAATGAGCTGTTCGATCTCGCGCAGGGATTTCCCGGAACTCTGTACCGGCTTTACGAAACCTATGCGCCGGACGAGGTGCGGGATTATGTCAACCGGCACGCTCTTCCGAATTTACGGAAGGATGACATCATGCGTCCCGGTTATTTCCCGCCGATGATGTTGTATGCCGCGCCGGAATTTCCGGTTGACGAACAGTTCCGGCGGGTCCTCGGACGAAGCGGCGGGATGAAAAACGACTGGCCCGGTATGCGGATGAGTTATCAGCTCGGTCTGAAACTCTGGCGGGAATATGGAATGGTCGGCATTGCGGATTTTGAACGTCTCTCGTTTGAGAATGCCGTATATGATCCCGGTTCAAATTCTTTGGAGCTGCAGCTGAGTGCCGCCCCGGATGGACGGTTGGCGATCTCTTCCGCCGTTCCGGTTGTGTCGGTGGTCCGGAACGGGGGCGCATCGGAGTTCTTCCGGGACGGAGCTGTTACGCGCCTTCCGTTGGTGTCCGGCAGAAACCGGATCAAGGTTCAGTTTGAAAAACAGAGGAAACCGCTCTTTCTGCAATCCGTGAATCGTATGCCGAAAGAGGAAAAGAAACGGAAACCGTCCGGGACCGTGATTTTTACGGAGCAATTTTCCGGACCGCTTTCTTCCGGATACCGTCATCAGCCGGACGGGGCAAAACTGGTTTCTGCGGAAAACGGAAATGCGCTTGAGGTGACGGGCGGATTGGTTGTGCGCCGGATCGCTGTTCCGGAAAATGAAACCGTCAGTTTCTCTGCCCGGATCATGGCGGAGAACGTGGTGCGCAAGAATCCGAAGCAGCACTGGACGGGAACGCGCTTTTCGGTTTATATGGGGAAAAACGGATGGAAAGGAGTGCGGGCGGAACAGGGATCCTTCGGTTGGAAAACCGTTTCGTTCAAGGTCGATGTTCCCGCCGGAGTCCGATCCGTTCAGCTCCAAATGGGATTGAAAGATGCTTCCGGAACGGTCCGTTTTCAGGATGTCCGCGCGGAAGTCGTAAAATAATAAGGAGTGTTATGAAAATTACAACATTGGGAACGAGTCACGGAGATCCGACAATGACCCGTTATCAGACCTCCACACTGGTGGAGACGCGGGGGCGCTGTTACCTGATTGACGCCGGAGAGCCTGCCAATGCGCATCTTGTGCGCCGGGGGCTTTCCGCTTCCCGTCTTTCCGCCGTGTTTATTACCCACATGCATATTGACCATACGGGCAGTCTGCCCGTACTGATCGAGCAGTCGACAAAATACCGTCACCGGTATCCGGACAATCATTTGAGCGTGCAACTCCCGGAAAACGAAGCGGTGGAGCCGCTGCTCGGCTGGGTGCGGGCAAACTGCGGACGGACAAAATTCGAGGATCTGACGGTTGAGTGCTACCGGGATCATGGCGGTTATGACGACGGATTTCTCCGGATGACGCCGTTTCCGACCCGTCACGTTCCGCCGCGGGCGGATGGAAGCCCGCGCAGCCATTCCCTGCTGGTGGAAGCGGAGGGGAAACGGGTGCTGTTTACCGGGGATCTGTCATCGGATTTCAGCGACTTCCCTGTTTCCGCCGCAGACGGTTGTGATGCGGTTTTTTCCGAACTGACTCACTATCCTCTGGAGAAAGCGGTCCCTGTTCTGCAAACCGTTCATCCGAAGCGTCTGGTGTTCTATCATGTCCACAATCCGTATCAGACTCCGGAAGGAGAGGAAAAAGTCAGGAGACTCTGTTCCGTTCTTTCCTATCCCTCGGAGATCGCGTATGACGGCTTTGTGCTGGATCTGGCTGGTGCAACGGATTCGATTCGGGAGACATGCCCCTGAAACTGTTAGTTCCCGGTCAGAATGCCGGAGGGGTCCATCCCGGTAATCAGGGTGCGGGTCAGAACGCCGGGTTTCAGGTTCGCGCGGTGAATGCGGGTACGGACGTAACTGCCGCTCCAGCCTTCCCCGGAATCCGCACAGCACACTTCCGGAATGACCGTCTGTTCCGTGCCGATCAGACTGCGGTGATAAGCGGTCATCATTTCTTTCGCGAGACGGTGGAGACGCGCCGTCCGCTCTTCGACTTTATCGCCGGGAATGCGCGGTTTCATTGCAGCCGCTTTCGTTCCCTCCCGCGGGGAAAACGGAAAAATGTGCATGTTGGAGAAGCCGGTTTCCCGGACGAACCGGAACGATTCTTCAAACAGCTCGTCCGTTTCCCCGGGAAAACCGACGATCAGATCGGTGCCGATGTGGATTCCCGGAACCTTTTCCCTGGCTTTTGACACAAAGTCGCGGTACATGCCGGTCAGATAGTGACGGTTCATCGCCCGCAGGATCGTATCGGAACCGTGCTGGAGCGAGGGATGCAGGAATTCGCAGATTCTGCCGTTGGAGTCCGCCATGATTTCCAACACGCGGAACAGGACCTCTCCGGGTTCGGTCGAGCCGAGGCGCAGACGGAATTCTCCGGGAATTGCCAACAGGGCTTCCAGCAGATCCGGCAGAGTGCGTCCGCCGCAGTTGTAGGCGCAGGTATTAATCCCCGTAACGGCGATCTCCTGAAATCCGGCGTCCAGAAGACGCTTGAATTCGTCTACGGTCTCCTGAAAATCCCGTGAACGTTCCCGTCCCCGTGCAAATGGGACGATGCAGTAGGAGCAGAAATTGTTGCATCCTTCCTGCACTTTCAGATTCGCACGGGATTTATAGGGATATTCGGCAAATACATGCTCGGAGAATACATGTTCCCCGGCTGCTGCGGACGGAAAAGACGGCGCGGCGCCGATGGGGATTCCCCGCTGCAGCAGAAGCGGAGCCAGCCGTTCCTCCAGCAGTTTTTTTTCTTCGTTGGTCAGGATCAGGTCGATCCCTTCGATTGATTCAAACGAGGAACGGTCCACGTCCGCGGCACATCCGGAGAGGATCATGATTGCTTCCGGATGCTTCTGGCGGAACTGCCGCAGAGTCTGGCGGCTTTTCCGGGACGCCGTGGCGGTGACGGCGCAGGAGTTGATGATGATGATGTCTGTTCCATCCGGCGAGTAGGGGACCAGTTCGATTCCCATGCGGCGGAGCCGCCCCGTAAGCAAAGCGGAATCCGCCTGATTCAGACGGCAGCCGAGCGTGATGATGGACGCGGTTGTCATGCGCGCACTCCTTTCAGGAAAACGACTTCATATTCTGCGGAACAGGGGGCCCGGTGATTGCGGATCAGTTCCTTGAGAACGGGGACCGGGGTTCCCGTATTGCCGCCGGATGTTCCGTTGCGGCTCATGGAGCGGAGCAACGCGCGGAAATCCGGATACGTTTCCGTATAATGGCGCGTTTCACAGGAAAGATCACGGAAAAGTCCGTTCAGAGAACGTTCGATGAAGGACCGGGAAGGCAGAGCGGGACCGCGGAACCGGGTTCCCGCCTGCCGGAAAAGTTCGCGAAGTCCGGCAAGACTCGTATCAAGCGGGATCGCGGCGAAAAATTCTCCATCCGGGTGGAGTGCTTCCGAAATATTTTCAAATGCCGTCCGCAGGTCCCGGCTCCATTGCAGACTCAGCGATGCGGCTGCAAGATCAATTCCGGTAACGGGAAACGGCTGGTCGAAGTCATGAACCTGAAATTGGACCGGTGTTCCGGCGAACCGTTCCGCGCAGAAACGGACCATCCCGGACGAGAGATCCGTCGCGAGCAGACGGGCGGACGGAAACCGGGCGTGCAGACGTTCCGTCAGCAGTCCGGTTCCGCATCCGGCTTCCAGAATGGTTTCCGGGCAGCGGACGAGGTGTTCCGCCAGCCATCCGCAGAACTCTTCCGCGCACTGTTTCTGAAACTGGACCGATGCGTCATAGGTTCCGGCGGCGCGGGTGAAACTGCGCTCGATATCCGTTTTGCAAAGAGTCATAACTCTGCCATTTCGCGCAGTTTTTCGGAACATTCCATCGGATGCTCCAGAAGCATCAGGTGTCCTTTGCCGGAGAACGTGTGGCGAACGGCGGAACAGGCGTCGGCAAACGCCGCGCTCATCTCCTGGTTGACGATCTGGTCCGCATCGCCGTCGATGATAAACACGGGGATCGTATCGGTCAGCAGGGCAAGTTCGTTCCGGAGATCCGTTTCCTCAATGACGGCAAGCCCCTCGTCAAGCGCCTGAATATTGAATGTTTCCGGATACATGCCGGGGTACTTGTCCGGCATGGCGCAGGCGCGCAGAAACGAGCGGATCACGGTGTCGGGCCGGGTTTTCAGCCCGTTGCGCATTGCGGTGACGGCGGAACGCTCCCAGCCGCACGGAAATGTTTCGTCGCGGACGAATTTCGGGAACGGATTGACGAGGATCAGCCGGTGCACCGCCGCAATGTTCTGAAGCGCAAGCCGCACTGCGAACAACGCCCCCATGGAGTGCCCGACGATCACGGGCGGGATGTCTTCTTCCTGATCGAAGATCGGAGTGTAGAGAGGGCTCTCCTCATCATTGAAGAAGCCGTAATCTACAATGTCCACCGATCCCAGTGACGTCTGGTCCAAAGCGTCGAAATAGAGTTCACGCGGAACGCCCCATCCGGGAAAGACGATCGTTTCCGTTCTGTCATGCACGAATCTGTCCACTGCCCCGAACCTTGTATTTGTAGGACGTCAGTTCGACAAGCCCCATCGGGCCGCGCGCGTGCAGTTTGTCCGTACTGATGCCGATTTCCGCACCGAATCCGAATTCTCCGCCGTCGGTGAACCGGGTGGAGGCGTTCGCATAGACCGTGGCGGAATCCACTTCGTTGAGAAATTGCTCCGCGTGAGCGTCGTCGGTTGTCAGAATGCAGTCGCTGTGCCCTGATCCGTATTGATTGATGTGCGCGATCGCTTCGTCCAGAGACCCGACTGTCCGTACTGCGAGTTTGAGATCGAGATATTCGCGGTACCAGTCGTCCTCGGTTGCGGGGAGAGCCTGCGGAACAAGGGCGCGGAATGCGTCGTCCGCATGGAATTCCACGTTCGCCAGACGCTTTGCGAGCATCGGGGCAAAACGGTTGAGGATGTCCTTATGGATCAGCAGCGTTTCCAGCGCGTTGCAGACGCCGGGACGCTGGCATTTTGCGTTTTCGATGATGTCGCAGGCCCGGTCGAGGTCACAGTCCGCATCGACGAAGATATGGCATACGCCTTTGTAGTGTTTGATGACGGGCATGGTCGCCTGTTCGACAACTGCGCGGATCAGGCGTTCTCCGCCGCGCGGAATGACAAGATCGATGTACTGATTCATTTTCAGCATCAGCGAGACCGCGTCGTGACCGGTCCACGGGATCATCTGAATGGTTCCCTCGGGCATTCCCGCTTTGACTCCGGCGTCGGAAATGGATTTCGCAAGAGCCAGATTGGAGTGAATCGCTTCGGAGCCGCCGCGGAGAATGACCGCGTTTCCGGCTTTCAGGCAAAGTCCCGTTGCGTCAACTGTCACATTGGGACGGGCTTCGTAGATGATTGCAATGACGCCGATCGGCACGGAGACTTTTTCTATGTCAAGACCGTTGGGACGCCGGATACTGTCCAGTCTGCGCCCGACAGGATCGGGCAGGGTGACAACGTGGCGTAAACCGTCGGAGATTCCTTTGATCCGTTTTTCATCCAGCCGGAGCCGGTCGAGCATTGCGGGGGAGAGCCCGGCGGCTTTGGCGTTTTCCATATCGGTTTGATTGGCGCGCATGATGAGTTCCGCGTCGGCGTCCACGGCATCGGCCATGGCGGTCAGCCAGCGGTTTTTATCTTCCGGGGCGGCGACGGCGAGTTTCCGTGCGGCGGCTTTTGCCATGCTTCCCATCTGTTCGAGAGATTCCCGGATCTCTCCGGCCGAGCAATTCTGTTTCATCGGTATGGACTCCATGATTTATTTCCGTTTTTTACTGTTATAATATAATACGGTTCCGGGGTTTTTCAAAAAAAATCTGCTGAATAACCGGGGACTGCCTGTGAAAATGGCGGGAAATTTTCCGTTCTGTGCCGGAAAAGAAGAAATTTGTTCTTGAAAATTCTTTTTTTTGAATTATTGTAAAGACGGATTTATGTTATTCGGATATTTTTTATTTTAAGGGAATACCTATGTTGACGACATTGACGATGCAGTTTTTGCGCAAACCGCTGACAACAGGAGCGATTTGTGCGAGTTCTCCGTATCTTGCGCGCCAGATGGTGAGCAGTATTGGCCTGGAGGATGCCGGCGTTGTCGTTGAACTGGGGCCCGGAACCGGTGCGATCACGGGGAAGATTCTGGAAACGATGCCTTCCGCGGGAACGTTTTTCGCCGTGGAGCTGAACGAGTCGGTTCTTCCGGTGTTCCGGCGTCGTTTTCCCGGTCGGACGGTTTACAATGAGAGTGCTTCGAATCTGCCGCGGCTTTTGAGTTCCCAGGGGTTGTCCCATGCGGATGTGATTCTTTCCGGTCTTCCGTGGGCGTCGTTTTCCGACGGTTTGCAGAATGAGTTGCTGGGAGCGATTCTGGAAGCTCTTCCCGATGGCGGTTCGTTTGCGACGTTTGCCTATATTCAGGGGACCGTGCTTCCGGCGGGGATTCGTTTCCGCCGGAAACTGAATGATTATTTCCGTCGAGTGGAGACTTCCCGTGTTGTCTGGCGGAATATTCCTCCGGCGTTTGTGTACCGTTGTTGGAAATAAAAACGGGAAAAATCATTTTTTTGATTTGCTATTTTTCAAAAACGGGTTATATTTTGAAATCAGTCACACTTCCGGGCGCTTAGTTCAGCTGGCTAGAACGCTACCTTCACACGGTAGAGGTCACAGGTTCGAGTCCTGTAGCGCCCACCATCCTTCGCTCGGCGCAGCCGAGCTACGGATGGCAAGCCATCATTTTCGACCAAAGGGAGGAAATGATGAGTGCAGACATCGTACCCGCAGGGGAAGGATGTCCTCCTTAGCGCGCAGCGCGTCGGAGGACGGTCGTTCCCGCAAGTTGGTTCAGAGAATGACATTTGCAGCCGAGCTACGGATGGCAAGCCATCATACCCGCAGGGGAAGGATGTCCTCCTTAGCGCGCAGCGCGTCGGAGGACGGTTCAGAATTTTCCGCAATCAATGGAGTTCTTATGTTTTACACTTACATACTCCGTTCTTTATCCCATCCAGCCGAGCGTTACATCGGCAGTACTGAAGATTTGAAGTTGCGTTTGATTAAACATAACAAAGGGGATGTTCCACATACTTCTAAATTCATACCGTGGAAAGTGGAAGCGTATTTTGCTTTTGAAACTCAGGAAAAAGCCGCGGCGTTTGAACGATATCTGAAATCCGGCAGCGGACACGCTTTTGCCAGGCGGCATTTCTGAGCGGGGAGGGGATATGGAGAAAGATAAAACCGTTTTTTCCTGCCGACCGAATTGCGGGGCGTGTTGTATTGCCCCGTCGATCTCCGCGGCGATTCCGGGAATGCCGGAGGGAAAACCCGCCGGCGTGCCCTGCGTGAATCTGGATGCCGGATTCCGGTGTAGAATCTTCAATTCGCCGGATCGACCCGCCGTTTGCGGGTCGCTTGCTCCACAGCCGGAAATGTGCGGAACCTGTCGCGAAGAGGCCCTCGCTTATCTCGCCGAACTGGAACGGCTGACGGCTCCGGTCAGTCGGTAACGGAGTAAACACTCGGTTCGTGCTCGTCGTAGTGCATGGAGCGGGACCGGGTGATCCGGCGGTAGGTCGCGGGCGGCATGGACATGATTTTGCCGAATGCGCGGGAGAAATGAAAACGGTCGGAAAACCCTGTCACTTCCGCAATCTCGTCGATGGTGCGCATGGAGTAATGCAGCTCCCCGCAGGCGAATTCCATACATTTCTGCAGACGGTACCGCTGGGGGGAATAACCGGTTTTCTCCCGGAACAGACGGATAAAACTGTTCTTTGCCAGATTGACCCGTTCCGCAAGTTCCTCATTGGAAAATTTCCGCCGCAGATTGTTTTCGATCAGTTCGCGGATCTGTTCGATACGCGGATCGGGTGTATGGTGCAGACGGAACAGGTCCGGCGGAAGACGGCTGAGCAGAGTCCCCGTGATCGCGTATGCCAGCATAGTCCGGCGCTGGATGTCCTGCCAGCCCAGTGCGGTATTGATGCATTCGTCGATCAGATGCAGAATATCCTGCGTGGCGGGGAGTTCAAAATGACGCTGCGGGCAGGGAATTTGATCGTAAAGAGTGAAATGTATGTAAAAGTGGCGGAACGGCTGTTCCGACCAGGTCCGGAACGTGTAACCCTTGGGGAAAATATAAAAGCGGTCCGGCAGAAACGGTTCCGGTTTTCCGCTGCCGACCTGAAAAAATCCGCCGGGAGTGGCGTTGTAATAAAGACGCCAGCTCGGCGGAGAGATATGCGTCAGCTCCCACGGATGGACCGCCGGACGGTACCGGCAGCGGGTGACCCGGAGCATGGAGTCGCCGATTTCGAGCCGTGAAGGGAAAATAGTTTCAGAAATGTTTTTTTTCGGCATATCTTCGTTTCTTTTTTCTATATGATTTTTTGACACTTTCATTTATAATTATAGTAAATCTGAAAAAATATACATGCGGAAAAGAGAAAAATCAAGGAGGTTTACAATGAGAGGCCGGAAGAGGTTCACCCTGATAGAGCTCCTGGTAACGATTGCCGTGATCGCGATCCTTGCCGGGTTGCTTCTGCCTGCATTGAATGCAGCAAAATTGAAAGCGCAGTCATCGACCTGTGTCAACAATCTGAAGCAGATGGGAATCGGCATTGCGCAGTATGCACAGGATCACGAGTATTATCCGTGGCCGCAGAATGAAGCGCCAAAAGACGGAATATGGTATAAGCTGACTGGTATTGACGATTCCGGGAATCCGATCGGTGTGGCTTATGTTCCAAGTTATCGGAGGAATGGACGGCTGTTCGGGCTTCGTTGTCCGGCGCACGCAAACCTCCACTCCAGTGAAACCAGCACGGCACCGATCAATTCTTACCAGTTCATCGGTTCTTCCGGCAGTGGAGACAATTCAACGCTCTGGGCTGATAAAGGCTCCATCGGCATGACGGGGCCCGCAATTGTTCCCGGCTCTTCCATGCGTCCGGAAAAGGTCCGTTCCCCCTCCCGGAGGGTTTCAACGACGGAGCTGCCGATGAGCAACAATTTCGGAGTCGGTTATATTCCCGATTCGCGTTATCTGTATAATTCCACGGGCGGACCCCGTCTGGGTCCTGTTCATGCCAATAATGCGGGCGGACTGTTTTTTGACGGTCATGTGCAGATGGTCAACGTTTTGTCGGAATGGAATGCATTCGGCAACGGTACGCGGGCCACTGAAATCTGGCTGAAATATTTTGCCGCAAATAAATACTGACAGGAAAAGAGCGTATGAACAGTCGTATTCTTTTATTGCTGGGAGTTGCCGTCTCCGGTTTTGCCGGTGAGATCGTCAACCGGAACGCCGGTATGGAGCTCGGTGAGATCGGGCGCGGAGTGCCGGGGTACATTCTGGAAGTCAATCACGCTGCGATTGATGCAGTCCGTGCGAATCCGGCAAAGATGTTCGTGCTCCGGACTGCCGCGGGCGGAAATCCCGGACAGTGCCTGATGATTCCCGGTTACAAAGGCATGGCGGGGTATCAGATGGAGCTTGCCGACCTTTTCCTTTCCCGTGACGGGGAAGTCGAAATCTCGTTTGACGCGAAAATCGGTCCGGATGAAAACGGCGTGATGCACAAGCCTGCGCCGTTCATCATTGATTTCCGTCTGTTTCCCGATACCGACCGCGATTCCTATTATCCGATGCTGAAACGGTTCCAGTTCCGCCCGACCACGGAATGGAAGCGGTTTTCCAGGCGTTTCAAGGTCAAAGCGTATTCCTACGCATACAATATCTGGGTGCTTCCCGCCGGGGAGCCGAAAGAAGATACGCTCAATGCGCTGTATCTGGATAATTTCCGGCTGGAATATGTGGATGGCAAGAGTTCCGAGCCGGAGGAGTACAGCGTGATCCCGGACCGCGTCGATCCTCTGTATGCGCCCGGCGACCGGGTGCGTTTTTCCATTCGGGCGCGGTTGAATGGAACGGCTCCGGCGGATGCCGTTTTGCTGGTCCGGCGGGACTATAACGGTTCGGAGACCGCCCGGATTCCGGTCCGTCTTGTTCCCGGCGCCGACGGAACGTTTACCGGAAAGGCGGAGCTGCCGCTCAAGGAGTTCGGTTCTTTTTCCACTGCTCTGCAGATCAAGGGAAAGACTCTGCGCGGACTGGATTCCAGCTTTCAGGTTCTGCATCCGGTTGTTTCTCATCCGTTCGGTTCGTTCGGCTGGGGGATCGGCGTGAATGACGAGGGAGTCTGTCCGTTTGGGCGCACCGGTTCGCGCGGGGCGGAGTTTTACAATCTCAAGTTCGGCAGTTTTGAACGGGAATACCGTTTGATGAAAAACGCCGGAGCGGGCATGTTCCGGGTCTGGGGAAAATGGCGTCAGATCGAGCCGGAGGAGGGAAAGTTCCGTCCGGAGATCATGGGGCTTCAGATGGATATGTTGAAAAAATACGGATTCGAGCCGCTGTTCTGTCTGGTCGGCAATTTCGTGGTGCATGGCGGGCAGAAGACGGTGGACCGTTACCGGAGCGGCAACGTTCGTATGTCCTCCCTGCCGATGTATCTGTATCAGTATTATTACCAGTCCTCCACGAAGCACATGGGGTCGGTTCTGCCGCCGATGGAGGTTTACCGCCGTTATCTGGACGTCGTCTGGCAGAACTGGGGCAAACAGGTGCGCTGCTGGGAGATGTCCAACGAGCCGGGTGTGTTCGGTATGCCCGCGAAGAATTATATCGACTATCTGAAATATACGAATGCGTATCTGAAAGAACGCAACCCCGGTTCCCTGCTGATCGGCAACGGCGTGACGGGGGATTTCGGGATGAATGTGGTCAAGTGGTGCGATCAGCTCAATGCCGCCGATCCCGGTTATGTCGATCATCTTGACGGAATCGCATTTCATCCTTATGCGTGCGGGCTGGACTATATCAACGGTGTTCGCGGGCTCTACGGTGCATGTGTGAAGAATATTCAGGGCACGCTTGCCAAACCGCGGCCGATGTGGAATACCGAGTGCTACTATCTTCCGACCGCGCGGAAGCGTCAGCTTCCCAACGCCCGTGAATATTCCCGTTACACCTCCAACGAGCTCCTGCGTCATTTCCTTGACGGTTTTTACCATGGAGTGAAAGCCTCGCCGTCCCTCGCGGTGGATTCGTTTTTCGTGCGTGCGGACCGGATCGTCGATCAGCGTTCGATGACGGAGCTTGCGGCGGCGCTCAACGCGCTGTCGTTTCTGTTGAAAGACATGGACCGTCTGGAGCCTGTGGATCTCGGTTCGCTGGTCCGGGCCGGAATCTTTACGGATAAGAGCGGAACGAAAGCGCTCGGTTTTCTCTATGATCTGCGCCCGACCGGCAGCGGGTGGACGCCCGGAAAAAGCGGAGCGCAGGTGTTGGATCTTTACGGTAACAAAGTGCAGGCGGGACCGCTTCCGCTCCAGTTCGAGCCGTATTTCATCACGGGAACCCCGCAGGATGTGAAACGGATGCTGACGGGATCGACGTTCAAAGTCGATGAGCCGGCGGAGCTGTTCGGGCGCCGCTGCGGGGACTCCCTGTTTGTGGAAGCGCGCAACCGGACGGGGGTTCCGGGAATCGTGGACAGCAAGATCGGCGATCTTCCGGTCCGATTCTCGTTTGAGCTTGATCCGGAGTATTCGACCGTGGAACTGCACGGGGTGAAAGAGAATCCGAAGAACGTTCGCATGGTTCCGCAGACACCGTCGTACACGCTTCCCGCTTCTGCCAAACTGACGCGCGGAACGCCGGTTTCGCTGTCTGTGGAAGACGGCAAGCTGAAACTTGTCCTGGAGGTCGCCGATCCCCGTCTGAAGGCGGCGGATGGAGCGAATTTGTGGACGGGATCGGCGGTGGAGGTGTTTCTGGATCCCGCGCCGTTCCGCAATCTTTCGCTGAACGAGGTCAAGCCGTATCAGTTCGTGTTTGCCGCATTGCCGTCGTCGACGGGTGTCCGAGCGGTTTGTACAAGAAATCCGAAGACCGCCGCGATCCGGAGTGTCGCCCGTGATGCGAAAGGGTATCGCATGGAGATTATGATCCCGCTTTCCGAATTGCCGGAGTCTCCGGTTTACGGGATTGATATTGAAATCGTCCGTGCCGGAGAAAAACGGAAAGAGTCGCTTGGCGGAGATCCGGGGAATTCCTACCGCCGCCGTCTGCATTATCATCTGATCCGCATGCCGGTCGGGGTATTGCCGCCGAACGGGGATTTTGCCCGCGTTTCTTACGGCGACCCGGCAAACTGGGTGTATCCGGTCCGTTCCGGCGTGACGGTCAAGTGTGCTCCGGAATTCGGCAGAACCGGAAACGGTCTGCTGATTGAGGTGAAGAAAGCGCAGCCGGAAGAGGGCGTGATCGCCGGACAGACCATCCGGGTCAAACCCGGAGAATATACGCGCGGGTCGTTCCAGGTGCTTGCCCGGTTTGAAAATGTCCGCACCCGGAAGAACGGACGCGGCAGGAACGGAGTAATATTTGCCGTCGGTTACGCTCGCGGCAGAACGACTCTGTCAATCGACAAGCTGAAAGCGGATCTGACGGGAGATTCGGGATGGGCGCTGTATCAGTTTGATTTCAAGATTCCCGCATATACCGGCCGTCTGACGCCGGAGATCGGGCTCGGACCGGAGACGACCGGCCGCCTGATCGTTGATTCTGCAACCCTAACCCTATATGGAGGTAAATAACATGAAAACTGCATTGCTTTTCTCTGCACTCGCCATGGCGGCAGGTTTGACCGCCGCAGATTTCCGGATCGACGTTGCCGGAATGAAAGGTGTCGGCCTTGTTGCCCGGACCGCATCGGACGGAGTGACGGCTGGTCAGGCGGAATGGATGGGCGACCGGAAAGATCAGCGTCTTGTTGTGACAGTCAAGGTGTCGAATGAGTGGAAGGAGTATTCTTTTACTTTCGTTCCGAAGAAAACGGGTAATGTGCAGTTGAACCTGATGAGCAATTCCGTCAAGGATATGGCTGCCTGCGACGGAATCCGCGTTTCCGGTTCCACCTTGAAAAACGGCGGTTTTGAAGAGGTCGCCTCCTCCGGCAAGCCGTCCGGCTGGCATAATATGCAGGCTCCGCGTCTGGTGACGGACGGAAAGGCCGGCGAGGGAAAAAACTTTGTACAGGTTGCCCACAATGACCGCTGGTTTCAGATCATTCCCTGTAAGGAAGGGGAAGCGGTGACGGTGACTTTCCTTGCCCGGAATGTTGCAAAATAAAGATGGTTCATGCCGTTTCTGTGCCCGGCGGAAATCCGGGCATTTTCTGGTATTGGAATTGTGATCCGTCCGAAGCGGTGATTACGCGCCAACTGACGGAGATCCGCGATGCCGGATTCCGTTCGGTTTCCCTGCATCCAATGCCGGATTCGTTTCGGAAACGGGATTTTTTTGCCGGAATGCGTATTCCCTATTTGGGAAAACGGTATTTCCGGCTGTTTCGTTTTGCCGTTTCGGAATGTCGCCGTCTTGGTTTGATCATGATTCTTTATGATGAAGGCGGATGGCCCAGCGGGACCGCCTGCGGTGGTGTCGTGCGGGGGAATCCCGGATTTGCCGCTCGGGTGCTTGTCCGGGATGAAACGGGCGGAATTGTCCCGTGCCGTTTTTCATCGTCCGGCTGGCAGACGGACTTGATGAATCCGCTGGCGACGCGGAAGTTTCTGAGCCTTGTGCATGAACGGTACTGGGAAGCCGCGGGGGAGGAGTTCGGCAGGACGATCCGGGGGATTTTCACCGATGAGCCCCGCATTTCCGGGGCTGTCGGAACGGATCGGGTGCCGTGGTCTCCGGTCCTGCCGGAGTTTTTCCGTCGGTGCAACGGTTTTTCTGTTGAGACGATTTATCCGCTGTTGTTTCCCGGCGTGGGAGATTCCGGAGAGGTACGGGAGGCGCGGCGTCTCTATCAGGAGTGCTGTACGGCACTGACGGTACAGAATTTTTACGGGGAAATCGCCGCCTGGTGTCATGCTCACCGGATTGCGCTGGAGGGACATTTCAGCGGAGAAGATTCCATTTCCTGCCATGCCGCCTGCTTCGGAGATTATTTATGTGCCGCCGCGGAGCTTGACGTGCCGGGGATTGATGCGATTTGGCGTCAGATTGCACCCGGTTCCGGGGAGGGGGCGTTTGCGAAACTGGCACAGTCCGCCGCAATTCGGGAGCGGCGTTGTGAGACTTTGAGCGAGAGTTTTAATGTTTACGGTCCCGGCGCCGATGCTCCGCTTTTGAACTGGATTGCGAATACACAGTTCGTGCATGGAATCAGCCGGATCATGGCGATGCCGTTTCTGGCGTCGTCGGATGGCGTGCGCAAGATTTCATGTGGAACGGACTTTTCGCCGCGGAATCCGCTGTGGCGTTTGTTTCCTGCGCTTGCCGCTCATTGGGAGTGGGCGGGAGAATATGATCCCGGTGCGTTGGAAGCCCCGGTCCGTGTGCGGTACGCCCCGCTTCCGGCGGCTTGGAATGCCGGAGAGAAAACGGATGACTCGTGGAATGCATTTTTGCGTGCTCTTGATGATCGCTGGCTGTTCTGGCGTTTTGCCGGAAATGAAGAGCCGGAGCCGGAGGACGGGATTGTCCTTGATCCGGATGATCCATCCGCATGTTCCGACGAACGGCTGACGCGATATGTCGTGCTGCAGCCGTTGAACCCGCAGGGACGTTTTCGTCTTCTGCCCTGCCGCAGAAGAGACGGGCGGGAGGCCGTGATGGTATTTTGTCCGGAACTCTCCGGCGGAGTGTTTCGCTTCGCGTCGGAAACGGATTGGACGGAACTTCTGCCGCCGGATCCGGAGCCTGCCCATATTGAACCTTTGCATCGGATTTCCGGCGGTTTTGAGGTCCGGTTTGCTCCAGGGGAATTGCGGATATTCTGCCGAGGGAAATTCCGGGAACCGGTTGTTCCTCTGCGGAAAACATGCCGCTTGCAATGGCGCGTCGATTCGGTGGAGCGCTTCCGGATCGGTCGCCGGATTACCTGTCGCCGGAATACCGTCGGAATTCCGCTGCCCGGATCGGGTGATTATATGGAGTGTGATCCGGAATTTTCCGGCGTGCTTCATCTTTCGGCAGAGCTGGATTGCGGAGAAGGTCCGTTGCCTTCCCGGCTGTGTTTTCGGGAACTCTGGTCCGGAGGAATTCTGTCTGTCAACGGTCGCCGGAGCGGAATGCGTGCCTTTGCCCCGTGGGTATTCCGTCTTGATGGCATACAGCATGGAACGAACCGTCTGGAACTGGAAGTCGTCGGTACTCTGCGGAACGAGTGGATGCGAGCCTGGCGCACCGGATGGAAAGTATTGGGACTTTCCAACGCTTACTGTGAGCGGATTGCCGCATTTGATTCGGATGAATCCCGGTGTGGCGTTCTGCCGGAAGCGGAATTATTTTTCTGATTTTTTCATTTCATCTGCATAATCCTGTAAATTTCTCCGAATAAGTTCTGTGAAAGAACATAAAGAAACACCGTTTGCGCGGGGGTGCTCATAAAAAAACGGAAAATTTTCATTCATGATGCAGAATCCGCTGAAAAACAGCGAATAAGTATTATGAAAACTGAAACGTTCGCTGCTTCGCGGTAAGGTTCGTAAAAAAACAGAAAAAATTTTATTTCTGATGCAGAATCTGCAAAAAATCAGCGAATAAGTTTAATGAAAGAACAAAACGCTGTACAAACAGCGGTGCTCATAAAAAAATTGAAAAAAAGATTTTCACGATGCATAATTCACGGGAAACCGGCGAATATGTCAGTGTAAGTAAAAAACTTTCGCTGAATAGCTCTGAATGATTCGGGGGGATGATTCAGAGCTGGGGGGAAGCGGAAGAAAAAGTACATGGGAAACTGTTCGGGGGGATGGTTTCCGGGGGGCATGTACAGAATGAATCAGGAGTTTGATTTTCGGAAGTAGAATGGTTTCCGGTCGTTCGGGGGGATGACGGGGAATCGGGGGGATTTCGGAAATTGAATTGCGGGACAGGGAAAGTCGGGGGGCTTTCCGGAGGGTGACGCAGTCGAAAACTCTTGGAACGG
>ERZ827150.1594-NODE-1594-length-27704-cov-5.850338_pt1 | contig 27704 bp, 18 predicted proteins | sample MGYA00519779_ERZ827150 | MGnify/ENA primary metagenome ERZ827150 (study PRJEB31778, sample SAMEA3449267) | human gut metagenome | biome: human gut; feature: human-associated habitat; material: faeces | place: United Kingdom | collected 2010/2012 ...
CAGAACGTGGATTCGTCAGCAAATCATCTCCTTACGGAACAGTGGAAGACCCGTTCCATCCGGCAGAGCTGGCTTTCGGTGCCCGCGGACGTTTCTTCGCACGTTGTATTGCAGTAGATGGTGCCGCTTCCGTAGAAGTGTTGAAAGCAGCAGCTAATCACAAAGGTGCTTCTGTTGTAGAAGTTCTACAGAACTGCGTGATCTTCAACGACGGAACTCACGCCAGCGTTGCCACCAAAGAAGGACGTGCCAAGAATGCTATCTATCTGGAACATGGCAAACCGATGTTATTTGGTGAAAACAAGGAGTTCGGATTGATGCAGGAAGGCTTCGGGCTGAAGGTAGTGAAACTGGGTGAGAACGGTATCACAGAAAAGGATATCCTTATCCACGACGCACACTGCCAAGATAATACGCTTCAACTGAAGCTGGCTTTGATGGAAGGTCCCGACTTCCCGATTGCACTCGGTGTAATCCGTGATGTAGACGCCCCGACTTACAACGATGCTGTCGTTGAACAAATCGAAGAAATCAAAGGCAAGAAGAAATATCACAATTTCCAGGAGCTGTTGATGACTAATGAGACTTGGGAAGTGAAGTAATTCACTGCTCATCAATAATATAAAAGCTGGAGGAAGGATAAAACAATCCCTTTCTCCAGCTTTCATTATAAATACACCTCAAGTTTGTTTAAAAGTCATTTTCAATCATCCCACAGCATACTGGGCGTCACCCCACAAGCCGTGGTTTGTTTCATGCCATGAAACCATTTGTTTCTCACCGAGAAACGAAATGTTTCAAACAGGGAAACTATTAGTTTCAAAGGTTGAAACAAAGTGTTTCCCTATAAGAAAGCATACTTTTGTTAAAATCTAGTGTATAACCACCTTCTATACAAAGGTTACGACATTAAGGTTGGCTATTACGGAGATAAGGAAATTGATTTTATCGGAGAGAAGAATGGAGAAAAACTATATATACAGGTCGCTTTAAAAATAGATGGCGACACAGCAGAAAGAGAATTTGGAAACTTACTAAAGATACAGGACAACTATCCCAAAATAGTGTTAACAGAAGATACATTCAGCGGAAACAGCTACGAGGGTATACGCCATTGTCCTATACGCCAGTTCTTAATGGAGTAAACCATACAATATACGAAAAATAAATGCAGTACACCATCGGGTTGCCACGAGCAATCAAATCGCCTTTGGTGTGCTGCATTTACATTTGAATCAAGTCATCTATAATACCGTGGATTCTGCTGCAAGACGGGCGGCAATGTCCATTGTTAGTTAGTAATAGACAGATCGGTTACCTTATACGGATGCTTTACTGCTGCATGGGCAGCTTTCTGGGCAACAGCTTTTCGTGCCTCATCCAGCCCTTCCGGGGCATAAGGATTCCCGATTACATTGTGTTTGAAGATGCGTTCGAACCAGGTACAAGCAGCGGTATAACGTCCAATCTTCACATCCAGATGATAGCCGTCCCGATTCAGATGGTCGCCGATGAAAGAGGTACGCGCATTTTGTATGGCAGTGCCCGAAGGGATGACAATCTTTATCTTATTCGCCTTAGCCGCTTTCTTCACTGCATCGGCAATAGCCTGATACATGGTCAGTTGATTGCAGTTGTAGTTTTTAAATCCACTATGCTTGGAAGTAGATGCATACGCCCAGGTTTGGTGCAGCATCAGCTTTGTTTTCTTTGGAAGGCGTGCTTTTACATATTCTATGAGCTCGGGAAGAGAAGCTTCATACGTCTCATACATTCCCGAAAAAGGACTTGCCTGTTGCAGGCTGACGTAATCCCAGTCTTCATCTGCAAGCACCGTTTCCAAAGACATCTTACCCTTTTCCCGTTTTTTTCCATCTGTACCGATTTTCCGGTAGGCATAGGCAGGAGCATTGTCACGGGCATTTTTCACATGACGTTCCAGGGAACAGCCGCCAATAAACATATTGCCGATTATGGTTGAAATGCCTTCGGCTTCGGCAAGTTCATGCAGATATTGCTCCACGGCATCTTGGGAGAAGCTGTTGCCGATGGCAAGTATCCTGACCGTTTTTTGCTGCGCATACACTCCTCCGGCAAGAAGGAGCAGTATGCACATACAAATCACTACAATCTTATATTGCTTCATCACATTCAAATATAACTAAACTTATCGGTTATTTCTCTTTTTCATGTAATAATCTCTCATCAGATACCACGCTTTCTTACGCATACCTTGGTCGGATATGAGCCCTTTGCGGTTCCAGCCATCCTGATTGGTGGGGTGGAAACGGAATGGGGAACGGAAGTCGAACAGAATCCAGGGAGATACACCACGCAGGTTCGGGATATTGTCGAACATACGGATATTATCCCTATACAGACGTGCCTGGTATTCCTCACTCCAAGAACTGACTACATTCTCATCACCGGACTGACCGTACAATGCTTCGCCGCCAAATTCCGAGATAATCAACGGTTTGTCCGTCACTACTTCCCATATAGCGTCTTTCGGTTCCACAGGCCACGGATGATACCAGCCCATATATTTATTGATAGCTACGACGTCCAGTTGGGAAGTAAAAGAATCTTCCATTACAAAACGCTGTTTTTCGCTATTGAAGTGCACAAGGTCGAAAGCGGCAACATACAGGCGGGTAGTGTCCAGTTGCTTTCCCGTTTCGAGCAGGGAAGTAAGGAATTCATTCCGTTCTTTGGAAGGCGGTGTTTCATTGGCGACACCCCAATAACCTACCGCGCAGCGGTTCTGATCACGCTTAATCATTTCAGAAAGCATCCTCTGCGCTTTCTTACGGGTATCATTGTCTGTAAAGTCAATGCCTTGCCAAATGGGAATCTCCTGCCAGAGAAGGAAGCCCATCTTTTCCGCCAGGCGTACCGTGTACTCATTCTGCGGATAATGAGCCAGGCGAATCATGTTCACGCCAAGCGCTTTCGCTTCATTCAGCAACATGGCCGCATCGGCTTCCGAGAAAGCACGTCCCATACGTTGCGGGATTTCTTCGTGAAAAGAGATACAGCACATAAATGTCGGCTTCCCGTTCAGGTAAATATCAGTTCCTTTCACGGTGATATTGCGGAAGCCGATTTGCTCTTCCACACGGTCGGCACTTGAAGATACAGTCACGCCATAGAGTTTCGGTTCTTCCGGCGACCAGCGTTGCAGCCTCTTCGCATTCAATACGGTTTCCGCCCTTCCTTCTGCGTCGGTGGTGAGCTCCGCGTTGATTTTGAGTTCGGGGATGGCAACTGTTACTTTCTCACCAGCCTTTTTATCAGAAAGATGCACGCGCGCGATGATGCGGTCTGGAGTGTTTTTATCCAATTGGATGAAATAATCTTTTATAAATGTCCGGGGAGTTTTCACCAGCAATACATCTCTTGTGATGCCGCCATAGTTCCACCAGTCGAATGCCATAGCGGGAATGGCGTCTTTGGTACGGCGGTTGTTCACTTCTACCGCCAGGAAGTTGTCACCGTTTTTCAACAGGTCTGTCACTTCCACTTGGAAAGGAGTAAAACCGCCTTCGTGCTCTGCTATCTCTTTTCCGTTCAGGTAGACTTTGCTACGATAGCTGACAGCACCGAAATAAAGGAACTGGCGTTTGTCTGCCAAGCGTTTGGCATCAAAGTGACGGGCATACCATACAGTGCCTTCGTAATACTTCAATTCGGGTGATTGAGAGTTCCAGTCTCCCGGAACATTAAGACGCAACCCGCCTTCAAACGCATATTCGTAGAAATCAATATTTCCTTCCGGTTGCCGGTTTTCATAGATTTTCATCCGTTGTCCCTGGTCGTACAGGTCGATGATGGCATTCCATTTACCATTCAGCGAATGGATGTTGCGACCATATACATTCGTTATCAGCTCCTGTGCCGCAACGCTTCCGGCAAAAGCGATTAGCAACAATAGACATAGACTTAATTTCTCACCTGTTTTCATTTAAGTATGTTGTTATAATTAGTGTATATAATAAGTTCAGGCACGGATTACACGGCTTTTAGAATAGAATAGGTAAAACAACAGTGTTAATCCGTGTAATCCGTGCCTATTTCGATTTATTTTTTAGGAAATTCATTACCCAGTTCCAGGCTGCGCTCCACTGTTCGGCATAGGCATAGTGAGCGGTCGTTTCAGCTACAAACAGTTCTTTTGGAGCATTAATCACGTTATAAGTGGAGTAAGTGGTGGTAGGCGGACAAACTCTGTCATTATATCCGAAGATATAAAATCCCGGCACTTTAACCTGACGGGCAAAGTTGACTACATCAAAATACTGAATGGTTTTAATCTTTTCCGGTGTCCGGTTCTTCTCATCCTTAAACAGATGCGGCCAACCGCCTGCACGACCGTGGGCATAACCCGCCATATCACACAAAGCAGGATAGAAAGAAACCAATCCCTTGACACGAGCATCCAGTCCGGCAATTACAATGGAAAGCGCACCGCCCTGGCTTCCTCCAAAAGTCGCCAGATTACCGTTAAATTCGGGAAGTGTGTAAATGAAATCAATGGCTCTCACACAGCCTGTATAAACCCGTTTGTAATAGTACTTGTCCCGATTGTCCATATTGAACGAGTGGTAATTCTTCAAAGCACCGTTATAAAGCCGGTGATACACATCTCCCGTCAGGTTGACCGGAATGCCGTGGATACCGATTTCCAGAATGATAAAACCTTTTCCGGCACGTTCGGCTTCTCCGTTATAGGCACGGATACCTGCCCCCGGCACTTTCAGAATCGCCGGATATTTCCCGGAAGCCTTCGGAACACAAAGGATGCCGTACATACGGGACGCATAGTCATTGTTCGCAAAGGAGACATGATATACGTTCACCTTATCCGTGCACCTTTCTGGCAGTAAAGTCATTATCGGTTCCAGTGCCCACTTTTCAGCGGCTTCTTTGGTACTTTTCCAAAATTCCAGAAAGTCGGCAGGCAACGGAGTGGTCGGTTGCAATTTCTCAGGAGAGAAGCCGACGGTAGCCACGCCTTCATACTCACGCCCTTGGCAAGTGACAAAAGCACGGCAACGCAGGAACCCTTCTTTTTTCATAGTCCCTGCGTTAATTTCAAGCTTTTCATTCTTCAAAGGCTGTTTGCCTGTCTGATGAGGTTTCATCATGTCTTCCGAAATCTCATAACGTACTTCCAGATTATCCTGTGGGATATTGCATTTCAATACCACTACTTTGAATTTCACTTTTTCTCCCGGTTTATACAGCCAATTGGTGTGGTCTGGAGTGACCTGCACTTGAACCAGTCTTTCCTGCGGCTGTCCCCATGCAACTATCTGCATGGAGACAAATGCTATCAGGAGAAGAAGAAAACGTACACTTTTTACCATAGTTCCCTATTTTATTTCATTTGTCGTTGTTATATTAATATCCCATTTATCAGCTATTAATACTCATTGTCTCAAACTATTAATACCCATTGTCTCAACTATTAATACCTATCCGCCCAACTATTAATACCTGACAACTCAACTATTAACATCCAACAGCAGAGATATTAATGCTCCTCTTCACGCATCATAACGCTCTGCAAATCAGAAGTTAACACATCATTCGTGATTAGCGTAGAATGCAGATAGCCGCCTTTTTATGGTTTTACTTCGTATTGATAGAGTGCGAAAGAGTTCTTATCATTTAGCTCGAAACTTACTCTACCCTGTGCGCCGACTTTTGCAGCAAACTTCTTGCCACTTCCCATCACAGGGATAAAATCCACTTTCTTGCCTTCAGGAAGCCAGGTGTCAATAGTCCCCCTGGCTTGCTCGTTGTCTTCACGGTAAACAACAAGATAACCTTGCGTGCCGGAGACGGTCGATTGAAATCCGGTCCACGAGCGTCCCGAGGGTTCTTCACCAATAGGCAGTATGACGCCTTGATGAAACCGGAGTTGCAAGGGTTGGTATTTCTTGAGCAGAGATGCCGTAATATAAGCCTCTTCGGGCAAGTTCGAAGCCTCCATCCAAGCCAACGGCTGTGCCGCCAAGGTGATGGCAAAGAGGTAATCGAAACTGTAACGGGCGGGGGCAAAAGGGTCGGCAGCGTCATACTTGTCGGCATTGCGCCATTTATTAAGGAACTCTATCTGCATCTTCTCCGCCGGTACATAGCGAGACAGCATCCAGAGGTTGCGCAAGGTGCGATAAGGGTAATAGTTGCCCCAATCGGTATAGCGGTTTTCCAGAAAGATGTTGCCGTACTCGTTCATATAGTGATACCCGCCGCGACGACCGGCAGTGGCATCGAGGTTGAAAATCACTTCATAGTTGGTTTGCTCCAACACGGTATCAAACAGTCGGCGTAGATTCTGTTCGGCTGTCTTGGTAGGTATCTGCAGGCCGTCTATCTTAAAACAGCAGATGCCGTACTTCTTATAAAGTCCGATAATGGCTTGCGCATCTTTTTGCCAATCGGCAAAATCATTTTGTATGCTGGGATTGAACCATAATCCGATGCGAATACCCAATTTCTTGCCTTTCTCTACAATAGGTTTCAGCCCATGAGGGAACTTTGTGGGGTTGGGCGTCCAGTAATCGGTATTCTTCCAAATATCCTTAAAACTACCTCCGGCAGTCTTCGAGTTAGGGCTTTTTCCGCTCTGCCAGCCATCGTCCAGTTGAAAGAGGGTGATGCCCATGCGTGCGGCACGGTCTAGTTCTGCCAGACAGAAAGCCTCATCTATTTTGGCATCCTGGCTACGGTCGCCCCAGGTATTGAGCATAATCATCTCATCCTGTGCGGCAGTATGATGGCGCAGTTGTTTCTGATAGAGGCGCAAGGCAGTAAGCGCTTCTTGCTCGCCGCCGGTATAGATGCCGGTAACGCATCCATAAACGCGGGTCCAGCTATCCGGCTTTACATCATGAGACGCAATGCCCAGCCCCACTACCATAAAATCGCTAAAGTCCGCCACAAAGTCAGAACCCGGATAATGTAATTGGGTACTGCTGCTAGGAGCCTCTTTCAAAAAAAAGAAGCCTTGACGCGTAACTACGTCATGAGCAAAAAGCAAATTACCACGATACGTATTGCGACGGTAAGGAAGCCAGGTACGCCCGGTCACCAGATTGTCGTTCCAATCGGTGTAGTCGAAAAACTCGATTGTGCGGGCACTCCAATGATTGCCGGATAGTTGCAGCCTGTCGAGCGTGGGAGTTTTCACCCCCGTAGCCATATCGGCCGTGTGCTCTATATTTTTGCGGTCGGCGTTAGAGCGGTTATCCTCCTTATTCTGATAAAGTTCCACTTGCCCTTTCAGATAGGTGTCGCAAGCAATGGCGGGACAGTCTGCATAAATGCGATAGCGACGCTCTATATTCAGCGAACCGATAGTGCAAGCCACGGTAGCCTGCAGATAACTGGCGTGGATGCCGTTCGTCGGTATCTCGTTCACGGTGAATGTGGCGTCCGTAGGGATACCTTTCACAATCGAGAAATCGGGTTGTTTGCCCTGTGCCGGAATGGTTTTTCCGTGTTGCTTGTCAGTAAGGCTGATGGTAACAGGCGCACCGTTATTCCACAGCATGGCGCGTTCCATATAGTTATTGCCCATACGTAGCGTGTCACCTTTCAGAAAAGCGTAATACTGTTGTCCTCCCCAAAGCGGCAAGGTACATATTGCCGATAGAAATATCGTGATAATATTTTTTTTGCTCATAGTTTGTCTACGGTTTGATGTAAGCTCCCGGAACTTCCAACAATTTGTTGGGTTCGTTGAAGCGTTGGTTATCGGGCACATCGCGTTTGCCCAGACCCGCTTGCATAAGTTGCTTCAGTTCGGGCAGGTGATGATGATAGATGTCGCGTGGCTCTACACTATGTTTGTGGCAGAGTCCGGCTGCCATACCTACTACTTCACCCATCATGCCGGTAGTACGCATCACACGTACCGTACCCAAAGCTACATGGGTGCAACTCATATTACGACCTGCCATAAAGAGATTGTCCACATTGCGCGAATAGAGACAGCGATAGGGAACGGCATAAGGATGAATCCAACGATGCACCGTAGCCGACTTGAATTCATTGCCGGGAAAGCGGACACTGTTCACGCTGTCGGGGAAGTGAAGGTCGATGCTCCAGGTCGTGGTAAACGAAGCATCCTCATGCGCCACATTCTTGTCTATATCGTCCTGTGACAGTACGTAGTCGCCCAAGAGACGGCGTGATTCACGTTTGCCTGAAACATACGCCACCCAGTCGAGGGAACGGTTGGCGTACTTCTTATGGTTTTTATAGTGATTTTTCAGATAGCTCCAGTTGGAATATATCACCAAAAGCCCATAGTCGCGTACACGTTCAGCTTCGCTGACTTGATTGCGGTTCATACCCGTTTCCCATTTCCACTCGCCCATGGTTACAGGCTCACAGTTTTCAGCGTCAAAGCGCACGCCATATTCAAAATGAGGGAATGAGGTTTTCTTCTTCATGTCCTTACTATACCATTGTATAGAAGCTCCCATCACCAATGAGTCGGGTTGCTCGGGAGCAAGGCTCTCACCATATTCATCGCGGCCTTCACGTCCCATAGCCCAATCGGCACCGGCTAAATAGCCTATGGTAGCATCACCTGTGCAGTCGCTAAAGAGAGGAGCGGTAAGTTCGGTTTGTTCGCCCGTCTCAATGTGTTGGATAGTGACTGACGCAATGCGGTCTGCTTGCATCTTCACGGCTACCGCACGCTGAGAAGCATAAAGAGTAATGTTCTTTTCGGCATCTATGAAGTCTTCTTTCTTCTGGTCTTCGTAGTAGTCACCCGGTTGTGCATTACCGGAACGTTCATGACCGAACTCACGTATCATACGCCCCAATCCCTGATTAGGCCCCATTTCGATAATACCGCCGAGATGTACACGAATCTCTGACGAGTTATTGCCGCCCAATACAGGACGGTCGTTCACTAGTGCTACCTTACAACCTAATCGGGCAGCAGATGCGGCAGCACACATTCCGGCTATTCCCCCTCCTACTACCACAAAGTCGTATTGATGAGCGGGTACCGTCTGTTGTTGTCGCAAGCGGGTACGAAGTGCGGCTGTCTCTGCCGCATCCCAGGTAGCGGGCTGCGTGTTCGCATCGGTCGTAAGGTAAATGGCATCGCAACGACCATCGAAACCGGTGAGGTCTTTCAGGGCAAGGGTGGTAGTCCCTGCTTTCAATACTGTCTTTCCGGCAAATTGCCATTGCCAGGAATTACCGGTATGTCCTAATGTAGCTTTCAGCAATTTGCCGCCTAAAGCCAGGCGGAATTTTCCGGGACCTTCGGCATCGGTCCAAGGTGAAGTCCAGTTGTAAGTACGGGCATATACGTAGTAAGTGCCCGCCTGGGGAATGTTGATTTCTGCCGTAGCATCCGCCACAGGGATGCCCATACCATGTGCCATGAGATAGGGCGAACCCATTTGATCCATGAACTGCTGGTCGAGCACCCAGCCGCCTCGCTGGCTGAAGCTTTCTGCTTCGATGAGCAGTTCTTCGGCTACAGCCACAAGGCTACAAGCTACGGCTATGCATGTCAATAAGAATTTTTTCATCACAGTACAGCGTTTTTATGATTATTGTCTACTATCTTCACAGAGGGAACAGATTATCTCGCCATTTTGTAAATTTCATTGCCTGCCATCAAAAAAGCACCAACTCCATAAACTTCCGTCATGTCACGAGTCACTTTCTTCGGGTCGGCACCGATTTGCTGCACATAACCCAGTTTCCCATTCGGTTCCACAGCCGAGACTAATGCATTCCAGCCTTTTATCATTACAGGAAGATAAATTTCCTTATCCAATAAACCTTCGTTTATTCCATAAGCAATGGAATAGACAATGAAAGTAGTGCAACTTGTTTCCGGTGATGGATAAGAGGCAGGATCCAAAAGACTGGCATGCCAGAAACCGTCCGGATGCTGTAATCCGGCAACACGGGTAGCCAGTTTTACAAATAATTCCTCATAGAATTTGCGGTTCTTATCTTTCTTGGGCAGTTCCTTTAATATTTCAACCAGACCACCAAGCACCCAACCGTTGCCACGTCCCCAAAAGACTTTCTTGCCATTGGCTTCACGCTTATCAAAATAACGCCAGTCACGGTAGAACAAGTTTTCTTCTTTATCGAACAGGTAATCATAAGTCGCTTTATACTCACGATTCATAAATTTGATATATTTTTTCTCTCCGGTCAGCATATACAGTTTGGCATATACAGGGGGAGCCATAAAGAGAGCGTCACACCAAGTCCAACGTTCCAAGGTCTTTAAGTCTCCCTCCACCAGCTTGAAACTGCCTTCGGACGGATGATTGACAATCCATTCCGTACGGGCGAGCGTAGGGATAATCATTGCTTCGTCTTTGTACTTGCGGTATAAATCCAAAAAGGACTGTGATACAGCGATGTCATCAGCATGATAAAACCGTTTGTCCGGCTGCCAGCAATTCCGTCGGCCTATACGGGTAAGCCACTTATAATATGTATCATCATTGTCTTCTTTTTCAGCCAATTCCGCCCAATCCACCATGCCGACATAAAGAGCACCTTGCGGCCAGTTCAAGTCGTCATGTTCAAGAGCGGGGTGTGGATTGGCAATCTGCCAATCCGCCACCTTTCGCATGATAGACTTTATTTCTGCTTTTTGAAAAGGAATCTCTGTTGCCATTATAAAAACGGAACATAACAGAGACGCTCCCAATAAAAGTGTTTTTTTCATTATATATTTATTTGTTTATCATTCGGTCATTACAGTTCAACCATAGCCTTTAAAGGCAATTGACTGGAAGCAGGACCGACTAAGATCTCAAAGTCTCCTTTTTCCACTACAAAGCGGTGTTGATTCATATCGTAAAAAGAGAATGCATCCTCATCCAGCACAACAGAAACCCGCTTCTTCTCCCCTTTCTTCAAGAATACCTTTTCATATCCTTTCAGTTCTTTCAACGGACGGGGAACAGAAGACTGTACATCATGCACATACACCTGTGCCACCTCCGAAGCATCCATCTTACCTGTATTCTCTATATCAAAGCTAACGGTAACCTGATGCTCACCCGTTTTCTCCGCAGCCATATTACTATAAGCGAAAGTAGTATAGGACAAACCGTAGCCAAACGGATAGAAAGGTTCTTTTCCCGAACGGTCGTATCCACGATAACCGACAAAGACACCTTCGGAATAGTCTACACGCTTAATCTCCGCCTTTAAGTTCTCGTAATAACTGCCGTGCACTGGATTATCTTCCCATTTCCGCTCGATAGAAATCGGTAGCTTTCCGCTTGGAGAAATCTTACCGGTCAGGATTTCAGCAATTGCCTGACCGCCTTCCTGCCCCGGATACCAGGCCATAAGAATCGCTTTTGCAGCATCATACCAGTTGGTGAAATCCACACCGCCACCGGCGTTCAGTACAACCACAACATTGGGATGCATAGACGCAATCTTCTTGATAAACAATTCCTGATAGCGAAGCAAGGCAAACGGACGGTCAAAGCCTTCGCCTTCGGTATTACTATTGAAACCTGTGCAGAACACAACATTATCCACCTTTGCCAATCCTTGACGAAGTTTCGCCTCATTAAGACTATAAGCATTAAAACGAATGATGGCCGAAGAAATATTATCAAAGAATTCAATCCGGAAACGGTACTCCTTACCCCCCTCAACCGGCAGTTCAACTTCACGGCTAGAGTAGGAATGATTTCCCCAATCTCCTGTAATATGCTTGTCATTCACAAACAGACGATAACCGTCATCACCACCGATATGAAGTTTCAACTGACCGTCAGTTTGTGGCATGTAGCAGGCTGTCCAACGGACAGAGAATCCATCTGTCGGAAAGCCGTCCAAAGGTGCTCCATATCCCCAGTCATAATCAACAGAGGATTCCGTGCGTATTACTTCAGGCTGGCCCGAAAGGGTCTTGTTTTTAAAGTATTCAGCTTTGAAGCCTTTCATCTGACGATTAGCATCAGTATAAAACTCATGGACAATATCTTCATAAATCACATCATCCGTCAATAGTAACAGATTCTTTTTCTTCAATTCTTTCAAGCCTTGAGCCACTGAGACGGTAGAAAAAGGAGTGACAAAACCACTGCCGCCACCGGTAGGAATCAAATTTGCATTAGGCCCCATCACGGCTGTCTTTCCTTTCAGCGGGAGCAAGTTTCCTTCATTCTTCAACAGGACTACACCCTCGCGCGCCAGTTCTAAAGCTGTCTGGCGGGAGAAAGGATTATCCTCTGCGATGTTGCTGTCTTTCTGTTCCTTATCCAGCATACCATAAGCAATCAAAGTTTGCAGGATGTGTTGTACTTTCAGGTTGATGGTTTCTTCTGTCACTGTGCCGGCTTTGATAGCAGGCAACAGATTCTCCAAATTCATAAAACGTCCTTTCGGCATTTCGAGGTCAAGTCCGGCGTTAGCAGCGCCTACGGCGGAATATACAGAAGTCCAGTCAGACATCAGAATACCTTTGAAGCCCCAAAGATTGCGCAAGACATCAATATTCAACCATTTATGTTCGGTGGCATGAACACCGTTCAAGAGATTGTAGCTGTTCATTACGGCGCCGACATTAGCTTCCTGTACTGCTTTCCGGAAAGCCGGGAAATAGATTTCCTGCAAAGTACGCTCGTCTATGTCAGAGCTGGCATGGTGGCGGCTCCATTCCTGGTTGTTGGCAGCAAAGTGTTTGATTGTAGCAATGACTCCTTCCGATTGTACTCCCAGGATATATTGTTTCGCCGTTTCACCTGTCAAGTAAGGGTCTTCACCGAAGTATTCAAAGTTACGGCCGCACAATGGAGCACGATAGATATTCACGCCCGGACCAAGCAGAATATTAACTCCTCTTGCCTTGGCATCCTGTCCCAAGCCTTGCCCTAACTTATAAAGTAATTCCCGGTTCCAAGTAGAAGCGGAAAGTATTCCGGAAGGATATAAAGTGCTCTTGGGAGCATGATTACGAATTCCCTGCGGCCCGTCAGCCAACTTGATTTCAGGTATTCCCAAACGGGGAATGGCACGCAGAGAAAAACTGGTATATCCGGAGATATACTCTATTTTCTCTTGCAAAGTCATTTTTGATACAATGTCCTTCGCACGTTGTTCGGCTTGGGGAGTGATTGTCTGTGCACAGGTTAATATGCTCCATGCAAGCATACATAAACCTATGCCTCCTATTTTCTTTTTCATGGTGATTCTGTGTTAATATAGCATGTGTAAAAAACCAACTTAGCTATCAGCTCTTCACACACTTTTGTTCTTTACATTTTTAGTCTATCAGTTCTATTTTAACGGTCTGTCCTTGTACCAGAATATGATATTCGCCGGCTTCAAGGAAGCGTTTACCATCCTCATTGACAAAACCGAAATCACGTTCCAGGTCGATGTCGAAACGGAAAGTCTTCGTTTCGCCGGCTTTGATAAGTTGTTTCTCAAAGTGTTTCAGTTCTTTCACCGGACGGGTGATAGAGCAATAAGGATCGGAGATAAACCAATGAACAGTCTCTGCTCCGTCGCGGGCACCGGTGTTGGTGACGGTCACTTCTGCCGACAGTTTATCGCCGCGCTTCACCTTAGTAGCAGAAGGGGTAACAGTGCCATACTTAAATTCGGTATAACTTAATCCATGCCCGAACGGATATAACGGATCGCTTGTTATATCTTTATAAAATCCCTGATGTCCGCGTCCGCTCTTGCGGCGATTATAATAAATAGGAATTTGTCCTGTGGAATAAGGGAACGTCATGGCTAGTTTACCGGAAGGGTTGATACGTCCGGATAAAATACCTGCCATTGAACGTGCACCATTTATTCCCGGTTGCCATATCTCCAATATAGCATCACAAAGAGGTTCCATGCGATTTAACTCCAAGGGACGTCCATTAGAAAGCACCAATATAATAGGTTTACCAGCCTCCTTTAGTTCTTTCACCAATTCTTCCTGAATCTGTGGCAAAGCAATCGTAGAACGGGAGGCATTCTCACCACTCCAGGTAAGCATCTCGCCCAAACAAACAATGACTACATCAGACCAACGAGCAACGTCCAATGCGCCAGCAAAACCTGAACGGTCATTGCCCTGCGGTTTGCATCCCATTGCATAACGTAATTCGGCGTCTCCTCCAAACTCGGCAGTCAACCCATCATAGAGCATTTCCACATCCGTATCTTTTCCATGTCCGCACCAGGAACCCAATAAGTCCCAACCATTTTTTGCCATTGGACCTACTACGGCAATCTTTTTTTTGTTTGTAAGTGGTAATATCTGATTGTTATTTTTCAACAACACCATTGATTCTGCTGCCAGTTGAGCGGCCACAGCCATACTTTGCGGACGGAAAAAACGATCCTTCTCATTAGTAACCGGAGTATAAGGACGTTCGAACAAACCCAGACGGAATTTTACACGCAATACCCGACGAACTGATTCGTCAACTTGTGCCATTGTTACCTTACCTTCCTCTACAAGCTCTTTCAGATGACGATCGTAGGCATGAGACATCATATCCATTTCAAGCCCCGCATTAAAAGCATACCGAGCAGCATCTTTCTTTGTAGCGGCCAATCCCTGATTCTTTAACTGTTCCACAGCCCCCCAGTCAGACACAATGAACCCGTCATGTTTCCAGCGTTTCTTTAATATCTCGGTCATGATATAAGGATTAGCTGACCCGGGTACTCCACTGATGTCATTGAAAGAACTCATCAAAGTGGCCGCACCAGCTTTCACTCCCATCTCATAGGGCAGTAGATAAGTATCCCAAAGAGTTTGAGCTGAAATTTCGGTATAAACATAATCTCGCCCAGCCTCCGAAGCACCATAACCTACATAGTGTTTCAGACAAGCAGCCATACGGTTCTCTGCTGACATATCATCTCCCTGATACCCACGCACCGAAGCAGCGGCAAACACTCCATTTGTATAAGGATCTTCACCATATCCTTCGGCTACACGTCCCCATCGAGGATCACGTGCCACGTCGATCATGGGAGAAAAAGTCCAATCAACCCCAGACATGCGGGCTTCTTGTGCAGATACCGCACATGCCTGTTCTACCAATCCTGGATTCCATGAACATGCCTGCCCCAACGAAATAGGATATATGGTGCGAAATCCATGAATAGCATCGTAGCCAAAAATGATGGGAATACCCAAACGAGATTCTTCCATCGCTTTTTTCTGCATACTATTACGCAATTCTGGATTTATATCAAAGTATATCAAAGAACCAATCTCTGACGGTACTTTTTTCACTTCTTCGCCAACATTATTCACATTGTTATTTCGTCCCAATGTATATTGGTTTAGCTGCAAAATCTTCTCCTCCAATGTCATACGCGATATTAAATCATCAATACGTTTTTCAATTGGAGCTTTGGCATCCTTATACAAAGGAATACTCTTTTTATCTTTTGACGAAAGAGAATGTGTGACTCCCAATAGGCACAATCCCAAAATCAAAACTTTTTTTCTCATCTGTTTTTTCGTCGGTTAGTTATCATTTCTATTTTTCAATTGATTATGACTTACCGAGCTGTCACTTCAAATAATTTCAACCATCCGGCAGATGTTACATTGTTCTTCACAGCAAGGTGAATTCCAATCTCATTCTGCTTTGCCGTGTCAACAATACCAACAGCCCACATGTATTTACCTGCTCCCACGCCTTCAACCCGGGTCGTAAACATATATGATTTAGCCGTACCTTTCACCCAATCACAAGCTTCCGGTTCTCCATCAACAAATACATACTTCGGTTTATCATTCTTGGTGTCCAATAAAGCAAAAGCTACTTTATATTTATTCTTCCACTGGGGAATATTCGTCGGACAATATCCCCAACCAAAATTATTCCAACGGTGCGCTATTTCAATCTGTTTACCATTAGAGATAGTTGTAGGCAAAGAAATCCTGTCCGGAAATAAACGGTAGCTTCCTTCTGTACAGAATTGTTTAACTAATTGGAAAGCTTCATTAAACCATGAATAAGCTTCTCCATTATGAAAGTCTGAATTATAGCGTAAATCCATCATATTGACGCAGGCTGTTTTAGCCTCATCAAACTCACCCTGACGTACTTCTGCATAATTGGCATATCCATCTCCCTGAATCGAGTTTCCATGAGAATTTTTCACCCAGCCACCTTCCATTACTATAGGAACGAGATACTTCCACTTGGCTATAAAATTGCGTTCCCAAGTAGAATAGTAAGTTTTCATACCAAACGCATCGTGACGTAATGAATATCCTTTAGCCACTGCTTTTCCTATTAATCTTTCAGTATCCTTATCATAATTATTGCCGTCCCATTCCTTGCTTGTACCTATCCAACGATGATAATTTACAAACACAGGAACTTTATCAAATACTTGAGAATATAAATCTGTCACCCAATCGAAAACAGCCTCACGAGTCGGTAGCTCCGGTTTTCCCAACTCACGCACCTGATAGTACCATACACTATGATACTCTCCCCATTTTCCAAATCCTGAACCACTTACAAACTGTACTTTGTCGGGATCATTAAAATCCTTAGCCAAAGCCCTGATAAATTTCTCATAATATTTCTGGAAAATAGGATCATCCGGATAGGGAGACCATACTTTTACTGAACCTGTTTGTGTTTCATAGCCTTTCGCGCCAGCCTCTTTTACAAAATTCGGAGTAAAATTATAGTGCTTATCGCGGCTATCCACCACAAAAGTAAAGGCCAATTTCATATTTCTTTGCTTAGCTCCCTCTATCAACATCTTCAGTCGCTTAGCCGAAGGGGTATCACAATCGGAGTTCCATGCATATTTTCCTTCTTCAGGATTAAAATCAGCCCAGGCACCACGAAGGTATAAGGTATTTGCATAATCAGAGACCTTTACAGTGCCTTCCGATGACGGGAAATTATCATAATCCTGCCAGAATGTGGAAGATAAACCATCACCAATACCCGCATATAATACCCATCCGGAAAGAGGATTATGCAAAATGATATTTCGATTCTGCTTTACCGTGACAATGCTGTTCCCAGGAATAGAAGTATCTTCTACCAAACCATCATCACCATTATCACCTCCTTCTTCATCATTATCACTGCCACAAGCGACTAATGATATAGCCATAGAAAAAATAAGCCCACAACTTATTTTTCTCAAACTGCACATATTTTGAAAATTAATCTTCATACCTATAGCTCTTATTTTTTTATGCTTACTTTCGACAATTTTAACCAGCCCGAATCCAATATATCCCCTTTGGCGGCAATATCCAGCCCTACGAGATCTTTATTACTCCGGTCAACCAAGCCCACAGCCCAAACATAAGTACCCGTTTCAACTTTGGACATATCCGGCTCAAATACATATTCAGCGGGACTTCCTTTTATCCACTTGGATAAATCTGTATCCGTATCCACAAATGTATATCGCACCTCATTCGTTTCAGAATCGAGCAAAGCGAAAGCTACTTTATATTTTTGATTCCATTGCGGAATATTAGTAGGACAGTACCCCCATCCCAAATTGTTCCAGCAATGTTTAATAGTCGGCGTTGTTTTTTTAGAGACTTCTAACGGCAAAGAGATTTCACTGGGATAGAGCCTATACCCGCCTTCCCGAAGGAATCGGCGTACTAAATCAAAAGCATCTTTAAACCAGGACTTTGTATCACCAAAACGAAAATCCATCATATTGACATGTGCCTCTTTGCTGTCATCAAACTCACCGCGTCTTACGTCCTCGTGTGAATCCTTGCGATATCCTCTAGGATCCTGCCAATAACTATGTGATTTGACAATCCAGCCACCTTCCATAATAATGGGGCATATATTACGATATTTTTTTGCGAACCTACGCTCCCAACTACCATAATAGGTTGTCATACCAAATGCATCATGACGTAATGAATATCCTTTCTTGATTGCTTCTTCCAACATTTCTTCACTGTCAGCAGCAAAATGTTCATCATCTACCCAATCTTTTCCCGCACCAATCCATCTATGGTAGTTAATTACTACCGGAACTTTATCAAAAGCTTGAGAATATATATCTGTCACCCAATTGAAAACTGCTTTCTTTGGAGTATCATCACCTGTTGAATAAATCATTGTATGATATTCTCCCCATTTCCCAAGTCCGAATCCATCTATAAATTCAACTTTCGAAGGATCGTTGAAATCTTTAGCCAGGGCCTTCACAAATTTAGTATAGTACTTCTGAAAAACTGAATCATCAGAATAAGGTGACCATTTACCTTTATTCATAAATCCTTTTGCACCGGCATCTTTTACAAATTGAGGAGTAAATTCTGTTCTCTTATCACGACTGTCAACTACAACACGAAATGCCAAACGCATATTCCGCTGATAAGCTCCTTCAATATATGCTCTCAAATTAGAATCAATTTTCCAACCATATACATCTTCCTGTGGATTAAAATCTGTCCAACTAGCGCGAATATAAAGCGTATGAGCATAATCTGTCACACTAACATTGTGTCCTAATTCAGGAATATACATATGGTCATACTGTGCCCAAAAATCTGCAGCATCCACTCCCATACTTGCATAGAGCACCCATCCTGTAAGCGGGTTATGAAGAATACGCAAAGAATCAGGCTGAATCGTAACTATGTTATTCTCTGATAGTTCCTTATCAAATGAAACGGCTGAATTCTCGTCTCCGAAAACAGGAGATAAAAGGAACATAAACAGACAAAGAGACACAATTACTCTATAATAACTAATCTTTCTTATAACCATACTACTAATTGTTTTTTAAAGAGTGCTATATCATTGTTCTCTTTATTCATATAAAAATCACGAGATTGATATAGCACTCTTAATTTTATCCTGCTTGATTATCTCTTATCAAAGAATACTGTCAGTTCTTTAATATCTAATTCTATGTAATTAACTCCTACAGGTACACTAAAGAAGGCATAGCGGTTATGAGATTGCCCTCCGACTACAGTCTGTTTCTGATTGTAGTCACTCTCTGCAATATCAAGGCAACCGTCATAAGATCCTCTGATGGCATCTGCTGTTGAGCCAAAGGTATAGCAACCTGCACTTTGCGGTCCGACTTTAAAGTTCAATCCACCTGGATGTGCATTTCCATCTTTGTCTTTAATGGAATTCTTTCTGGGTAACTCCGCTCCTTTGTATATAAACAAATAAGGATTTGCCAAACTAGGTGTCATAGAATGAGCCATAGTGAATCCTGTATCACCAGTACCATCTTTAGCCCATCCATCGTATGGTCCCCAAATAAAGACTCTTTCAATAGTGGTAGTCACCGTATTATTGTTCCATATCCACGAAACAACCATGGGTTTAGGATCTGTTTCGGGGGAGTAAATCGTAACCTTTTTAGTATTTATATTAATCACAACACGATAGACACCCGCAGTCTTAATATTCCAATGATAAGCAAGTGCAGCTGCTTCCGGGCTCATTGTCGAGATATTCATTGCTGTGCCATCTGTAAAATCGCCTGATTCTTCCGGAGCAATAGCCATATCTTTCTGTCCGTTAAACAAGATTGGGAAATAAATAGTACCTGGTTGCAGTTCTGCATGGAACGCATATTGATTTTCATCTTCTATCGTGCGAGTCATCTCTACATCTGCACTAACACAAGTTCCGGCAATATAGATTTTATCAGCTTCTATAAAATTACTAGCCAAACCTATAGTAACGGTACGTGCTTCAAAATCTACCACTACACGATACTGCCCATCTTCAGGAATCACCCAATATCCAGCATTATCTGTCCCCTTAATTTTAGCTTCCATTGCTCCATCAGTAATCTGTTGTTCTGCAGCAACTGGTGAAATGGCATTAATCTTATTTTCATCTTTCCAAACAATCGGGAAGTGAAGATTACCTGCCTTCAAGTCACAAATGGAAACATAACGCTTCGGCTGACTTTCCATTGGCAAGATTTCAATATCTTCACCATCAACAGCTGTGCCTGACATATAAAGATGGTCTGCAACAAAGGTCTTTTCAGAATACATCTTTACTTTTATAGTTACTGTAGAAACTTCCGGTTTTACAAACTTTGGGCCTTCTATAGAACCGATAATACGGGCTTGTAACTTTACTAAATCACCAGGATGCTGCTTCCACTTTGACACCAATAAACTCTGCAATTCTTTATGAGTATAACTTTTAGAAAAATCATCATCAATATACTCCCTTATCATTGTGTTTGTTCCAAAACTGTTATTTTCCAGATCCATTTTATAAAGATAGGAAATATAATAGTCAGAGCCTATTGGATCAGCTTCCGTCCAGTTTAACGTCAATGCAACCTCATCCGGGGTGTCTTCCTTGAGTTCTATTTCATAATCAGAAGGAGTAAGAACTAAACTTGTACGATTGTCGAGCGAATTAGTAGCATCGTCATCATCATTGCATGCTACTATGAAACACGAAGCAAGTGTCAGGAAGAAGAACCGTAAAAGGTTCTTCTTAAATATATATCCGTTTTTCATATCTATATTCAATATATTAATATTATAACTATTTATTGGTTCCCGACGGTCCAGTCAGGAGTTTGTACCAAATTCCAATTCTTATCAATATCGTCCTGTGGAATAGGCCACCAATAGCTTATAAATTTACGTGTCTGATATACTGTACGAGTATAATATTTATTTCTATAGTCCGCATCGGATACTTTAATATAAGCATTCATGCCATAAAAATCACCATCCAATACTTTCTCGGCTAATTTCCAGCGACGCAGATCATTAAAACGAAGTCCAGATTCACAATTCAATTCCACACGCCTTTCTTGACGAATTAACTCGCGCATTTCTACAGGATCTGATGGGGCTGTTATCTTGCCTTCTTCAGCTGAAACACTATATTCGGGAATACCCGCACGCTCACGAATCAAATTGACATATTTCAGAATCTCTTTTTGATTAGCAGTATAAGTGCCCTTCTCAATGCTATATTCATTTAACGCCTCAGCATAACTTAAATAGATCTCTGCCAAACGACATAATGCACCATGACGGTTTTTATAATCTCCACTGCCTTCTTTGGGATTTGCAGATGGGTCTACTCTCTTACGTACCAGATAGCCGCTCCATGGAGCGTCGTGAGAGGGACCACCGTCTTTACCATCCATATAAAAGTCAGTATTTCTCTTACCACCAATATGCCATTGCTCGTTATGCAGTACTGAAATATAAAAACGAGGTTCGCGGTCACAATACATTTTATATGTATTAGCGTCTACAACTACATTTTCATCTTTATTACGATCTCCTTCTGAAGACCCATACTGCCACTTTGTAGAATAAGTCTCTTTTTGCGTACTAAAGCCTGTCTCTGAATAATTTGCATCAGGATTAACTTTAGGAGAGCCATCCGAATTATAGCCAATAATAGGTCTTTGACCGTTTCTCATGAAAAAAGCATCAACCAAAGATTGGGTTATTCCGATCGCTCCCACGCCATTAATACCCAAACCACGTGGGATACAGTTTTTATCATACCATCCACCGGAATCCATTGTACGAACAAACAGTAATTCTCTGTTGGCTTCATTCCATCTCTTCATCACTGCATTCTGATAAGAAAGAAAAGGATCAATATCACCGTTATCCAAATATTCATAATGCAAATGATAGCCAGCGGCTTCTGCCTCATCGATAACCAGTTTACAAGCATCTACTGCTCTTTTCCATCGTTCCGGATCATGTGCAGAATTAAAGATAGGGGTTCCATCAATGTTTTTTATATTCGCCAATGCAGGATTACCATTCACCAAGTCACTTGCAGCAAATAGTAAGATACGCGCACGCATTGCCAAACATCCGACAGAAGTTACACGACCATATTTCTTATCTTCAGTTTGAGTGGCAGGTAATTGTTTTGAGGCTTCCAACATTTCTTGATCCGCCCAATCAATTACATTATAAAACGGCTCTTGTTTCAACATCAGATCATCAGCCGAAGTACTTTCACTAGCCTCGCGAATAATGGGAACCGAACCATAAGCTATAGCCATCATAGAATTATAATAAGCTATAAAGAAACGACATTCAGCTTTCATAAAGTCCACTTCTTCAGCCGGTACGGCCTCTAGCGGGTGAGCATGTTTAATAAATAAATAAGCGGAACGGATATATTTAGGATAAGTATTCCAATAAGTAATTACTCCGGGATTGTCTGCCGTCCAGTTACCTTTTTGATATTGAATGGCTTTAAATCCTTGCGCTTCCCAACCAACCGAAGGAATCAGTTCATCAGCTATGGCATCTGGACCATCATAAGTATAATATTCAGGCAGACCACGATAAATATATGCCAGCCAACGTTCCATATTCTTTTTATTCTCAAATACTGATTCTAAATCCAACTGGTCATCCGGTTGCTTATCCAGATAATCAGAACAAGAAGAAAATACTAGTAACATTAATACAATATGTATATATTTTTTCATATAGATTATTTATATAAAAAGGAGAGGTGAGCATGAGAGGGTTATATCCATGGCTATATGTTGACTACAAAGATAATTTATGGAGACTTTCAGTAAATGACAATAAAGAGTTAAACTATAGAATTATGTATACAGAAGGAAAGTGGACAAAAGAAACCTTAATCGACAGTAGGGTAACAGGCTTTGGATTATTTATAGATGACAGCGAAGGAATACACTTAGTATATTCTAATACTAAAGGTGAATTAAGATACTGTACTATGAAAGATAAAAAATGGGTTGGTAAGGTCTTAGATAAAATAGAAGACAATAATTATATTATTGAAAATATTAAAATCAAAATAATTGGCACAAATATGCATATTTATAAATGTCAACTTAATATTGTAACTTTTTGATCATTTAAGAATGTAGGTTTTAGTGATCTTCAAAATTAAAATGATCTTTTAGCCTATATGAATTTCCAGTGATTGAAACTACGTGAGCGTGATGAAGTACTCTATCTAAAATAGCATTAGCAATTATTGGATCATAAAAAACTTCATCCCAAGCATTAAAATTTATATTAGTAGTTATAATAGTACTTTTCTTTTCGTATCTCATATCTATTAATTGAAAGAATAATTTTGAATCCTCCTTATCTATTGGTAAATATCCAAGCTCATCTATGATAAGAAGTTTATATTTACTAAAATGCTTAAGTCTAGAATCCAGCCTATTTTCTAAATTAGCTCTTTTTAGCTGTTGTAATAAATCATTACATTTAATAAAGTATGTACTATATCTTCGCTTGGCGGCAGCGATACCGATAGAGGTTGCTAAGTGTGTTTTACCAACACCGCTAGTTCCTAAAAATACAATATTCTCTTTAGCTTCTAAGAAGCGTAACGATTCAAAGTCTAATATTTGATTTTTATTTATACCAGGCTGAAAATCAAAGTCAAAATCTTTAATTTCTTTTGTATGTGGAAATGCCCCTACTTTAACCATAGATTTAATCATATTTGCTTCTTTACAGTCTATTTCATGAGATGTAAGTTTTATAAGAGTATCAACAAAAGACAAATTATTTTTGGTTGCAAAATTAATAACTTCATCTAAATGAGTAATCATTTGTTTTAATTTTAGATATTCTAGATTTTTAATTAATTGTATGTATGCACTATTAGTTACCATATATTTCTCCTATCATTCTTAAATTATTTTTAGCAATTTCATTCATTTCATAGTTATTATTTTTAAATGTTAAAGAACTTATCTGCAAGTAATGACTATCATGATAATTTAATTTTTGATTTTTGATTTCGTGAATAGTAACTAAATTTGTGTTATAATACAAATGTAGTTGATTATCATATACTTGTAGTTTTAGCTTTTTGCCTATATATTCTGGTGGTACAGAATATTGATTAGATTTATAAGAAATCATACTCTGGCGATTAACTTTAACACTTGTAGTGATGATGTTATAACGATTTCTTATTTGTTCTGTGGGAAGCTCAAGTAAGAAATCTTTTTCTTTTTCTAAATGTAATACTGGAATTTTACCAGTTGATGTATGGCATGTACTATTAATTCTGTTATTAAGTTTTGAAACTAATTCATGCAATTCATCAATATTTAGAGTTCCATTATAAGCTCTAATTTCATCTAATAGTTTCATAGGAGCCTCTACTTTAGCTTTTGTATTCGGTCTACCTGCTATGCAGGGACGGACTTTAAATCCATAATCATCAGCAAATTGTTGAAACTTATTATTTGTTTTTCCGTTGCGATAAGCTGTTCTTGGCTCATCCATAACAGTCTTCATATTATCTGTTAATACCTCTTTAGGAACACCACCAAAGGCTTCAAAAGATTCATTTAAAAATGAAAATAATATATCTTGTGTTTTTTCTAAAGATAATTTATAAACTCTGAACCGTGAATACGAAAGTATTAGAACAAAAATATTTATGTTAATGACTTCTCCATTACTTAAAACAAAGTCTATATTTTCTTTCCAATCTAATTGTGCTTGCTGACCCTTATCAGTTTCAAACCTCATACTAGAGTTATTAGATATATAACCTTTCTTTCTGCGTTTAAAATAATCATTAAACTCAGGATTATTAGATATGTATCTTCTAAACGAAGATTGTGCGCAGTCTAATCCATGGTTGTCTTTGAGATATTGCCATAGAACACGTTTATAATAGAATACTTGAATTGACTCTTCACTTAGTAGAGATCTGATTATAGGTTTAAAGTTATCTATTGTAGATTTTCTATTTCGAGTTATTGGTTTAACATATCCATTTAAATATTTTCCTACGGTTCGGACGTCTACGCCAAGTTCTCTTGCAATTTGGCTCTTGTTCACTTTCAAATTATTTACCTCCATAAGTAACTTTAATTTATGAAGATCTTCTAAACTATTAATTTTAATTTCTGTATTAACACTTATTTTATAAATCATAATTACCTCCAAATTCTCAATAGTAATTATAATTTATAAATCATTTTATTACATTCTTAAATGATCATTTATTTACATTTTTATCTTATCATTTATAGCAAGAGTCCTAAAACAATTGAAAGTTATGTTGGAGATAGTAAAGCATTCATAGAATTCCTAGGAGATAAAGGAGTTGAATTTAATGGTACGTTACAAAGATTCTACGTAGTAAGCTACAAGAACTTTCTAGTAGAAAGTAACTATGAGGTAGCAACAATAAATAAAAAGATAAATAGCATTCATGAATTAAATAGATACTTAGTAGCAATTGGGGCAATGAAAGAAATAGCTGTAGAAAATTCTAAGGACAGAATAAAGATAGCTTATGGTTCAGAAAAACAAGTAGAAGTTTACAGAGATAAGGAGGTAGATAGAATACTTTTCTACATTCAGAATGAGTCAAAGGTAAGCAAAAGAAATAAGGTAATTGTAATGTTATTACTTTATACAGGAGTTAGAGTAAGTGAACTATGTAGCATTAAGATTAAGGATATTGATTTCTTGAACTACTTAATAAAGATTTACAGTAAGGGAGGAAAGTTTAGGGAAGTACCATTGAAATTCGAGTTAGCTGATGCAATTAAGGAATACATCAAAGATAGAGATTACACTGTAAAAGATTCAGAATATCTAATAATAGGTCAAAGAGGAGTGTTAAGAAGAGATGCAATAAATACAATGCTAGAAAGATTAACTAATGAGATAGGAATGGTAAATAAATTAAAACCTAATACCTTTAGACATACCTTCTGTACAAGGTTAATAAATAGAGGAGTACCAATTTCAACAGTAAGTAAACTAGCAGGTCATAGTAGTGTAGATACTACTGCAACTTTTTACATTAACAGTAGTAGAGAAGAAAAACTAAAGGCAGTAAATCTACTGTAGAAAGGATTGAAGAAATGATACTAATAAATACATTAGAGGACATAGAGAAAGCCGAGATAACTCCAAAGGAGTTGAAGGAAGAAATACTACAACATTTTCAAGAAATAGCTGAAAGTGTTGTAGATAAATACTGGAAGATGTATAACCTAAAAGAAATACAACACATAATACCAAGAGAAATGGCAGATAATCCAATACTTCAAAAACAAGTATTTCACTTGCAGAGTGATTTAAGAAAAATACAAGAACGTGGGGTACCATTGTATAAAAGTTAAGGAGCGAAGGTAGACTTGTGGGAAAGAAGTTTAAGTAGAATTAGAAAGTAATAATTAAGGAGGATTTCAAAAGGATAACTATAAAAAGGAATATGTATATAAATCGCTCTATAGCAAAAATAAAAAAGATACTATAGATGAGATTAAAAGTATAACAGATTCTGAGTTATTGCATATAATAGCAGGAAATTATAATTGGAATAATGGTTTTGAGTTCCATATGATATAATAAATAATAAGAATTGTGATTTAGAACTGCTTTAATGATATTTATGACGCTGATGGATATAGAGTTTTAGAAAATAAGGAAGAACTAAAGAATTCTAATTTAAAAGAGTGAGCTAACTTTATTTCAGCAATAGAGGAGAAAATTTTAAATAATGAATTTAGATTAACGCTTCAGTTTTTGGAGCATTAATTATTTAGTGAAAATAAAATACATTGTTCTAACTGTAAATGCAATATGTGTGGCTGAAGGTATGATATTCATAGGAGTAGGCTTAAAAATAATATCTGGAGGAATAATCTTAGTTGCTGGTGGAACATTGTTAAGTGCTACAGGTGTAGGGGCAGCATTAAGAGGAGCAGCAATAGCAATATCAGGATCAGCAGTAGCAGTAGGTACAGCAATTACAGCTATAGGTTGAAGAATGATGCTTTCTTCTGTAGATAACTTTAAGGAGAATATATCAGAAGCTAATAAAGTAAAAATAGAAGTTGATGATCTTAAGCTTAAGGAAGATATTAAGAAACTAGATGATGGGATTAAACAAGATAAAAAGGATATCTCTAAAATAGATGAGAGGGTTACACAAGCTGAAATTAAATATGCTCATAATATGGTAGAAAATCCTGGCCCTTTAGCTGAAATGAGAGGAAATCCTGCATTAAATTTTCTAAGTGGTAAATATAATGTAAAAGTTTTAGATGAAGATATAATTTTATATCGTTCAGGAAAAAAAGGAGGACTAACAATTACAGGACAAGAGCAAAATGCACTTGGACAATGGTTTACTAGAGAGCCAGCAGAATCAGCACTTAAAGTACGAATAGATTCGGCTGTTAAGGCTCAATGGATAGACCCAAAAACAGGAGTATTAACAGGTACTTCACCATTAGAATCAACTTATTCAATAAGAATCCCTAAAGGAACAACTATATATGAAGGTCCAGTTGGATATCAAGGAGGTTGCTATTTAGGTGGAGAAAGCTGTAATCAAATTTTTATTTCTGAACCATGGAAGATAAAAGGAGTAAAACCTATAAGCGATACACCAATACGTTAGGAGGAGTTTTAATGATTTCAAATAATCTAATTATAGATAAATTACAAAATTTATTTAGTGAATTAAGTTTAGTATTAGTAGCAAATAGAAGAGAGGATATTGATTATCATATTTCTGAAGTTAAATATGTAGTGAAAATTTTAAATGAATGTAAAAAAAATAATTATATAGATTCTAATAATGTTATAAATGAGATAAAATCAATTTATAATAATTTATATCCAGCAAGAGGTGGATTATCCGATTTTTTTATATGGAAGGCAGATTTTGATGAAC
>ERZ827150.1598-NODE-1598-length-27673-cov-6.196901_pt1 | contig 27673 bp, 22 predicted proteins | sample MGYA00519779_ERZ827150 | MGnify/ENA primary metagenome ERZ827150 (study PRJEB31778, sample SAMEA3449267) | human gut metagenome | biome: human gut; feature: human-associated habitat; material: faeces | place: United Kingdom | collected 2010/2012 ...
CCTCCGACCTTTGGGTTATGAGCCCAACGAGCTGCCAACTGCTCCACCCCGCGATTTGCAGTGCAAAGATAATCAAAAAAACGACAAAGCAAAAATTTTTTTTGTTGCAAAAATCGAAAATGAGCACGCTGCATGCGGGTTGCCGAACGGAAAATGTGGGCTAATTCTCTCTTCCGCAGTCGCATTCCGGAGCGTCACAGGTCTCCTCCGGGCGTTCGAATTCTAACGTTGCATGAAGGATGCCCTCCTGTTTCAGTCGCTCGTGCAGGGCATGTTTGATCTCGGCTGCGTGTTGTATATCCTCCGTAACGATATGTGCGGTCAGGGAGTTTTCGGTGGTGCTGATGGCCCAGACGTGCAGGTGATGGATGCCCTGAATACGAGGATCGGATGCCAATAGCCGTTGCCGGAGCTGCTCGATGTCGATGCCTTCAGGGACTCCGTCCAACGAAAGCCGAAGACTGTCATGCAACAGCCGGATGCTCGAAATCAGGATGACGACCGAAATGACGATACCGATCACCGGGTCGATAATGTACCATCCCGTATAGGAGATGATGATTCCGGAGATGACCACTCCGACCGAAACTAACGTGTCGGCCGCCATGTGCAGGAAGGCTCCTTTGACATTCAGGTCGTGCTTCCTGTCCTTGAGGAAGAGCCAAGCCGTGAAAGCGTTGACGAGGATGCCTACTCCTGCCACCCATGCGATGCTGTTTCCTGCGATGGGTTGAGGATTCCGCAGCTTGTCGAAACTCTCCATCAGGATTGCTCCGACTGCAACCAGCAGGATGCAGGCATTGAACAGTGAGGCCAGAACCGTACTCTTTTTGTATCCGTACGTGTAGTGAGGAGTCGGTTTTAATCGTGCCAGACGGAATGCGAACAGCGATACAACCAGACTGATCACATCGCTTAGGTTATGTCCCGCGTCGGAGATCAGGGCGATCGAGTCCAAAAATAGACCCGCCGTAAGTTCGACGATAACGAATATCAGATTCAGTAGTATTCCGATCAGAAAAGCCCGGTTCAGGTGGTCGATCGAATGGATGTGGTGATGATCGTGATGTCCCATGGCGAAATAGTTAATGATGCCGGTATGTGCCGTAAATGATGCGTAAAAGTAATAAAAAAAACGGACGGTCCCATTGAGAACCATCCGGTTTTGTGTGAAAATATGACATCGTTTGAAGCTAGATCGACAGCGTCTTCAGCGTGTTCAGCAATTCACGTTTGATCGGTTTCTGATTCTTGATCGCTTTGCTGAACGGAATGTAGACCAATTCGTCGTTCTGTATGCCGATCATGACGTTCCGCTGATCCTCGATCAGCGCATGTATGGCAGCCTCTCCCATACGACTGGCGAGGATCCGGTCTGTGGCACTTGGCGATCCGCCCCGTTGGATGTGTCCCAAAATCGTGACCCGAACGTCGTATTGTGGAAATTCGTTCTTGACCCGTTCGGCCAACCCCATCGCACCTCCGGTCAGCTCGCTTTCGGCTACCAAGACGATGCTGCTGTTTTTCGATTTACGGAAACCGTGTTGGATAAATTCGCCCAACTGGTCGACCTCGGTGGCAATTTCGGGAATGATGGCGGCTTCGGCTCCCGAAGCGATGGCACCATTCAGGGCCAGAAAACCCGCTTCACGCCCCATCACTTCGATGAAGAAGATCCGTTCGTGGGATGTTGCCGTATCCCTGATTTTGTCGACTGCCTCGACAATCGTGTTCAGTGCGGTGTCGTAACCGATGGTCGTATCGGTGCCGAACAGGTCGTTGTCGATCGTGCCGGGGACACCGACGATCGGGAAGTTGTATTCGGTAGCGAAGATGCGGGCTCCCGTAAGCGAACCGTCGCCTCCGATTACGACTAATGCCGTAATGCCGTGCTTCTTGATGTTTTCGTATGCGGTTTTACGTCCCTCAGCCGTGCGGAACTCTTCGCTCCGTGCAGTCTTCAGGATGGTTCCTCCGTGCTGGATGATGTTGCTGACGTTTTCGGTCTGAAACGGTATGATTTCGTCCGAAATCAATCCTTTATAGCCTCTCATGATCCCTTTTACCTCGAAGCCGTTATAGATCGCGGTACGGGTTACGGCGCGGATCGCTGCATTCATTCCCGGAGCATCGCCTCCAGAGGTCAGAATTCCTATACATTGTTTTCCTTCCATAAATCAACCTCCTCTGATTTTATCGTTTTTCTTCGCCACAAAAGTAGTAATTATTGTGAAGCGGATTTCATGAGGACCGGTTTTTTTATCTCATGAAAGGTTTACTCTTTGTTCCGGATGGAAACAAGAAAGGCGATTCCGGTGCAGAAGAGTAGCAGAGGAACGAAAATCTTGTCCATGGGGAAGTGGAGATGGAACGTCCGGATCAGGAAGAGCAGGAGCCCTACGAGGGTGACGATGCCGCCTGTGACGTATTGTCGCATCGCGAGCAGATAGCCTCCGATCAGGATTACCAGCATCGGCCACGAAAAGATTGCGTAGAATACAGGGGGAGGAAGTATTCCGAAGTTGTGTAGCAGCCAGACGACACTGGCTATGATCAGTGTAAAACCGATATAGGTGTTACGGGTGCGGTTGTAGGAGATTTGTTTCCTGTTACGCGTGGTGTTGTCCGGGATGATTTCCATAGTGTGGTCAAGGGTTGGTTAAAGGTTCTGTTGTTTTCGGAGTGAGGGTGTCGTGGCTCATTGAATCCGCCTCGGTCGTTACCGCAAAAGGTTCAGTACTAGCTGAATCTACGTCGACGGCCGGCTGAAGAGCCGGTGTGTCGTTTGTCGTGTCGGCGGGCAGGACGATTGCCGGGGATGTCTGATGTCGGATCTGTTCGAAGTACCATTCGATCCCTCCGTCGTCGAGCCAATCTTCGACATGCGGATACTCTTTCAAAAGGAATATTCCGAAGAAGATCAGAATCAGGATCCAGATCCCGGTCAGGGTGGAGAAGGTCTTGTCCCGTTTGGGGACCTTAAATAACCACCTCAGGATCAGATAAACGATCGTAGCGGTGGGTAACAGTACGACCAGAGGCGACAAGAGTGCCAGAACAAGGGGGTGTTCCCACGAGACGTCGAAGGCGAACAGTCCGACTATCAAGGCGATGAATGCAATTCCTGCGAACAGAACGACCAGACTCAACACGATCGCAACGATCAGCATGAAGGCCTTGAGGCAGAAGAGTACGATGCGTCCGATCGTAAAGAGCAGTTCACCCAGTATGGAGGCGCTACGGCTGTTTCCCGAGGAGGGGTGCTTGTCGTACATCTCGTTGCTCAGGGTTTGGCTGATGGAGGCTGCCGTGATGGGGCTCCCCGTCATCTCTAATCTCTGCCGGGGGGTGCGGGCTTTCGGGATGGCGAACCACAGGATCAGGTAAAGCAGCAGGCTGACCGGAATCATCACCCCGAAGAAGGGACAAAGCATGTTGACGACCGGTATGACGCTGACGCAGATTAGCAGCAGCAACGGAGAGCAGAACAGCAGGCGGATGATCGTCGGCTCAATCTGAAAATAGGTGGCCAGACCACTGCATACGCCTCCGATCTTGGCTCCGTCCGGATTGCGATAAAGACGTCTGGTGATCGACTCCTTCGGATATTCGGTTTGCAGGGGCACAGGCTCGTTGTCCGAAGAGGAGGTCGCCCCGTCCGGAAGTCCGAGTTGCTCGATAATCTCCTTGATTCGCGAGGTCGAGACGATATTTTCGGGGCTCTGTTCGTCGAGAATCAGTTCGCAGATGCGTGCCTCGATGTCGGAGACAATCTCCTTCCTGTCCGGATTTTCGCGAAGCCGGACCTCTAACTGGACCAGATACTCCTTGAGCAGACGATACCCCTCCTCTTCCAATGAGAATCCGATACCTCCGATGTTGACTTGAATGGTATTCATGGCTCTATCGTGCTATTGTTCGTTACGGATGACCGCAATCTGCGAAACGAGTTCGCTCCATGCCTGATCGAGTTGTGCCAGACACTCCCTGCCCTTAGGCGTGATCGAATAGTATTTTCGCGGGGGACCCTGTGGCGACTCCTCCCAGCGGTACGTGAGCAAACCCTGATTCTTCTGGCGGGTAAGCAGCGGATAGAGCGTCCCTTCGACCACGATCATTTCGGCTTTCTTTAGCTCGGCGATGATCGAGGAGGCGTAGGCGTCCTGACGCGAGATGATCGAAAGAATGCAGTACTCTAAGATTCCTTTCCGCATCTGGGCTTTGATGTTGTCGATATTCAGTTCTGTCATGACGAGAGTCTCCTTCGCTTAAAAGTTCGATGTATTGGGATAACGGGTTTCTGGAGCCTTCGGGATGATGATCCACAGGACGATATAGACGATCAGTCCGATCCCGAAGATGATGAACAGGGCCATCAGGATACGGATCAGCGTAGGATCGATCTCGAAGTATTCGGCGATGCCTCCACAAACACCTCCGACGATCTGGTCGTTGCGGCTGCGGTAGAGCCTGCGGTAGTTCAGAGCGGAAGTCGGTTCGTCGGGCGTCAGGCTGCGGCGCGGCTCGCCGAACTCCTGTGCATTTCCGATAATGGCCATGGCCCGCTGTACCAATGGAAGGTCGACTACTTGGTTGCGGGAGGTGAGGGTCTCGTTGAAAATATCGGCTATACGGGTCTCTATGTCTTGCATGGTCTCTTTGTCTTCGGTGCCGTCCAGCCGGATCTCGATCTCGGCAAGATATCTCTTCAGCGAGAGATAGGCATCCTCGTCTAAAATGAATGCGATTCCGCCGATATTCACGTTTACGGTCTTTTTCATAGCGGTAGAATTTTTTGTGTTTAGTTGAAAACTCTGTCTGGTTTTCCAAGTTATTTGTTTTTGCAAATATATAAATTTATTTTTATACTATGCAATGCAAAGTATATTTTTTTATGTTTTTTAACGGGGAGGAAAAGTGTAAAGCCCCAAGGAGAAATCGGAAAGCTACACAAATGAGGATGGAAAAGATGTATGCGAATGGTTTGCGGGGGTTCACGTGAGGTGAATGTCTAAAATGAGAACGGTGTATTGTATGAAGAAAACAAAGGATAGAATACTCGAACTCAAAACGTTTCGAAGCGTGTGATTTGAGGTAAAATGGAAGAGAAAAAACGATTTTTTTGAGAAAATATGTAATTTTGGAGGTCGAAAACAGACGAAGCCGAAGGCGTGTAGGACGGTGACCGGTGGGGTATGTGTCGGGTGGAGAAGGATGGAGGGTGCCGCAGTGGGAGAGTGTGTGGTAACGGGTGTTGAAAAGGGATGGTCTACCCGGGTGAAGCGGTGAAAACTTGACGAACTATGAAGGATTTGGAACGGCAGCGGATTATTGATCTTCTTACGACAGAAAATTGTTCGTGCGTGATTGGAAACGGGGCGACTGTACGGTCGTTTTATGGCCGGGGTGTTTCGGACCTGTACCGATTGCTGACCGAAGAGCCTGAATTTCTGCGTGGAGCCTTTGTCGCGGATAAGGTTGTGGGACGCGGTGCGGCAGCCTTGATGATTCTGGGTGGGGTGAAGGGTGTTTTTGCGCGGGTGATCAGCACGCCGGCATTGGAGTTTTTCCGGACTTACGGGGTCGATGCAGCGTTCGCAACGGAAGTTCCCCACATCATCAACCGGCAAGGGACGGATTGGTGCCCGTTGGAAAAGCGGTGTATCCATGCGCAGACGGTGGAGGAGTGTCGGGAAATTATCGATCGGTTTGTTCGTGAGCTCCCCCGATCTGCGGTGAAAGAGAAAGGGAGCAATGCTTGACGTGTGGACGTGCCGAATGGAAATGCGGTGGGGAAGCGTTGATGAGTAAGTGCTCGGACAGTCCTTAATAAAAAATAGGGGACTCGGATAGTAGTAGAAGTTATAGATGTGGGGGACGGGTGAGCATAATCCGTAAAATCGGTTGAATAATCCGGAATAGGGGTTATCGGTTTTCGGTCAAAAGCCGTAGTTTTACCGTTCGAATGGAGCACGGAATGCGAGGGATACCATTGAGGGGAATATATTTGAATAAAAGTCGTTATAATAAAATTTTAAGTTGAGGGAAATAAGAATTTTGCTGGCAGCGATCTGTTTCGTACTGATTACGTTGCTGTTCCTCGATTTTACGGGGACACTGCACGCATGGTTCGGATGGCTCGCAAAAGTACAGTTCCTGCCGGCTGTGCTGGCACTGAATCTGGGCGTGGTGGTTGCACTGATTCTGGTGACGTGGCTTTTCGGTCGGGTCTATTGTTCGGTGATCTGTCCGTTGGGCGTTATGCAGGATATTGTGTCGTGGTTGAGCGGTCGGCGTAAAAAGAAACGTTATCGCTTTTTCTACTCTCCGGCCATCTCTTGGCTGCGCTATACGATGCTGGCGTTGCTGGTCATTGCACTGATCGCCGGTGTCGGTTCGTTTGTGGCTTTGTTGGATCCCTACGGGGCATACGGACGGATCGCACAAAACCTGTTCGCTCCGCTATGGGGTTGGGGTAACAACCTGTTGGCCTATGCAGCCGAGCGTATGGACAGTTATGCCTTCTATGGGAAAGAGGTGTGGATCAAGAGTCTGCCGACCTTTATCGTTGCGGCCGTAACCTTTGTTGTAGTTGTCATTCTGGCGTGGCGCAATGGACGGACCTATTGTAATACGATTTGCCCTGTCGGGACGGTTTTGGGCTTCATCTCGCGTTTCTCTCTTTTCCGTCCGGTAATCGATACGGAAAAATGTAACGGGTGTACGCTTTGCTCGCGGCGTTGTAAGGCTTCTTGTATCGACTCGAAGGCTCATCGGATTGATTACAGCCGATGTGTGGCATGTATGGATTGTATCGAGTCGTGTCGGCAAGGGGCGATCAGTTATCGGTTGCGGCCGATGCGGAGTGTCGAGAAGCCCGATTCGGCAAAAACTGAGCCCCATTCCGATAACAAGGAAAAAGTTGATACAGCCCGTCGAATGTTTCTTTCGGGCGTAGGGCTTCTGACTGCGACGGCTGCGGTTCGGGCACAAGAAAAGAAAGTCGATGGCGGGTTGGCCGTGATTCTGGATAAAAAGATTCCGAACCGTGCGACGCCGATCGTACCGCCCGGAGCACAAAGCCTGCGGAATATGGCGGCTCACTGTACGGGGTGTCAGCTCTGTGTGTCGGTGTGTCCGACGGGCGTATTGCGGCCTTCGACCGGATGGTCCGTATTGATGCAACCCGAAGTCTCCTACGAGCGGGGGTACTGCCGACCCGAGTGTGTGAAGTGTTCGGAGGTGTGTCCGACAGGAGCCATTCTGAAGATTACACCGGCGGACAAGTCGGCCATACAGGTCGGTCATGCGGTGTGGGTGAAGGAAAACTGTATTCCGTTGACCGATGGTGTGAAGTGTGGAAACTGTGCACGTCATTGTCCTACGGGTGCCATAGCGATGGTTCTTTCCGATCCGGCGAATCCCAACTCTCCGAAGATTCCTGTTGTAAATGAGGAGAAATGTATCGGCTGCGGAGCCTGCGAGAATCTCTGTCCGTCCCGTCCGTTCAGTGCGATTTACGTCGAGGGACACGAGAGACACCGGATGATTTAGAATGTTAAAAGAAAAATTTACGGATATGAATCCTAAACCAAAAAATATATCGCGTCGTGATTTCTTGAAGATCGTAGGGATCAGCACGGCAACGACGACGGCTGCCCTCGTGGGATGCGATTCGAAGAAAAATCCGATCTCGGGAGATCGTATGGCACAGGGTGAGGTTCCTACCGATCAGATGACCTACCGGACCAATCCGAAGAGTGGGCAACGGGTGTCGTTGTTGGGCTATGGGTGTATGCGGTGGCCGACGCTGCCTTCGCCCGACGGAGATGGCAATGTGATCGATCAGGATGCGGTCAACGAGTTGGTCGATTACGCCATTGCACATGGTGTGACCTATTTCGATACGTCTCCCGTGTACGTACAGGGCTGGTCCGAGAAGTCTACGGGAAATGCCTTGAAGCGCCATCCTCGCGAAAAAATCCAGATTGCAACCAAACTCTCTAATTTCTCGAACTTTACGCGGGAGAACTCGATCGCCATGTACAAAAAATCGTTCGAGGAGCTTCAGGTGGATTACATCGACTACTACCTGCTGCACTCGATCGGTAACGGCGGAATCAAGACGTTCCGGGCCCGATATATCGATAACGGCATGTTGGATTATCTGCTGAAAGAGCGTGAAGCGGGACGTATTCGGAATTTGGGCTTTTCGTTTCACGGTACGGTCGATGTCTTCGACGAGGTGCTGGCGATGCACGATACGGTGCATTGGGACTTTGTGCAGATCCAGCTCAACTATGTCGACTGGGAGCATGCCTCGAATAATAATGTAAATGCCGTTTATCTGTACGATCAGCTGGAAAAACGCAATATTCCGGCCGTTATCATGGAACCCCTGCTCGGCGGACGGCTGTCGAATGTGCCGGACCATGTCGTATCGGAGTTGAAGCAGCGGAATCCGGAGACCAGTGTGGCGTCATGGGCTTTCCGTTTTGCCGGTACTCCCGAAAAGGTGCTGACGGTACTCAGCGGCATGACCTATATGGAGCATCTGCAGGATAACATCCGTACCTACTCTCCGTTGGTTCCTTTGGATGAGAGTGAACAGGAATTTTTGCGACACGTGGCCGATCTGATGATGCAGTATCCGACGATTCCGTGTAACGACTGCAAATATTGTATGCCGTGTCCGTACGGCATCGACATACCTGCCGTTTTGCTGCACTACAACAAATGTGTTAACGAGGGAAATCTTCCGGCTTCGTCGCAGGACGAGAACTATCGGCGGGCACGACGGGCTTTCCTTGTCGGGTACGACCGCAGTGTGCCCCGTCTCCGTCAGGCAGATCATTGTATCGGTTGTGGGCAGTGTATCGAGCATTGTCCGCAGAGCATTAATATTCCCCACGAAATGCATCGTATCAATGCGTTTGTGGAGACGCTGAAGCAAGGAAAGGAGTTCGGTGTGTCGGAAAATGAGTAGTGAAATTTAAACGTTTTATGTAAGATGGAAGCAACAACAGTAAAATTCTATTCGCTGAAATACAACCGGGTGAAGACCTATTGGGTTGCCGCATTGTTTGTTGTGGGGAATATCGTTCTGCCGCAGTTGTGCCACCTTGTTCCGCAAGGAGGGGTGAGATGGCTGCCGATCTACTTCTTTACACTGATCGGGGCCTATAAATATGGATGGCGTGTCGGACTGTTGACCGCAGTCTTTTCGCCGTTGTTGAACTCGATGTGGTTCGGAATGCCTCCGGTGGCGGGACTCCCTGCTATCTTGCTGAAGTCGGTTCTGCTGGCACTGGCAGCCGGATATGCGGCTTCGCATTTCAAACGGGCATCGTTCGGATTGTTGGTTGCCGTCGTGTTGGCTTACCAGATTCTCGGAACCTTGGGCGAATGGGCGATTGTAGGTGATTTTGCCCTTGCCGTACAGGATTTCCGGATCGGGTTGCCCGGAATGGCGCTGCAGATTGTCGGTGGATGGTTGTTTATTAATCGGCTGATTCGGCGATAAGAGAACATTCGTGATTTCCAGATTGGGATCGGAGTCGAAAGCGAAGAATCCGGTCCGATAGGAAATTGGGAGGGAAATAGAGCGGGGCCGTCTTCATTCAATGAAGACGGCCCCGCTGTTGTGAGATCATGCCGAGCAGTAGGGGTCGAAAAGAGTCTGCTCCGGAAAAGTTGAAGCGAGTCGTCCCAATGCCTTACAAGGCGAGTCGCGACCGATTCGGTCCCTCCCAAAAACAGAAAGAGGAATAAAAACCAATAAGGGCGAACCTGTCCGGTCGTTGCGTTGTCGTGTGGTAGCAACCTGTCTCCTTTTGTCGATTTTCATAGAAGACAACGCCGTCCGGAGTCGAATGGTTCGCCCTTATAGCTAAAGATCAAGGGAGTTTTATTCCCCGTATATATACTCTACCGGCGATTTTTTGAAACGAAGGATACGGGTATCTTTATTTCCCGCACCGTTTTTCTGCAGGTAGAGGGCAGATATGTTGCCGGCCATGTACCATCCCGTGCCTTCCGGTGAATGTACTGCAAACAGGATGTTGTTGTAGTGGTTAGCGTGTTTTATGCCGTCCGTATTCCATTGGGCTCCGGGGCCGTACCAAGTGACCGGCTCGAAGTCCGGAAAGTCGGGACTCGACATGCCGATGTAGATCAGGTCGGGAGTCTGTACGGTGCCGACACTCAGGTCGTTGCGGCGACGTTGCTCCCGGATGACCTTGCTGTGCCCTTCCCACGGGTTTCGCAACAGGTGAGAGCCGCTCCACATCATCCAGACATAGTCGGTCGCGTCGAACATCCGGTTGAACTCCTCCATCGAGGGAAGTTCATATCCGTCGGGAGCCAAGGCATCGGCCGGGAGCTTGTTGATGTGGGCCGAAACGGATGATGAGAAGCCCTCCATCACGACCGTGCCGTTCTGTTCGACCACCCGTAGGCCGATTCCGCTATCGCCTTGGTAGGCCCAGCCCCACAGATTGTAGAACTCCTCGGGTGTGCAGTCCCGAAGGTAGTCGAGAACGCTTTTACCCGCAGCAACCGCAGGATCGGAGGCGCAGAGAATCTGATCGTCGAAACTTTTGGAGTTGCCCCGAGCGTTGTATTTGCACCACCAGACACCATGGAACCATGTGACCGGCAGACCGTAATTGCGTCGAGAGATCTGATACTCTTCCCGTTCGGAACCGTCGGCTGCATTGCAGATGACGAGTGTAGTCCGTTGAATCCGGCCGTCGGCTGTCGGATCGTTCGGCTTCCATCCGCCCAGTACGCGGAGTGTGTTGTTGTCTTCGTCACTGGGAGCGAGTTTGATCCACGGATCTTCACCGGCTTCGAACTCAACCGTAAGTTTTTTGTCGGACGGCACGGTGAAACGTCCCAATTCGTTGTCGACGTAGCGATCGAAGTCGAAGGAGTAGCTCTTCGTGTCGAAGGAGATTTCCCCTTCGAGATCGACAGGGTTGGCCGAAAGGGTGACCAAAATTCGGTCTTCGGGATAGACGTTATTCAATCCTTTCCGTCGGAATTTGAGCTCAACCGTTCGGGTGGGCACCCCGGGGGCGAACAGCGGCTTCTGGATCCGAAACAGATTCACGGCATACGTCTCCCGTACGGAGCCCAGCGGCTCGATGGTCAGATCGTTGTTGTCGAGAGGAAGAAGCTCGAGCTCATCGTCGCAATCTAAAGCCAAAAGAAAGTCTGTAAGGTTGTGCGGCAGGACCAGCTTTGTCCCGCTGTCGGTAACGGTTACGGTTTCGGGGAGTTCCGACCGGTCGGTATCCACCGTGATGGTTCCGTCCAAACCGGGGTGCATTCCGATCTGGTCGCCCTTCTGCCATGCTTCGACAGTCAGCTGAACAGCCGCATCGGACTCCTCTTTCGTTACGCTTACGACATATATGCAGTTTCTTCGGATGATTTCCGGAAGTTTCGCTTCGAGGTGGGTCCGTTCGCCATCGACGATCGCTTCGGCAAAAAGCGTTGCCTCGGTGTCCGTCTGTTCGTAAACGTACGCGAAGCCCGGAGTGTCTTGGGTGTACGGCTTGTCGGGCTGGATCGTCAGATTGCCCGATTGAGGAGGCGTGGAGCCCGAATCAGTACCGGCAAAGAGAGGGGTTGAGAGCGTACGGTTTCCCAAAGTGAGAGATTCGATCGCTGTCTCTCCCGAAGTGCGGATCTGTAGATCGAAGCGGGCAAATCCGCGGGTCATTTTGACCATCTTGGACGAGCTTCCTGAAAGGGAGGTACTGCCGGAGAAGAATCGGATCGGTAGCCCCTCCTTCGTACCGGTCGTAAGTTTAAGCCACTCCTGCTCGGAAATCCCGGAGCCTTGCAGGTTGTTGAGGGCGGAGATGTCGTTTGTGTTCGATACGACGTAGAGCGTGCCGACCGGGCGATCGAGTCGGCACCCATAGCCCTCGGAGCCGGTGGTCGGACGGTCGAGAATTTGGACCAGATGTCCGTTCTCGAACCGGTAGGCCCGGAGCTCTTGCAGTTCGTTCTCCCCCGCGATCTTCTCGCCGGCGATCTCGTAGTCAGTCATCTGAAGGGTGACGAATGTGCTTGAATCGGAGGGCGGTATGTGGGGCGGTTCCGTAGTGGACTCCGATTTCGAACAAGAGTTCATGCCTGCAAGGAGAACTATTCCGCAGGTTATTATTGCACGAATCTTTAGACTTATTTTATTGATCTTTTTCATGGTTCAGAAAGCGGACTTTGTTAGTAAATATACTCTACCGGACTCTTGATGCAGCGGATCGTCCGGGTTTTGGTTGAGTTCTGGTTCATGAATTTCAACCAGTTTTGGTTGGGACGGTCGCTATGGGCATAGCCTTCCATCACCCAGCAGTTTGCACTGTTGCCGTAGGTCGCAAGCAACAGCATCTTGGTCGAAATGTTGCCGGGTGTGGTGTTCCACTGGTGTCCGAGACCGTATAGAACCCAGTATCCTGTCTCTGTTTGAAATTCATAAAACGATACGTTCCCGTAATGTTGTCCCAAGAAGGTGACATCCCGTTCGATAATCCGTACGGTGATCTCCTGTCCCGCTGCATTCTTGTAGCTTCGGGAACCGACTCCTCCGAGGTTGAAATTGTTGTTGGTACTGAACAAGGCGTAGTCGTCGTAGTCCGGGATCTGATACCCGTCGGGGGCCATGAGGGTGGGGTCCAGTGTACCGAAGTTTCCGCCTGAAGAGCGCATCCCTTCGTACAGAAAAGCGGTTCCATCGTACCCTAACCGTAGTCCCTGTTGTGTACCTCCCTGATATTGATCTCCCATTAATCGAAGCAATTCGTCCTCGTCGCACGTGTTCAGGTAATCGGCCAGTTCACGGTCCGAAGCAGGATCGGCCTGAATCGAAATCTGGTCTTCGAACTTTTTGACGCTTCCCCGGAGGTTGTATTTGCACCACCATGTACCGTCGATCTCGACCACCGGAAGGCCCCAGTTGCGTCTGCGGAGAGAGTAACTTTCCGAGTTCGATCCGTCGGCATCCGCAATGATGATCCGTCCCTCTTGGGTTCGGCCGTCGGCTTTCGGATCGTTGGGTTTCCAGCCTCCGAGAATGCGCAGTTCGCCCTGATCGTCGACAAGTTTCATCCATGCATCCTCTCCCGAGTCGAACGCTAAACGGGCGGTTTTCCCCTCCGGAAGTTTCATCCGGCCCAGCTCTCCGTCGACGTATTTCCCAAAATCGCAGATGCCGCTCTCATCGAAGGTGATCGCCCCGGTAATGACAACCGGATTCGGTTCGAAGACCAGCACGATGCGTCCGGAGTGGAGTCCGTCGCGGTGAAGGTTCAGGTAAAGGTAGGCCTGTTTCTCTCCGGGAAGCCGTCGATTGCTTGTTACCGAAACGGCAGCGACCGGTTGCAGGGACTTGGTCAGGGTCTCGACCTGTGTGGTTACACCCCGTGCGATCCCCTCTATCGCTACATCCGATTCGGCTTCAGCCCGCAGTACCAACCGAAATTCGGCTCCTTGGTAAGGAACGTAGACCGAGTCGCAGGAGGAGTTGATCCGAACCGATTCGGGAAGGGCCGAAGCCTCGACGTCGATCACTCCTTTAAGGTCGGGAGAAGATTCTGTCGAATCACCCTCTTCCCAATTGTTGGCGACAACGGAGAGAGAGGCGGAGGCTCCGTTCCCATGTACCTGTATGGTGTATATCCGGTTGCGGAGGATCTCCGAGGGGAAAGTCGCGGTCATCCGGTGCAAGCCTCCATCGATGTCGGCGATCACCTCCACGTTCAAGGCGTCTCCTGTCTGTTCACAGAGGTACAACAGCGTTTCCCGCGAGTTTGTCAACGGAGTGTCGGTGTACTCTTTGAGGAAGTCCGTGCTCTCCGATGCTGCCGGATTGCTCACGTTGTTACGTTCGTTGAGGTATCCACGATCCGCAATGCCCCGTATGGTTACCTCGTGGACGGCTACTCCTCGCTCTTGGACTACAAGGTCGATGCGGGCAACCGTACGGCGAAGCCGAATGGTCGTTGGTGTTGAGGTGAGCTCGTCCAAAGAGGCCTTCCCGGTCATCGTGAATCCCGAAGCGGTCATCTCTTTGGCCGTGGCGTAAAGTTCCAGAAATTCATCCTGTGTGGATACATCCGGTTGCAGTCCGTCGAACATCTCCGAAGGTCCGTTTGCAATAAAGTAGATCTCTCCGAGGCGTACGCTCGGACGAAACGTGTAAACGCCATCCGTTCCGGACGGTTCGACTACAATCGTTTCACGGAATAGACCTTGTGTAAAACGGTATCCGATGACCTGTCCGATTGCTTGATCATTCGTCTCTCCCTGTGCTGTTTTGGATAGAGTGAAGGATCTGGTAGTCGGTTCTTCAGGGATAAAACGGACAGAGATCGTTCCCGCATCGGGTGTCGGCAGGTCGCTCTCCGGAGATTTATGGCATCCCGACAGGAGAAGTATGCCGCAAAATACGATATGCAAATATTTCAGATAGTTCATTGTCGTCGGTTTTTAGTATTTATTGGGATTCTGTTCGCTGTTCAGGTAAGATGGCGAATCGATCGGCATCTCGGCGATGTGCTCGACATAGAAGCGATTCATCAGCTCCTATGCCCACGGCCCATAGGTGAATGAGCTGCTGTGGTTGTATCCCATGACGTGTCCCAACTCATGGAAAAGAATCTCACAGGAGTAGGTGTTGAAATAGTGTTGGAACCAAGCCTGCTGGTAGGCTCCGAATACATTTCCACCCCCGAGTCCGACGATGCCGTTGCCCGGATAGACCAATCCGACCTGTAGGGTACGACGTTGCCGCATCTGTTGCAGGACTGTCTCGACGGAAACTTTGTCCTCCGGACCTCCGTTGCCGTAGAGACGGTCGACGTTCGCACGGAGAATCTCTTCATGTTCGGGCATGTCGATCATGTAGGTGAAGTTCAGGAACAGGGCTACGGCTTCCCGGCAGTGTACCGGTCGGATTCCCATCCAGTTGCCGACCGGGCCTCCGTCCGGAAGCTCAGGATTTCCCCCGTAGAGTGCGAAGCTGATGTTCCATCCATGTTCGATGGCCTCGAGTTTGCTCCAGAAGGGGTCGTTCGAGGTGATGCGGAATGTAGCAGCTGTCAGCTCGGAGAGGGGAGTCGGACCGGTCTCGACGATGCGTCCCGACTCCGAGCGGAAGAGAGTTTTATGTTGCACGGAGCGCAGCTCGCCGTAAAAGTCGGCAAATGCGGGAATGCGGTCAAAATAGGCCAGATCGATATACTCACTGCTTACCGAAGGAATCAGGGCCTGAATCAGCACGTCGCTCAGATCGCGCGGAGAGTAGAACCGGACGTGTAGTTGTCCCTCTTCCGTGATGGATACTTGAAGCGGTGCAGATGTGTTGAACGAGCGCAACGAGGAGTTCGTATAGATGGAGTGCGGCTCGTCGTCTTGCAGGATATAGCTCAAGTCGGCTGTTTTAAGCGCCTGTTCGGTAATGAACGCCGTGCCGGATGGATCATCCGGATGTATGAGTGTCGTGTGGATCTTTCCGATACGGTTCGGTGCGATCTCCCGCAACGTGAAGTCATACGTACGGCGTACCGTCTCTCCGCGATAGTTGCGGGTGGTCAGTTCGATCTCTCCATCCAAAGGGTTTCCTTCGGTGGTGGGAGGAAACAGGTAAGAGCAAGTCGAGAGGAGATCCATCGAGACATCCGTTCCGTCGGTCTCTCCCGAATATGATCCGGATCCGGAAAAATCGGTCAGGAAACGGGGCGCGTGCAGGGTGACATTCCGGGTCGAAAGGGCACTCTCGACATACGGATTGTTGAATGTAAACGAAAAATCCGTACGTCCGATGATCCGACGTTGTACGACCTCTTCGTTGAGCAGAGCGGTCAGCTCATCTCCAGAGGGACCGGAGTTCCGGACAACCGAAAACGGTGTCTGTGAGTAGAAATATTCTACTTCGAGCGGTTTGTGCAGGTCGGCAGGAAACTGCAACCAAGTTTCGTCTATGTGTCGTATCGGATTGATTGTGACTCCATCGGCTGTTTCGTCTCCCACGACTCCCAAGATCAAAAGTCGGTAATTGCCTTCACGTAGTCCTTCGATTCGTATCTCGGAACGGGACGAATCATAAAAACCTTTGATTCCGTCTACTACGTCTCCACTTTCATCGACGATGCAGAACTCTACACGATCATAGTCTGTGTCGAGAAGCGAAGCAGATCGGGTGCTCGCCTCTTCGAACTCTTCGTATCGCAGTTTGAAGGCGATACCTTGTCTTGCACTGTCCGGAGAAACGGGTTCCATCCATGTGTCCGAACGACAAGAGCTCAAGATAATGAGGCAGAGCGATAAAACATACACAATTCTGTTCATTGGTTTCGATGTTTTGTATATTTGTACTTGTCGGTTCCCAATAGTCATATTGGCAATTTGTCTATTATTCATTTGTGCGCAAAAGTATAAAGGCGAAATACGATTTGGTGTAACATTTGTTACGTATTCCGCTATTTTGTTGTAAAATAGTGTTTTATGGATAGAAGAATTTATGATACGCTTCTTTTTCGGGGTTGCGATCAGACGGTAGTGGACGGTATACTCGAAAAGTATCCCAGTCGTTTCAGCTCCTATCGCAAGGGGGATTTTATCGCCATGCAAAACAGCGTTTGCCGTTCGCTGTATGTACTGTGTGAGGGTAGCGTCTATGCGCGGATGATCAGCGGAGAGGGCCGCGAATTCACACTCGACACGCTATCTGCTCCGGATGTTTTGGCTTCTGCATTTCTTTTTGGAACAGAGAATATTTTGCCCATTACCATGATTGCCCATTCGGATTGTAAGTTATGGATTATCAGCAAGGAGTGTGTGATGTCGCTGATCGAGCAGGATAGGGCGATTCTGCACAACTTTCTGGCAGTGCTTTCGGACCACAGCCTTTTCTTGAGCCGTAAACTGGAACAATTTGCACTGCAGACCCTCTCTTCGCGACTGATCGGTTATCTCGAAAACAACGGCACGATTCAGAATCTGCAACAAACGGCGTTTATTTTAGGGGTTACACGGCCGTCCCTTTCACGGGCAATTGCGCAACTGGTGCGGCAGGGGATGGTGCGAAAAGAAGACATGGGCTATGTGTTAGCTTGAATCAGGTCGTGCCGATTGATCTTGTCTTCCGTTGTCGGAATTCATCGGAAGAAGCGACCATGATCGCCGTGTTGTCTTGAAAGATGATAGATTTACCAGCCAAAAGCAGTCGTGGAATATAATAAATGATTAACTTTACCGACCGTAAAAGGCTAACAGTTGAAAAATCTTATGGGGATGAAGGCTTGTTTTATGGGATTGGGCTACATAGGATTGCCCACCTCTATTATTGCGGCCATACATGGAATTCGCATTGCCGGGGTTGATATAAACGAGCAGGTGGTCGAAAAAACGAATGCCGGAGAGTTGCATATTATAGAACCGGGTTTGGGGGATCTGTTACGGGAAGTTATCGATAGCGGAATGTTGCATGCCTCGACTACTCCAGAAGTGTCCGATGCCTATTTTATTGTGGTGCCGACTCCGTTTAAAGGGAATCATGAACCCGATGTCTCGTATGTAGAAGCTGCTACGCGTGCTGTTATTCCTTTTCTGAAGCAAGGTGATCTGTTTGTAATTGAATCGACCTCTCCTGTAGGTACGACCGAGTCGATGATGGAGATCATTTACGGAGAGCGTCCGGAATTGAAAGATAAAATCTATATTGCTTATTGTCCGGAACGAGTTTTGCCCGGCAATGTGATCTATGAACTCATTCATAACGATCGTGTGATCGGAGGAGTAAATCCCGAGTCGACCGAAAAGGCGATCGAGTTTTATTCGCAGTTTGTCCAAGGAACTCTTCACAAGACAAATGCCCGTACAGCTGAAATGTGTAAATTGACCGAGAACTCCAGTCGCGACGTGCAGATCGCTTTTGCAAACGAGCTTTCCATTATATGTGATAAGGCGGATATAAATGTTTGGGAGTTGATAAGCCTCGCGAACAAACATCCACGTGTAAATATCTTACAGCCCGGATGTGGGGTGGGAGGGCACTGTATTGCGGTTGATCCCTATTTCATTACGGCAGATTTTCCTGCAGAATCAAAACTGATTGCAACTTCTCGTGAGATTAATAATTATAAATCGTTTTGGTGTGTTGAGAAGGTGAAAAATGCCATATTGCAGTTTGAACTGAATCATCATCGAAAACCAGTGGTTGCCATGATGGGATTGGCGTTTAAGCCGAATATTGATGATTTGCGGGAGAGCCCTGCCAAATATATCGTATCCCGCGTGTTACAAGGGTGTGACAATACCCGCATATTGGTTGTCGAACCGAATCTGAAAGAACATCAAGTGTTTAAACTTACTTCTTGTCGTGAGGCGTATGAACAAGCGGACATTGTTGCGTTTCTTGTGGCGCATGACCCATTCAAGACATTACCGTACGACGCGAACAAAGTTATCTTGGATTTTTGTGGAATATATAAATGATAGATTATGTAATTTCTTTTTGTGTGATCTAATTTGTATGTATGATCTAAAAACAATGAGGATATAAATATGACATGGTTTAGAATTTTGCGTAAATGGGAAGTACTACAGGATTCAAAATAAGTTCCGTATTTTCCATTTATACAAATTCTAAATTTTATGTATCTCTTCATCTTTTTCAAAAATGCTTATTTTTTGTATCAGGGGGATATTTGCTAAGTCAGACTAAGGTTACTTGCTCAAATTTGCCGTCGCGTTCATAGGAAATTAAGTACTGTTTTTTCATGACTGATTAGATTTTCTTAGGGTATTTGCCATTCAGAAAGTACATATTTGGTTTTCTACACTAAGTTCTTCTCGAAACTTAATATTTTCTCTCAATATTTATGTGTGGTTACATTAGAAACTTGCTTAAATTAATGTCTATCTAAACCAGAGGAGGTTTCTTTGCATAATGTCTTATTTGGTATTATGCGAATATTTACTTTTGCTCCTTGTTTTTGAAAATGTTTTAAATACAATGATTAAGGTGAGGTGCATTACGAAAGCGTTGTTCCTAACTTTTGGGAAACGTTTTATCGATTTCAACCAGAATATGTTCTTCTCAAACTGATATTAACGACTATTTTTTGCAAAGAAAGTTCCATTTTACAATTACATGCAAGGTAGTTTACATGTTAATAGTTTACAGTATTGTTATGCTAAGTGTTTAAAGCAGAAAAGAGTTTGTTTTAATAATCTATTTTTTGGTACTGCAAAAATCGAACTATATAGATCTCCATCAATATTGCATGAATGACTCTTATGAAGTGAAACAGAGTATAATATTAAAATAGTGTTATTACCTATTCGCTACGAACAATTTCGTAACACATTACAAATAATTGAAATAATTTCTTCGTTCATTCAAAACCTACACTAACAATCTTGTCACTATATTTAATGCATTATTCCCAAAGCATATTTCATCTTTTATAAGGTAATGTTTTATTGAGTGCGTTTGTAAAATAAGTCATTTTTTACTTGACTCACTTTAGTTTACAGTCCCCGACGAAAGTATTATTTTCTGCTTATGGAAGAAGACCGCCATAGAAAACAGTTCTATTTAAGACTGTTCCGAAAATCAATCTTGACAAAAATTCTTTTCTTAACCAATAAAACAAATCAGCGTAAATAGGACTGCAGATGAAGTGACAGAAAAATTGATGTTTTTGTAACACCGAAAGATTACTTACATCCAACAGATTGAAGTACTACTAAATAATTCTACCTGTCTTAATTTTTAATAGCACTATTCCGAGTTCGTACAATGTATTTATATAGAAAAGCTCGCAATGAACTAGGAATTATTCGCACGGAACATCTTATTATAATATTTTCAATAAATCTTGGAAAGTGAATAATGTCGGACCGTAATAGTAATTTTTGAATGACTATTTCTGATTTTAAATACTGTATCCCACCTCTTCTTTTTATTACGTTAAAATCCATTTTGAATAAATATAAACTTTCTTGTAAAGAGGTGATTTTCATTCCTTTTTTGTGCATGCGAATCCATAAGTGATAATCTTCCATATATGGGCAATGAATATACCCTCCGGCGCACAAAACAGAACTTTTTTTATACATGACTGTAGGATGATTCACCGGACTACGAAATTTTATATATGTATTTACATCTTCGGGACAATATTTGGTGGAAACAATTTCTTTTTTATGAATTTCATATTCGAAAAGAGCAGTACCTAATACATCTATATTGTGATGGGATTGAATGTATTCGATTTGTTTTGCAAAGCGATTGGGTAGAGAAATGTCATCACTATCCATACGCGCAATCCATTCAAAGGAACAATGTTTTATTCCTTCATTCAAAGCGTTACTTAATCCGCTATTTTTATCTAACTGGATTAGTTTAAAGTTCTTATATATTTTTTTGTATTTATCTATAACGGAATATAAATCAGGGGTTAAATATCCATCAGCTACAAGAACGATTTCAGACGGAGGACATGTTTGGTCAATTAAAACGCTTTTGAGGGCGAGATCGAAATATTCAGCCTTTTCTTTGGCGTAAACTGACATTAAAACAGAAAAATAGAAATCTGAAAATCTCATATCTGTATTTTATTACAATAATGTTGTATGTAAATATTGGGTGGCTTTATTTTGTTCTGTTTGTATTTTCTTATTGACGTTTGTGTAATCAATATGAGTTGTTAATAAACAGTTTAAATCATGCATGTCATTTATCGCTCGTTTGTTTAGGTCAAATTGATCAAGAAGCGATAATAGTTTTTGTTTGTTGGATTCTCGGATTAAAGTTACAAATTGTTTGTTGTATTTTATTGACATGATCGTTCCATGGAAAGTGTCTGTAATGATATAGTCTGCATGCTGAAAATAAGCTAAAACATCGAATGGATGAGGAATAACTGTTTTATTACACCATGGAAAATAAAAACCTATCGAAATAAGTTTTTTCTGTTGTTGTTTGGCGAATTCTTGAATGGCTTGAATCTCTTGTTTGTTGTTAATTCTGTTTGGATATGAATATATCAAGATATAGTCTTGATCGGGTATTTTATCCGGTACAATTGTATCATAATTATATAATAACACAGGGTCGATATGGAATTCAGGATTTTTTCCTGTTAACTTCAATATGATGTTCAATGAATTTTGATCTCGAATCGAGATGTGTGACATTTTTGAAAATCCTTGCTGAATCAATAATTTTATCTGTTCATTTTTATTTATATCATTGATTGTTGTGTGTCCAAATGATCCAGCATATGAAATTATTTTTCCTGCATTGGGGATGTGGCCAAATAAACTGCAGGAGAAGCACCAAGGGGCTGATTGAAAGCAATTAAAAACTTCGTCACTACCTATGACAACGATATCATATTTGCTTTCTAATGAATCAGTTGGAACTAATTCCTTTTTAAAATTATTGAATCTTTTGTAGAATAAGCAATAGTATTTTATTCTGGAATATATGTCATGAGCAAAAAAACGTTCGTATGATTTTCTTATGTAAAACATAATTGATCTACGAAGTGTAGGTATGTTTATGTCTTTTTGTGGCTCAATAAAATAGCATTTATGCCCGAATGATTCTATAATGGATTTTAATGCATATGCTTGCAAATATGAACCATAATTAGATACCATTTGCATGGATAAAATTCCGATTTTCATAATCTTATTAATCAAAGACTGTTTAAACTCACACTTTGTAAGGGTAGGCATATTACATGCTTGCAAAGGTAGTGATAAATCAGCTTTAACCAATCCATTATTAAAAAAAAAGCACGGGGCGCTTCCCTATATGAGATGGATGATTGTATAGCTTAATATTGATATTTTTTGTTGGTGTAAATTGTATTTAATCCTGAGGATTATTTATCTTATCAAATGTTTGACCATGCTTTTGATTTTATTGGGTATTAAGTGTTTTATTCTCATTCGGCAACCGTAAATTAAATAAAGTTTGTTTAAGGGAATGTCGTTCTGTAATTTGAGAATGAGTTTATTTCGTAACCTGGGTATTTTTAGGTTATGATGCATTTGGCCTCCTATTACAGTCTCAATAGTTTCATGTGTAACCGTGCAAGTCTGATTTAGATGCTGGATTATTTTTCGACCACGATCTGTAAGGGCTAATATTCCGGTTATTCCCTCATTATTGGTATGATATTTATCTCCCCATAGATCGCCCATGCGGATGTCAGCAGCACTATTTGCGTCACGGTATATACATTTGTAGCACGGTATGTTTAGTATGTAACTCTCCAAGAAAAAATTATAAAACAGATCATTTCGACTTAATGTATGGGATATGTTCTTTTTATCAGTCTTTAGAGTAAGCGTGTAAGTGTGCCAACCATTCTGTTTGTCTCTGAATATCGGTTTGATAAGTTTTTCTGTGGAGCGTATGTGATATTTGAGATAAGAAGACCACAATAAATATGAAGGAACACCATGGCAGAACAAGTCAATGAAAATAAAGTTGTTTTCTTTATGTCGTAATTTGGCCCATCTGCGTAAAGAATCAATTTGACATGGAGTACCAAAAATAGCATATCGATTCCCATCCATCAGTTTATCGAACCCATCACTAGTAAAGCTTTGGATGTATTTTGAATTCATGGATTGTCTGAATTCGTCTAAAGTATCTGTGACAAAATGTTTGGCAATGTTGTTTTTCGTGTCATATTTAACGCCGACCAATTTATAGCCATTGTCATGAAGATATGAGGCGATCGCAAAACTAGCGCCTCCAGAAGTAGATTGTTCTCTAATTTGGGGATCGTTATTTATAATTGAGTAGCCCGAGATCTGCGTCTTTTCTTTTGGGAAACAAGGGTGAGTATCTAGATGGGCACAAACCTTTTCACATATATTACATTCTGTACATCGATTTTTATCAATATCAGGGAGCCAGAAGCCATCATTGGACATCTTAAGTTGAATTGCATTGTGAGGGCATGCGGACACACAAACACCGCAGCCATAGCATGGATGAGTAAGATCTACATGAATCATATTTATTTATATTTTCCTATTAAACAAAAAAGATTATAAAAAAAGTTAGCGGAAATATAATACATGAATGATGATATTTTGACTGACAGGCGGGGATATGTAAATAGTCGGCTCATTGATTTTTTTACATCATATGTATTAATAAGAGTATGAAAGAGTTTTTTGTTCTTCTCAAGACTGGCAACGATACAAAGTTTCCAGATGACATAATCTTTGTGTATTTGCATTGTCGAGGTTAAGTCTGATTGAGCATCCTTATAATAGGCTATTAATCGTTCCGCTGCATCGATCGATGTGAGACTATTGATTGTCATTGAAGACATGGCGGATTGGCTATTGACCCTATAATGGTATGTGGCAGCATTTGAATAGGTAATATTTTGGATGTGAAGAATGTATTTCATATAAAATTCACGATCTTCACCTCTGGTACAGCCGTTAGTGAATGTTAGACGATGGGTCGTTATAATATCTTTTTTGAATAGCATGCACCATAATTGGGGATTGAAGTTATGATTGAAGATCGTTTGATTGACGAAATCATTTTTAGTGATAGTATTTATGTTGAATTCTTTATTTATAAGGTGGTGGTTCATGTTTCGGGTGAAAGAACACATCCATAGATCTGAACTTGCATAGTTGTATGACATGTCCATTAGATGTTTTAAGTGATAAGGATCAATAGTGTCATCACTGTCAACAAAACAGATGTATTCTCCATTGCAGAATTTTAGGGCCAGATTGCGAGCTGCAGATACCCCTTGATTCTTCTGGGTGAAGAATTTGAACCTGTTGTCCAGTTTAGTATAATGTTTTAGTATTTGTTCTGTATTATCACGACTTCCGTCATTTATGCAAATAGCTTCCCAATTCGTATACACTTGGTTCCTTATAGAGTCTAATGTTTGGATGAGAAACGATTCAGTATTATAACATGGAATAATGATTGAAATCAACATGTCTATACTATTTGGTTTAAACTGCATATAAATTGTATTAATTTACGAAATATTTATATTAACTATAACGCAATATTAATTATGATTTAATTTATTCCAATGTACTATTATTGTAAATTACTGTTTTTGTATAAAAATAGGTTATAGATTTAAATATATTCTTACCGTGCTAAATATATGCCTTATATTAGATTTATGTAGTCGTTTATTATTGTGTAGTTTCCCTCGGCTATTCACTATGTCCCTATATATCTTTCTTAGCTTCCGTTACACCCTTGATATAAGAGATCTGAGTAGAGGAGGTGTGTCGTTCACATGGCATCACTTCGAATATTTTCTATTACATCCGTTCATTTGTCAAGAACATATGCATTGGTTTTTATTCTTGTGTTTGTATTTATTATTATACTATTACATCTTTGTTAAAGTTGTCAATCCAACTGGGCACCATAAACAAGCGGTAATATTGGTCACAAAGTTTATGTCCAAATTATATTTAGTTTAGCTCTTCTGAAAGCTCAGGTGTTAGTAACTTTTCTCATTCAGTAGATGATATGTTGTTTTTGAGCATAGAATCCCCATTTATCGTCAAAAAGTCAATCTTAAACGCAACAATGCGTGAATCATACCTATAACCTTCTATTCGTCATAGACAAAATGTATAATATATTGAGTGTCCCTGACAACAAAATCCATACACCTGAGTGATGCTTCCTTTTTGCTTTTTATCTCGCGCTATATATAGAGTTTCATTTTAATCTGTGTTTTCCCTTCCCAATTTTTTAGCCTTTTTTTAGTTAGCTGACTGTAAATGCAGCCATATTGTTTTTTTAATTTGTATAGTAGTGCATATGAAATGCCTATCTTTTCTTACAGCTATTCACCGACAGATTATCCATACAAGCTCTTTTCGTCATATTTGCTTATTCTCATCGTTTTTTCTCTCGAGGCTGTTTTTGTCCACTTCGGGGGAAATGAAATGGCTTTGCCTTATGGAATTGAGTGGTCATTACAAAAAGACTCCAAATCTCCTTGCTTATACATATAAGGCTCACTATTATAACGGAAATAATTATCTAAGAATAGTTGCGATTTAACATTAAATATTCTTCGAACCCCATGCGCTATTTCTTTTGCAGGAGCTCCACCCAAGACCGGACTTTCTGATGTAATATTTGTATAGTCTTTAGTTAATAAAGCATTAGGAGCAGCAACGATTGTATAATCTGAAGTTATCGTTCCTTTTTTTATTGTCGTTTTATTACCAATCCAATTGTAATTTCCGATAATAATCTCGGAGGTGTTATTTTTGATTTGACCTGTTTCAATGTTTATTAAATAATGGAAATCTGTATCCAAGAACTGAGAATCATATGCAATACGAGCATAGTTCCCTATTAGACATCTATTTCTCAACAAGAATCGGACATTTTCACCAATTAAAACATGCTTACCTATTTCCAATTTTGCTTTCGGTGCAAGTTCGCAATATACGCCGCCCCATATTTCACATTGACCATTGAATATAATACAACCATGACTATTCAGTCGTGTTACCGTATTAGACTTCATATTGACATTACCAATACGAATTATGCCTATTTTTAAGGGGCAATTTATTAATATTACACCTAAACTATCAATTTTCAATCTGCCATATACAAGAATTGGTAGCCTATACGCATCTTTTACCGATTGAGTCTTAAAGTTAACATAAATTGTTTTCCATAAATTCAACTTAGGTGAAGTTATGAAATTATGTTTTATGATTTTTAGACAAGATTTAATTCTTGATATAAATAAAGTATTCATATTGCGTAGTTTAATTGATTATTGCAGATAAGATGGAAACATTTTTAATATGTCCGAATGAGAGTAGCCTGTAAGCGTGTGTTCTTCATTATATATGTTGTTTTTATCTAATTCTTTTTTAAATAGAGCATTTGCTTGGCTTCTGTATGGATTGTCAGAGTGAATAAGATAAAATTTAGGATAATATTTATTTTTTGATATAAAATTATAAGGCGTAAAATCATATTTTAATTGTGTCGTTCCAATTGCATTTTGTACTAAAGTTGATATTGATGGATTTTCACCAATTAAAGTATCCATATTTAAGTATGCACCAGCATCAAGAAGATATACAACTTTAATGTGTTGAATATTAGCGGATGCTTGCTTTAAATACTTCTGATTGGTTACTGCAAGTGCGGCTAGATGTGCCCCTGCAGAATGTCCGATCAATATTAAGTTAGATGAATCGCCTCCATATTTTTTAATATGTTGCTCTATCCATTTTATTGCCTGCGCTACGTCTTGAATATGTTGTGGATGTGTTACCTCTGGAGTTAATCTATAATTCATGCTAATACTGACATAATGCCTTTGTGCAAAACATTTAATTTGCGGTAAGTTCCAATCTGATTTATCCCCACTATACCATCCACCTCCATGGATAAATACTACAACAGGAGCATAGGCCGTTGTGTTTGTCGTATAAATGTCTAGCTGATTTTTAGAGTATTCTCCATAAAATATAGTATACTTCTGAATGTTGCCAGAAATAATTTCAGGATAGTAATTATCCGATGAACAACCATATAATGCAATAACTATATAAATAAAAATAAATTTATATTTCATTGTATTATGACTACACTCTTTGGTTAACAGCAAATCATTCATTTTACAAAGATAATCATATTTTTTTATCATCGTAAACTTTCCAATAATCAAGACAGTCCAGTTGACACACTTCAGCTCAGTAAGCATAAAGAAGAGCTAGTTCAACGAAAGTATGGCATATTGTCCAATGAATAGAAGGTAGAGTCTCAGTTGGAGTAAGATATACAGAACTACGCTACTCTCAGACATTACTATAGATAAGCTAAAAAAGAAGAAGACAAATGCAGTTGAAAAATCTCTCTGAAGAGCAAATAAGCATCACTCAGACATGCAGTAGAGTAGAGACGCTCTAATCTTTCTTATGCCCAATTTTCTAAGGAAAGTAATGAAATACAGGAAACTATAAGATTACATCCAGAGATGGTGAGGGCTTGGAAAATACTGTTGTGCGTGAACAGAAACTGGCTGTACTTGGAGTCGCAATAAAGTGTGTAGAGTATATTTGAATCTTCTTTTTAATAAATGAGTTTGTTCAACAAGGATATAAAAGCAAACATTTTATCGCCGACTAGAAGCCTTGAGATTTTGTAAACGATGCGTGCAAGCAGACACAAATTAGGATAGGACACAAGAGATGGCAAAGGGGGAGGGTAATAACAAATACCAAACAGGGTATGTGCCACAGAAAACCATCTAAGAACATAAAAAGCCATGAATGGTTAGAATAGATAATGGCCTTGGGTTCATCATAAAATGTTTGAGGATTGAAGTAGAGAGAGTAGCATTGACGTGGAATGACTAATCTGTGAAACTAATGGTATAATATATCTTCAAGAACATGTAGTGAGATTACGGGAAAATTAGGAATGGAATTATGGTATGTTGAAAGATATGGATTCCGAAGAATAAGGGTAAAAATGGTAGCTAATAAAAAGGTGGTATAGACTAAAACTGTATCAAGTTATTTTTTCCAAAGGGCACTATAAAATATTTTGTGTAAATGGAAAATACGGGATTCAAGTTTGAGTCTC
>ERZ827150.1610-NODE-1610-length-27542-cov-4.206388_pt1 | contig 27542 bp, 26 predicted proteins | sample MGYA00519779_ERZ827150 | MGnify/ENA primary metagenome ERZ827150 (study PRJEB31778, sample SAMEA3449267) | human gut metagenome | biome: human gut; feature: human-associated habitat; material: faeces | place: United Kingdom | collected 2010/2012 ...
TCATTTACCAGTTCTTCGTATGAGCCATACGCCTTTTCAAATCCCCATTCTTTGGCAAATTTCTGCGCTCTGTCAAGATTTCTTGCAGCAATGGCATATGCAGCCGCATCGTCCATACCGTCCAGTGTTTTCGCCATATTTGCTGCAATTCGCCCAGCACCGATAATTCCAACTTTCATCTGTTCCATTTCTTTACACTCCTTTTTTCACATATTATTCTACATGGAAATCCATCCAAATGCATTCGCCACAGAACTGATCAAAATAATCAGAACAAAGATTGGACACAGGTATTTAATCATAACAGCAAAAATCTTCTTTCTGCGGAATGCATTTTCTCCATGAATAATCTCTTCTTCTATCTTCTTTACCCCAACAACTCTAGCTACCAAAAGACTTGTCATCAGTGCCGCGATCGGCATCATTACCGAATTAGTCAGAAAATCAAAGAAATCCAGGAAATTCATGCCGAATATCCTGATGAAATCAAGGACACCGTATCCAAGAGATGATGCACTGCCGAATACGATCATCACAACTGCCATCAAGAGACTGGCCTTACCGCGGCTCCAGTGCAGCTCATCCTGCAAGGTAGAGACGGCACTTTCCGTCAGCGCGATGGAGCTGGTCATGGCCGCGAAGAGCACCAGCACGAAGAACAGGATGCCGACCGCCGTGCCCAGCCCCATGCTGTCAAACACCTTCGGGATGGTGATGAACATCAGCGAGGGGCCGGCCTGCAGAGTGGCCGATTCGCTGCCGGAGAACGCGAAGATGGCGGGAATAATCATCAGACCGGCCATCACGGCAATCGCGGTATCGAAAATCTCCACCGTTTCCGTCGAGCCTTCGATGGAAACGTCTTTTTTCATATACGAGCCGAAGGTAATCAAAATGCCCATCGCGATGGAAAGCGAATAGAACATCTGCCCCATGGCGGTCACGACCGTCATCCACGAGAAGTTTTCAAAATTCGGCACGAGGAAATATTTGACGCCCGCCAGCGCGCCCGGCCGCGTGACGGAATACCCCGCGATCAGCACGGAGAGCACGACGAGCACCGGCATCATCAGCCGGGAGACGCGCTCAATGCCGTTGCGCACGCCCGCGTAGATGACAAACAGCGTCGCCAGCGCGAAGACGATGAAGCACAGCTCGGCGGACAGGCCGTTGGAGATGAACGCGCCGAAATAGCCGTCGGCTGCCAGCGCGTGGCCGTTGCCGAGCAGGTATTCCACCAGATACTTGATGACCCAGCCGCCGATGACCGAGTAATACGGCACAATGAGAATCGGGATGACGGCGTTGAGCCAGCCGCCCGCCGACAGCCAGCGCGATTTGCCGAAGGACTGAAACGCGCCGACGGGGCTTTTGCCGGTCATGCGGCCGATGGAGGTTTCCGCGACGATCATGGTATAGCCGAAGGTCAGCGCCAGCAGGATGTAGATCAGCAGGAAGATGCCGCCGCCGTACTTGGCCGCCAGATAGGGGAAGCGCCAGATGTTGCCAAGGCCCACGGAGGCCCCGGCCGCAGAGAGCACGAACCCGATCTTGCCGGAGAACGTGCTGCGGGAATGAGAATGCTTTTGCATGCGTGTCAAACCGTCCATTCTTTTTTCATGTAGAAATCAGTGTAACACAGCGGGCGGGGAAAAGCAATGCGGCGGCGCGGGAAAGGCGAAAAAGACGCGCGGTATCAAAGCGAAAGCGTCAATTCGCATTGGTTGACGGGCGGCTGGCTCAGAATGTCGGCCAGATAGAGGGGGAGAAAGCCGCTCTGCGCCTGCCAGCGCTTTTCAAGCGCGGAATCCCGCGCGAGGGTATCCATGCGGCCGGAAAAATACGCGGCGTTGGCCTCGGCGAAGAAATCGGCCAGTTGCTCGGGCGCGTCGTCCCCGGCGATGGCGGCGAACGCCTGACGGAGACAGCAGGCGCGGAAAAAATCCGCGGAATAGGCGGCAAAATCCAGCAGGTTGGGGTCGGAAAGCCCCTGCGCCGCCGCCCAGTCGGAAACGCGGACGGGTGCGGTGCGGTAGGTCAGCGCGTCCTCCGTCAGCGTCAGCACGCCGTATTGATTCGGCGAAACGGCCAGCGACGAGGTGGCGATATCCCACAGGCCGGAATCGGTCTGCCCCATGTGCTGAAGGTGGATATGGCCGCTGAGGTTGCACAGCACGGGCGAAACGGCGTACAGGCGGCGCAGCGCATCCGCGTTGCGGATGGTGAAGCCGGAGGAAAGCAGGCCGCTGTGGTCGATCAGGTTTTGGTGGCTGACGGCGACGACGCGGCAGCCGTCCGCCTGCGCCTGCATGAGCTGACGGCGCGCCCACGAAAGCGTGCCCTTCAAAACGGCATTCGGCGCGGCGGAGGTGTTCACGTCGAGCATCAGCAGGCGCAGATCGTCGGAGAGCGCCGCCACGTAGCTCAGCGAATCCGCGTCGCGGGAGAGCGCGCCGTCAAAGCCGAAGGCATGATAAAGGGCGGCAAATTCCCCGGCGGTCACGCCGTCCACCCGCGTATAGCCGTCGCCCTCAAAGCGTGCGGCGCTGCTGCTGTTCAAATCGTGGTTGCCGGGGAGGACAAACACGGGAATGCCCGCGTCGCGGACGCGCGCAAGCCGAAGGGAAAGCGCCTCGTGGCTCTCGCGCGCGCCGTTGAAGGTCAGGTCGCCGGAGAGAATCAGCGCGTCCGGCTTCTCGGCGATCACCTGAGCGACAAACGCCTCGATCAGCGCGTCGCTGTACGCCATCGCCTTGCCGTCGCCCTGCTCGATCAAATCGGTGAAGAGAGTGCCGTTGTCCGTCAGCGTCGGGGCGATATAGTGTAAATCCGTCGCCGTAAAGAGCACCGCGCGGGGCTCGCACAGCGCAAGGACGGGGATGAGCAGAAGAGACAGGCACAGAAAGAGACATTTTTTCATGGGTAAGCATCCTCCCGAAAAAAGATAATCTATTATAGCATACATGCGGGAAAAAACGGGAGTAGGCACTTTGGGGTAACCATGGCGCTTGAATGGGCGGCGGCGCGCGGGGGCGGGGAAAAACTTAAAAGAATGAGGCGGGGCGGGGCTGACGATGGGGCGATTCGGAAGAATTAAAAAATTTTGGAAAGAACGGCCGAATGGGTGTGAATTTTCGCGAATTTTTACGTCTAGGTAAGTGAAACAGGGAACCCGATGGGCGATGGACAAGGCAAGAAGGAGGGACGAGAATGAAAAGATTTGCGGGGATGATGGGGGCGCTGCTTCTTGTGCCGACGCTGGCATTGGCAAGCGGCGACATGGTTTCCATTTCCGAACTGCGCCAGCAGGTTGAGATGATGGGGCGGTGGACAAAGACTTATGACACACCGAATGGCGAAGTGAGCGTGGACATACCCATTATTGCGCCTGAGGTGGAAAATGTGCCGATTTTACAGGTAAGCGCAGTAATGGGAAAAGACGTTGCGGAAGAAAAGGGATTGCACAAATCCGTAGATCAGGAGAATGCGGGCGCGGGTATTTTCTATGATGACTTTGATATTCTTTCCAAATTGAACGCGAATGTGGATGACGCCGCGATGATTTTCTGCGCAAATCCGGAGGAAATTGATTTAGCATTTTTACAGGTTTCGCATAATGATCCTAATTCAATGCGCATGGGAAGCTGGGACTACAGCAGCGACTATTATTATCCGAATGAAATGAATCCAGAAACGTTGTTTGCGGAAGAAAATGACCAGCCGCTGTCTGCGGCAGATGATGTGCTGGCAGTTTTGCTGCAAAACTATTATGGACGCGAGAATGCGGATTACGGCGTGGATTATGTGGAAGTACGGGGCAAAGCAAGGAAAAGAGTTGGACGGACAAAGAATGATTTGGGTGCTTATAAAAAAGATTACCCGAAGGCGACGTATTATATCAGCTTCAGGCAGAAGCTCGAAGGAATCCCCATTTACTTGGAAATTGGACACAAAATGCTGACAACGAATCAAACTTACGTTACGCAAGAGGTAGCGCTTAAATGCCAGAGAATCAGAGGGATAGAGACGAACACGTTGGAGTACATGGATGAAACGTCCTTCATCTTGGATACTACATGGATGAGAGAAGAAAAGAGGATTCAGGAGGATGTGCCGCTTGCAACGCTTGAAGACGTGATGCGGGCACTTGAAAAGCGGATCGAGGAAGGTTATATTCGCGATATTTATGCGCTCAGACTGGGGTATGTCTGCTATCCGGATGATACCTCACCGGATATTTACGCGCTTTATCCGGCGTGGATCTGCGATTGTATTTATGCCAATTCGCCGCGTGAACAGATTATGGAAAATATCGTGACCGATGCGTTCAGAGAGAATTTCAGGTATGAGCAGATTCTTGTGGATGCACAGACATGCGATATCCAAGAGGGATGGATAGATCGAGATGAAGGGCTGTATCATGCCGAACCGATGACGTGGGGGAAAATACAATGAAGAAAATACTGTTTGCACTTTGTGTGCTGATGATTGTCCCGACGCTGGCATGGGCAAGCGGCGACGTGGTGTCCATTTCGGAGCTTCGTCAGCAGGTTGAGATGATGGGGCGGTGGACAAAGACCTATGAAGCGCATGGGAGGACGATTGAGGTGGATGTGCCGATTCGCGTACCATCAGCGGAAAAAGTTCCGATATTAGAATGTGTCCCATGGAAAATATCAGAGAAAATGACGGATGAAATCAAAAAAGAAACGAAGACAGAAGAATATGACGGGATAATCAATTTTGAGAGCCTAAATGACAAAGGTACAGATGCACATTGTTTTGGTATTCTCTCAAAAGAACGTTTTGAAGTATATCACGATAGTCCGTCTATGTTACTATCAAGAAAGCCACAAGACTTTCTAAAAACTGAAAAGACTGAAATTCCAATAGATGAAATCAATGAAAATGAAGCCTATGCGGAAGATAATGCGTTGACGATTTTAGAAGCAAGGCAAGTCTTGACAGATATCTTAAATGCTATGTATGGAGAAAACGCAGAGTATATATTTGATCGGGTTTCGATAGGTAGTCGAGGAAGAAAGACAAAGGGAATGAATGATCTTGAATTGGGAGGAGTAGTTGACTATTATCCAAAAGGAACCTATGTGCTGGAGTGCTATCAAACCATACAAGATATTCCAATCCTTATTGAAGCGAAGCAGATATATTATGGTGTAAGAGGTTCGGATGTGGAGATAAAGTGGGCGTCAAGAATAAATGAATTCTCATACACACCACCGCATTTGTGGATGCAGATTATGTCACCGCAGGAATATGCGGCAGGGGGATGCCTGAAAAAATGTCGGGCAATACGGGAAGAAGATGTTCCGCTTGCAGGATTGGAAAGGATTATTGGCGCAGTCGAGGAAGAAATACAGGGTGGACAAATTCGTAATATATATTCTGTTCAGCTCGGGTATTCAATTTTTCTTGAAGAAGATTCAAATGGAATATATGAGCTGTTTCCGGTATGGCTGATTGAGTGCCAATATTCCTATCTGCCGGAAAATGAAGCATGGTATGATGAAAACAATGATGATTATAGAAATCAAATGGGATATGGACGTTTTGTAATCAATGCGCAGACAGGAAAACCGTTTGAGCATAAATCGGAAATTCAGAATAAGGATTTAATCTGTCCGGATGTGATAACTTGGGAGGGCATATAACAAGGAGCGTGATATACTTACTTTTTATGTTATTGTATATACCGGCTTTGGCATTGGCAAACAACGACAGGGTTTCCATTTCCGAACTGCGCCCTTGATGAAACGCCCCAGCCATCCTTTGCTGGTGGCTGGTTTCTTTTATGCGGGCGCAAAAAGGATGACGGCGCAGATGCGGCGAAATAACAGGGTTGAGGAACGGACTTTTGATTCTTCGGCCAAACGCGCCCTCTGCGCGCGCGAAACGGTTGTTTTGAAAAGTTATGGAAAGAACGAGCAAATGAATATGAATTTTCGCGATTTTTTACGTCTTGATAAGTGAAAGGAGGATGAAAAAGGGTGACAGGCAATACCTTGGTACCGGGTAAAGCCTCCGAAACGGAACTCTGCCGAATGATGGACGAATACAGCTCGATGCTGGTCGGCATATGCGCCATCCTGCTCGACGACAGGGATTTGGCGCAGGACGTTGTACAGGAGACATTCATCCGGGTGTATAAAAAGATGGATAGCTTTCGCGGAGCGCGCCCCGAGAGCGAAAAGGCATGGCTGACGCGCATCGCCGTCAATCTTTGCAGGGATGAAAAGAGAAAAAGCTGGTTTCGCCTGAGAGAACGGGCAAAGCCCATCGACATGACGGCGATCCCCATGGAGGATGCGACGGAGGAGGCGCGGGAGCTGTACGCGGCCGTGCAGGCGCTGCCGAAGAAATACCGCGAGGTCATCCTGCTGTATTACTATCAGGATTTGACCGCGCAGGAGATCGCCGCGATTTTTCATCAGGCGACAGGCTCGATTTATCACAAGCTGAGCGTGGCTCAGCAGATGCTGAAAAAGACCTTGGGAGGGGTGTGAATTTGGTGGATGAACAGAAGTTGAGAAACGCGCTGAAGGCATGCCTTCCCCAGAGCGAGTTTCCGCCCGAGCGCCGTCAGGCGGTGCTGCGGGCCATCAGAAAGGAAGAACCGATTGTGAAAAGAAAGATTTCGACCGCGCTGGTCTTCGCCATCGTGATGACGCTGATCGTCGGCGGCGCGGCGCTGGCCGCGAACCTCGGCGTTTTCGGCCAATCCGTGAACAACGACGACAACGAGCAGAGCGTCGGACGGCTGGAAAAGCTGGAGGACGTATCCGCCACCTACAACGACACGCAGGCCGTGACCGCGCCCTCGCAGAGCGCGACCGAAGCGCCGAAGACCATCCGCGACGAACTGATGGCGAGCCTGTATAACCGCCGCTTCAACCTGACGCTCAATCAGGCGTATTACGACGGCTACAAGCTGTATTATTCCTACACGCTGACCAGCGACTGCAAGACCGGCTTCATCACCGGCGAGGGGATGCCGACCGGCTTTGACGACACGTGGCAGAGCACGGAGGCGGGCAAATACGCCACCGGCCGCACCTATATATCGGATGACGCCATCCAGCGGGAGATCGTGACGTATTTCTCCGGCCACCCCGTCGGCTACATCGCCTATGAATCCATGAACGTGGGCGACGGCGCGGACATGGGCGGCAAGCCGCTGACCATTCTGGATAGCGGCGAGGAGCGTGTCAACGCCTACACGATTCAGGGCTTCCAGGAGGTCGAAATGCCGGACGGCTTCGAGCCGACGGACGAAATCGACATCGAGCTGACCGTGATGTACGGCATGAGCGTCTGGGCGCAGGATGAGAAGAACGTCTACCACGAATACATGATGACCCCGGAGAACCGCGGCTTCTTCCGCCTGCCGTTCAAGGTCAAGATGAACGGTCAGGCCGAAACCTACACCGGCTCGGTGACGACCAGCGCATACAGCGCGCAGGCGACGGTTCGCGTCTCCGACGTGGATATCAGCGGCGAGGTCGTGTTCGATGCGCCGGAATGGGCGGAGGCGTTCGAGGCCAGCGCGGACGGCAAGCATGAGATGGAAATGCCGTATATCAACAGCTATACGCTTGTTGCCGACGGCGTGGAGCTGCAAAACCGCGACGGCGCGTTCGGCGTGAACAAGGATGGCAAGTTCTTCGTCTGGATTCGCTACGACCTGCCGGAGAGCATGAACAGCTTGGTGCTCGTGCCGAACGGATCGGGCATCGACTACAAGGCGAAGATCGCCGCGGGCGAAACGCCGACACACGAGAACGAGGATATCGTTCTGCTCAAGTAACCCACCCTTCCGGGGCGGCCTGAAAGGGTCGCCCCGATTTTGTATGCTGTCCGCCCGCAAACGGGAGGACAGCGCCTTTCCGTCAAGAAGGAGCGTATGAGGATGAAACGATTGTTTGCGGCGATGGCCGCAATGATGCTTGTGCCGACGATTCCGGCTGTTTGTTGCGCAGAAAGTTATCAGAACATAGAAACGCTTCGGGAGCAGAGCCCGAAAGAAGTGGTGTTCGACTGCAAAGATCAATACGGGAGAAATATCTATATTGACGCGAACGTCATCATCCCGGAGGTCGAATGTGTCCCCATAGTGGTTGTTGAAAAACCCAAATATGAAGACTGTGAAATAGGGCGCGTGTGCGGTCAATACGCGGACGCAACGGAAGAAGACGGCGCAAAACGTTTTATGTATAGCGACAACGGGTTTGATTATGATATTCAAATATTCACAATAGGAAACACAGATGTGTCGATCCTATGCGATCCAAGCGATTCAAAAGGGGCGTTTGACAATAACGAAGAAATCCCCAGCGGAAAGACGTTCTGTTCCAGCGATGTAGAAGACGATGAAACCATACAAAAAGGAATGGAGAGCATCACCAAGAATCTTCAGACTCTTTTCCCGGATTTTGAACTCGAACTGGGTTTTTCTTGGGTGCAAATCATTGAAAACAGCCGCCCCAGATATACCTACACGCTGAGGCAGAAGATGGAGGGAATACCCATCCTGATGGGCGCGGGAGACCCTGTGGTTGGCGTATCGGAGAAAACGATAGGATTTAAGAAACCTGAAAGCTGGAAGCGATCAAAGACCTTTAGATGGGGAGATTTTTTCTCGTGTTGGAACGATATGGCATATCACGACGGCGGATGGAACGTTCGAGTAGCGCCTCTCATGGAAATTGAAAAGAAATATGATGATGTTCCGCTTGCGGATATCAATCGGGTTTTTGAAGCTATACAAAATAAAATTGAGGAAGGAAATATCCGAAACATATACGCAATCAGATTCGGCTATTGCTGCTATATCGGGGAAAATGATGAAGACGTGCTTTTCCCGGTTTGGCAAATAGAATGTGATTATTATTATAACCCAAAGGAAAAAACAAAGGAATACAAAGAGGATGCGGAGGCGGCCCCGATGGCGCGACTGATGTATCGAACGATGATCGTCAACGCGCAGACGGGAGAATTTATGAATCCCATCAAACTGAAAGAAAAACTGCTGGACTGCCCCGAAATCATCACATGGGAGGATATACAATGAGAAAGATATTTGCCGTGCTTTGTGCGCTCTTGCTTGTACCGACGATGGCGAGCGCTGAGCTGATTTCAATCATTGAGCTGGCGCAGGAAGTGCCGGAAGCATGGATAGAAGAAATTGACGTGAACGGAAAAACAATCAGTATTGACGCGCCGATTTATGTGCCGGAAGTGGAGAAGTTACCGATTATAAGTGCTTCAGGGAAAAATCCGTCAGGTGAACAAGTTGAAAAATATGAAGCAAAAGGTATGACGGTTATTGAGAAGTGGGAAAGAGGCGTTGTGTTATCTAGAAAAGCAGAACAAATACCCGAAAACGCTCATGTTTCAACTTACGAAGTTATCAATGATCTTTGGAACGTAGAAAGGACAAAATACTTAGCTGAATTTGAATCAAGAGAGCAGGAAAAGCCGATTGTCGCTGTTGTTGAACGGATGAATACAATGTTTAGCAATCTTTTTGAGTGCGAAACGGATGATATCTGGATGGATAAGGTTCAGCTTCAAAAAAACTATATTTCAAAGAGGCTACTGACGCTGGATGAATTGAAAGGCATAGAAGGGGAAGGGGATTATATTATCGCTGGCAGACAGAAGGTTCGGGGAATACCGATTTTGATTCCTGCGCCGTGCGCATTTGTTGATGGATTTAATGATTGCGAATGGGCGCATTTGGCGTGGAATGAGATTGAGTTCTTTTATAAAAACGAAAATCGGTTCAGAATCGTTGCCAAAGGAATTGTTCAGGAAGAAAAGCAACTGAAAGAGGATATCTGTATATGCAACATTGAAACAATTCAAGACAGTCTTAGAACGTATATCCAAGCAGGGAAAATTGACGAAGTATACAGCATGGCGCTGGGGTATGCTGTATATGCGGAATCAAAAGCACAGTTGTCGGAAGGAAAAAACTTGAGCGAATTTGTGCTTGTGCCAATATGGGTGGTTAAGTGCAGATATATCGAGGATAAAAAAGAAAGTGAAATCAAAACGCCCGGTATGGAAGTAGAAGCATACGATTATCATAATGAACGTTGTTTCCAATATCTGTTGATTAACGCACAGACTAGCGAAATTTACAGCCCGAAAAAAACGGGTATGGAGAAATATTGTATGCCGACGATCATTCAATGAGGAAGGATACACAATGAAAAGAATTTTTGCCGCGCTTTGTGCGCTCTTGCTTGTGCCGACGATGGCGAGCGCAGAATTGATTTCGATTACCGATCTGGTGCAGGAAACGCCGGAAGCATGGATAGAAGAAATTGATGTGAACGGGAAAACAATCAGCATTGACGCGCCGATTTATGTGCCGGAGGTGGAAACATTACCAGTGCTGAAAGTGACAATGATCGAAGCGAACGACGATGCAGTTCAGGCATATGTAAATGATGGCTGGAAAGTTGTCGAGGGCTATCCAGAATATCGATATGGTGTGAGAATTTATAAGGAAAACGAAAATGTATCAGACGAGAATCTCCATCAGCATGAATACGAAATTGCTAATGATTATTGGCAGTTCGAGAGGACACACGATTTGGATGAAGTCTATGCGCAAAATCAGGAGAAACCGATTGGGGAGTTTGCCCGAATGATGGAAAAGGGGTTTAATGATATATTTGATTTTGAGGAGACGAAGCTCTGGCTGGAAAAAGTTAATTATTTTGTGTGCGCCTATTCTACAAAGCCGTTTGGAGAGGTTGATTGGGCGAATGTAGATAGTGAAGGCGGATATATGATTGAAGCGAAACAGATGATAAGGGGAGTTCCGATTAACTTGACGGCACCTGTATGTTTCGATAACGGAGAAGCAGATTGCAACTGGGCATATAAAACATATGACATGCTGTATGGTTATTATAGAAATAGTGAAAGGTATACAATCATGTATGAAAATGCCTTTAAGGAGATGAAAGAACTGTACAGCGATATGAAAGTCTGTGATTTTGAAACGGCGAGAGCAGATGTTCGACGTTATATCGAAGAAAAGAAAATTGACCAAGTGTACAGCATGGCGCTGACATATGTTGTGTATGCCGAACCGGGCAAAGCAGCGAAAAAAGCGGATGATATCTGGGATTTTGTGCTTGTGCCGACGTGGGTTCTGAAATGCAGATATATTGAAGGAAAGAAGCAAAAGGATATTGAACCGTTAGGCGAAAAGATGCCCTATGATACAGATGATTTTGAAAATGAGAGATGCTTTGAGACCGTTTTGATTAACGCGCAGACCGGCGAAGTTTACAGCCCGAAAAAAACGGGCATGGAGAAATATTGTATGCCGACGATCATTCAATGATGGAGGATGTGCAATGAGAAAATGGATGATGCTGTTTTTTGCATCAGCACTCGTGCTGATGCTTGCTTCGGCACGCGGCGAGATGATTTCCGTCACTGAACTGCGTGAACAGGTTGGAACAATGGGACGCTGGACAGCGGACTATACAGACCAGTATGACAGAAAAATACACGTCGATATTGAACCGATTATGGGTCAATATGATGCCGTACCTATTATTTTAGCAGAAAATCCACGACAGTTTACGGAAGAAAACATAAAGAATAGTATTCACGGTGAACAAATGAAGAGAGTGGTAACGGAAGAAAGTGAGCAGGAAGGGGTGCAATGTTGGGAATATGAAGACGATCAAACGGGTGAACTAACTCATGTAGAAGCAGTTTATACAGTTGGAGTGGAAGCTGTTGAAATAAGTGTTGATAATACCCGAAGAAAGCAATCTGATAGCGATATAGTGGAGGAGAGCATAGAAGATTACTATTGCTCTAATGAAGTTGATTGGAATAAAAGATATCTTGGTGAAAATCAAATTACCGTTCAAGAAGCGTTTGAACGCATTTTTCCTCAAATTGAGTCCTATTTTCCGGACTATCATCTTGATTTTGAATTGATCTGGCTGGATACGGTGGTCAACTCCAGACCATATTATCGCTGTATTGTTCGACAAAAAATCAATGATATACCAGTTTTGCTGGGTGCGGTAGATCCAACTTTGAGGATTCAGCAGGATTTAGATTTTGAAAGACCGGAAAGCTGGAATGTTGAGCAGAGCTTTCGTTGGGGAGCATTCTTCTTACCGTGGTTAAGATTGGAAGCATATACCGACGGCGGATACTTTTTTATGGCGTCACCATTGAAAAAGAAAAGCGTCTTAATCGACGATGTACCGCTATGCAGCATGGATAAAGTGATTGAGAGCATTGAAACCAAAATTCAGGAAGGATATATTCGGAATGTATATGCACTGAGGTTTGGCTATTGCTGCTATTTGAATGAAAACGAGGAGATTACTTTATATCCTGTTTGGAATGTTGAATGTACTTATATTTATAATCCCGAAGAAGGAAAAAAATATGAAAGGAACATGACGGGTGTCTCCTATGTGAATGAATTGAATTATCACACGATGATCGTCAACGCGCAGACGGGAAAATTTATGAATCCCGTTGAACAGAAAGAGAAACTGCTGGACTGCCCGAAAATCATTACATGGGAGGATGTGCAATGAAAAGAATGATTACTGCGCTTTGCGCAATGATGCTTGTGCCGACGCTGGCGGCAGCGAAGAACGAAGGAATTTCCGTGACCGAACTGCGGGAGCAGATCGAGACACTGGGGCGCTGGACGGCCAGTTATACGGACGTAAAGGGGCGGACGGTTGAGGTGGATATTGCGCCGATTCTGTCGGAGGTTGAGAACGTGCCTGTGATTACGCTGGAAAAACCGCAGTATCCGCTGGAAAGCGCGTATAACATTTGCGACCCGAGCATGACGAAGGTCAGGCAGGAGGCGGATGGCGGAACGGTTTTCAATTACGATAACCCTGAAACGGGCGAACAGCGTGACCTTTATTTTGTTAGCGCCCCTGGAGACAGCTACGACAATGTGCTTTCTGTCATCATGGAATACAGAAGTCAAAAAATAGAGGAGAGCGGCATCCTTGAGAGTAGCAGCGGAAAATCGTATCGTATCAATGAAGTTGACTGGGAGAAGCCGTTTTTTGACGGATACGATTTGACTATTCAAAATGCGGTTGACCTTGCGAATGGCGAGCTTAGCCGCCTGTTTCCGAATATCCCCATTGACCTTGAACCGATTTGGGTGGAGGTTGCGAAGAATACAAGACCGTTATACATACTGGAAATGCGTCAGCGCTTCAATGGCATTCCGGTGCTGACGGGCGCTAATATGCCTGTGAAATACGTGCGGGACGACGATGCGCCGTTCGACATTCCCCAGATTTGGGAGCGGAATGGCTGCTATCAATATTGGGCGGATTTTAGAAGCCCGACATGGGATTTTGATGCTTATGTGGATGGCAGTTATTCATTCTTCTATGTCGAGCCGATGATCCAGAAGGATGTGCTGGTTGAAGATGTGCCGCTCAGCCCGATTCAGAAGGTGATCGAAAGCCTTGAACAGCAGATTGAAGCGGGGCATATCCGCAATTTGTTCGCACTTCGATTCGGCTATTGCTGTTATCTGAACGATGCAAAGGAGGTTGTCACGATTCCCGTATGGATGGCGGAATGCGATTATTATTTCGGTGCGAATACCAAGACGCGGAATTATAAAGAGTTTGCCGATTCGCCGATTACTTCGCGCCTGTTCTATCGAACGATGATCGTCAACGCGCAGACGGGCGAGTTTGTCGATCCCGCCAAACTGATGGAGCATGTGCTCGATTGCCCGGAAATCATCACATGGGAGGATGTACAATGAGAAGTTTTTTCGCTGTATTTTGTGCGCTCTTGCTCATGCCGACACTGGCGAGTGCAGAACTGGTTTCAATTACCGAACTAGCGCAGGAAACGCCGAACGTGTGGACGGAAGAAATCAAGGTGAACGGGAAAACAATCGGCATCGACGCGCCGATTTATGTGCCGGAGGTGGAGCACGTTGAGGTGAAGCGAGTCCGCCGGATTCAGGCGAATGAAGACAAGCTCAAGACCATGCTGGCGCATGATGAGGATTTGCTGGAAAGCTCTATCAAATCGACGAAAATCATTCGCAAGGATGGAGAAAAGCAGTTTGGCGATGATGGATTTTATACGACGACAGAGGTATGCTTGAATCACGGATGGAGCTTGGATGAAACGGAATTAGGACAGATTTATGCGGAAAATCAGAGCTGTTCCGTTCTTGGCTTGAAGGAACAACTGGAGAGCGTGTTTCAAAGTCTATATGACGATAGAATTGGAATGAGAATCCGTAAAATTGAAGTTAGAAGTCCGTTTCAGAAAAGAGAAAAAGGCGGATGGTTTGAATATGGGGCTTTGACAGGCATTGGTGGGTATAAACTGTATATCAATGAAACAGTCGATGGAATTCCATTGATTTCCAATTCGTATATTGGGCATTTTACAAGCAACTGCGAAACTAAAACTGGGGAAGCGATGGCTTTTGTGAATCCGTCGATTTCACTGTTGTATTTTGATGAAACGTACAACATGTTTATTGCCAATAACGTGGTGGCTGAGGTGGAAAAAGTCGATGAATATTTTGATTTCTGTACATTCGCCGATATTCAAAGCAGTTTGAAAAACGAAATTGAGAGCGGTAATATTATTCGTGTATATAATGTACAATTCGGTTATGTGATTTGCGCGGACAGCAAAGAAAAATATACGAAAAAGAGGGGAGAAGAAACGTATATACTGGCTCCGGCATGGGTTGTGCAATGCAGTTATACGGGTGGAAAAGCTGCAACAGAACCGTATCCCGAACTGGATGGAGCACCGGCTGACGCATATGATTACGAAGCTAAAGATTTAGATTTGAAAACGCTTTTGATTAACGCACGAACCGGTGAGATTTGCGATCCATATGCGAAAGGCGATCAAAAGTATTATGCAGATCAGTTGATGTAATTAGATTTTGAAACCATCATGTAGGAGGATATACAATGAAAAAGATGTTTGCCGTGCTTTGTGCGCTCTTGCTTGTGCCGACGATGGCGAGCGCAGAATTGATTTCGATTACCGATCTGGTGCAGGAAACGCCGGAAGCATGGATAGAAGAAATTGATGTGAACGGGAAAACAATCAGCATTGACGCGCCGATTTATGTGCCGGAGGTGGAAACGCTGCCGGTTATCAGAGTAATGAGAGAAAAAACAGTAGAGAATACAGAGGCTTTATTCAAAAAAGAAGGAACAAAGTACAACGAAATCAGAGACGGGTGCTTTATTTCGATCGGAATGATTCGAGATGATATAGATGACACAGGAGAGAATCGAGTACGGGTGATTGATCGATGTATCAACGATTTCTGGGATATGGAAAGAAATTCGGATATAGCGACAATGTACGGAAAGGATCATGAAAGCTCAGTATACGAAGCGAAAATTTTCCTGCAAGGTATGCTGGATGAAATGTATCACAGAGAAAACATAAATGTCCAAATTCAGATGGTCGAGTTTCAAACAGACTATATCGTTAGCAAAAAAGAAAAACAGGAGATTATACAGGATGCATTAAGGTCTAAGGAAGTAACTAAAGGAATGAAAGGGATAGGCGCGTATTCGATTCGGGCTAACCAGATGATGGAGAGTACCCCGATTATCGGAACTGCGATACTGGGAATAAAAGAGACAATAGAAGATGAGTGCTACAATGAACTTGGAGATGGGTATTGCAATATTGAATTTCGATTTGAAGATGAGCAAAATATAGAGATTTCATTGGCATCGTTTTACAGTGAGCAAGAAACGATACTTCCCAATATGAATGTGTGTCATTTCGATAAGATTAAACAGAGCATTGTAGATATGATTCGGAAGGGCAAGATGGAGAATGTATACAGCATGGAATTGGGGTATGTTGTGTATGGCGAAGAAGGACAAGCTTATCAGGAACAGGAAAATACGAAGTTTGTTCTTGTTCCGACATGGCTTGTCAGAGGATGCTATGCGCGAAAGGATAAGGTTGACTACGGAATACAGATGACGGATGAAACGTTTGATTACATGAAATTGCCCGGCTTTCAAGCGATTTTAATTGATGCGCAAACAGGAGAAGTGAGAAATCTGAGAAAACCGACTGAAAGCGAATGCTATATGCCGATAATTAAACAATGAACCGAAAGAAATTATGAAAGAGGATACAAAATGAAGAAGATTTTTACTATATTATGTGCGCTGCTGTTTGTGCCGACGTTGGCGCTGTGCGATGAAATTGAATCTATAAGGAACGATGTGCAAAGTGGATCGTATGATATGGAGAAAATCAACCATGCACCAATCTATATACCAGACGTTTCTGAAATAAATGTGATTCGTGCAGAAAAATATGAAGCGAATCCAGAAATTGTTCAAAAATACGAAAATGCAGGGATGATAGCCATAGAGAAAATGAAGATGGCTACATTATTGTATATGGGCGATGAATATGACAAAAAATATGGAGTTGACAAGAGAACACAGTTTTTAGAATATCATATAGACTCGGCATGGAGATTGGATGACGAAGAATTGGCTGATATTCATGCAAAAAATCAGCCGATTTCGGCTGGAGAAGTAGTGAATAAAGTAAAGAATATGATTCGAGAATTGTATGATGAATCTATTAGCATAGAATTAAAAAGGATTGAAGTGGTAAGCAGTTTTCAAAAAGGGAAAATGGTATCTGACAAGATGACAAGTTTGGGGGATTACGAATTTGGAGATTTGACTGGAATTGGGGGATATGGGATTGAAGCTTATCCAACCCTGGATGGAGTTCCGATTATAGCTTCTGCAGGTTCTGGATATCTTGAAAGAGGAGCTGAGAAAATCTATGATGTTCTGTATTTTGCTCACCCTTCTGCATATGTTTTTTATTACAGCGATGATTACATGAATATTTCATTGTCAAATGTATTTAAGAAAAAAGAAGTTGTTTTTGAAAATGTTCCATTATGCGGATTCGATAAGGTATATGAAATTGTGGAAAAATATGTGGATGAAGGGAAAATAAAAAGGGTATATAATATCAGCTTGGGATACATTATCTATTTGGACAAAAAAGAAGAGTATTCGGACAAAAAAGAAAAGAACGGTAAACAAAGGGATTATGCAGATTATTTGTTAATACCAACATGGATTATCGGGTGTTCGTATTCAGAAAATGGTTCAAATGACGATCAAACAGATATGAATTCTTATGATGGCAGCGAACAACAGGATTTGAACTATCAAAAAATCTTTATAGATGCACAGACTGGGAAACTACATGATCCGAAAGAAGTTGGATCGGAAAGATACTATGCGGATGTGAATTAAAGAACGGATACGGGGAACTTCGTGCAGCAGCTGCTTCAAATGGATAAAGGACAACGGGAGCTACTGGATATCCTATCAAGAGAATGAGCGTAATAGCGCTTCAAATCCAAGCGTGGATGGATTTGGAGCGCCTTTTCTTTATTTATTTTTGCATTGAATACATTTGAAAGTAATACAACATTCGACACACAAAAGATAGAAAACAAATCACAAAAAGGTGTGAATAATTGAGAAAAATAACGTCATTAGGTTAGAAATAGTTTTAGACGCTTCAAGGAGGGATAATGGATGAAGAAAGCAAGCTGTGTACTGATTATTGTGCTTCTTTTGCTGCTGGAAATTTCGGCAAAAGCAGAGTGGGTGTCGATTGTAGAATTGCGTCAACAGGTTGATGAAATGGGGCGGTGGATCCAAAACTATACAGATACCTATGGACGACAGATTGAAGTCGATGTCCTGCCGATGATACCGAATGTTGAAGTTGTCCCTGTCCTACGGGTAGAGCCGCTGGATGTCGTGCCGGATCAAATTCATCCGGATATGCCGTTGACTACGACGGATAATGAGGAGGGTTCCCGGCATTACTATGATTCGGAAACAGGCGAATGGATGCGCTTGTATGAGGTGTGTAAGGGGATGATTTGTATTGAGTATGCCAATCAGGATATATCGTCAAAGGAAGAGACAGGTCAGTTTGGAAGCCTGCGCGGAAGGTCTTTCTGCTTGGATGAATCCAATCCGGATATATCTTATAAAGAAAGAAGCATCCTAAAAGGATGTGTAGAAACCATCAGACATGTAATGAAAAAAATATTTCCAGATAAAACGCCAGAATACAGCTTTATATGGCTGGAAGAAATATCGGAGGATGTTCCTTGCGCGGTCTTGGCGTTGCGGCAAAAGATAGCAGGAATCCCTGTTCTGATGGGAGCAGGAGATCCTGTTGCATATGCCAGCGAAGAGGAGATTGGCTTTTCAAAGCCAGATCGTTCAGATGCCGCGAAAATACAGCTGTGCAATCGGCTTGAAGCGGACGAAAAGATGATATCTTATTTGGATGGAACATGCCGAATGGAGATTGAACCGATTCAGAAAACCGAACAGCTTGAGGAGAATGTCCCGCTTTGCAGCTTTGACAAAGTTCAGAACACCGTAGAGAAATTGATTCAGAACGGGTACATCCGGCGTGTGTATGCTCTGCGGTTTGGATACTGCTGTTATCGAGATGTGGAGGGAGGAAATGTGCTTTATCCGGTGTGGCAGATTGAATGTGATTATGCGTTTGACCCGGCAAAACAGCTTTCACCGGATGAAAGTTATCCGGTTATGGAACGGATGCACTACAGCACGATGATTGTCAATGCGCAGACCGGCGAATTTATGAATCCTGTCAAACTGAAGGACAGGCTGCTGGATGCTCCCAAGGTGACTTCATGGAAGGATGTGCGGTGAGTGGATAACGGCACTATGAAATGGATTTCGCAGGGAAAAACGCTTGTGCTGACAGAAGCAGAATGGGTTAAGTGCCCGTATTGTAAGCAAAAAACCAGAACCAAAGCATTTTCAGATACAGTATTGCTCAATTTTCCTTTGTATTGCCCGAAATGCAAACGAGAGACAAAAGTTAGTCTTTTAAATATGAAACTATATCAAAATATACGGTGAGAATATAAAAAGAGTTTGTTTCCGATTAAACGGATTCAAACTCCATGAAAATAATAGAAGATAGAATGCTACCTGTCAGACGCAAAGACGCTGTACAGAGACAGGCTATCTAGGGAATCAGATTGCATTTTCTTCTTTTTCGTTTTCAGAATGGCGCATAATGTTCAATATATCGTTGACGATACGAATAAGCTCATGAGCCTCATATTCCGTGCATGTGCTGACAAGGCGCATCAGACGATCTAGCTTGGGTGTTTCAGTCCTAGGAGCGGAGTAGAAGACGGTATTAGCGTCAACATTGAGTATGCGAATAAGCGGGTAAAGCGTTTCCAACTTTGGATTACCTAATCCGCGTTCGATTTGGCTGATTGTGCGTGAATCGATATCCAACATGTCTGCAATCTGTTCTTGCGTGAGCTTGGATTCTGTGCGTGCTTCTTTGACCGCATTTCCCAATGAGATGGAATAATCGTCCATGTATAGATCACTTCAAAGTGTATTCTAACTGACGATTGTTCTGTTTTTAATGCACTGTGAATCCATATTTATTAGGTCTGCAATGCGGGTAAAGAAAATGACGGTTATGCTAAAGATAGAGCCGTATAGAACGGATGGCTGGAATTTCATAGAAATGTAGCGGATAACCATACTCAAGGAGTCGCATTGCGGTGCGTCTCCTTTTTCTTTCGCCCGAAAATTCTCCGGTGTCGATCGCCGCCTCCTGTTCGATTTGCTCACAAAACAAATCGAATGGAGGAAAAATATGAAAACGATCAATCTGCGGGTGCTTTACCCGGATGCGTATAAATCAGACTATTACGTTGAAGTGCCGGATGAGGTGGCAGAGGTATTTGAGACCTTCGAACGCATGGAGAAAGCGTATATGCAGCGCGTGTATTATCATAAGGCATATTATACGCTTGACTGCTCAGACGAGATCGAGCATAGCGTCGTGTTCAGGGTGCTTTCGCCGGAAGAAATCTATGAGCGAAAATTGACCAGAGAACAACTTCATGCTGCTATTTCGATGCTTCCGGATAAACAGGCGAAGCGCATTTATGCCCGCTATATTCTTGGCATGAGTAATGTTGAAATTGCGAAAGCGGAGGGGGTCAGCAAAGCGGCGATTACCTATTCGATTCAGCGCAAAATACGCGGATTGGCGTGTCGAGTCAAAAAGTTTTAAGAAAATTTCATTTAAGGCTTAATCTTTGCCCCCTAAAACCTGATTATTAGTGAAGGGATTCTTTTTCTTCTTTGAACATTGACAATTCCATACGAGCTTACGGGTACAGATCCCATGTGGCGGAGCGGCGGATGAAGCGGCGCGGAGATGGCAAAGACCGAGCGATAAACGCATTTCATCATCCTTGTGTGGCAGGCAGGGCGCGATAAGGCGGCATGGGCATAATGATACTTCCTCACGGCTCCTTATGGAATAGAGGGGAGAACCTACGGTGCGCGTTGCAGAAAACAACGGCACAGGTGGGGCTATGATGCGGATAAGCCGTCCGCAGCCTGTAAGCCTCGATAAAGGCTTATGCCGAATGGGCATCAGAAGCCATACGGCAGAGAATGATACTCTGCCGTATCCTTGTGATGCCGAAATCCGTCACAGAATGAGCGAGAATTTGGAAAGAAGTGGGTATATTTCCCACATGTTGGGAAAAGAAATAAGTTCAAGAGGTGAGAATATGGAAATGTGCGTCGATCATCAGCTGCATCTGGTATCGATCTGGCTTCCAAATGATGAAAAGGATGTTGCGATTCTGGAACCGGTCTACAGACAGTACAAGGGCACGAAATATCGGGTTGCTGTTTTCAGATCCGGAAGAGAGGATTTGCTGAACAATACTGCAAAGCTGCTGAAGATCAATAAGCAGTAAGAAGGCAAAATCGTTGTGATTTGTGAATCGTACAGAAGGAAAAGACACTTGTTTACAGAAAGAGGATTCTATACGGACTGAATGCTCAGAAAAGGCAGGATATAGGGTATGGAATTCAGGATTGAGCATATTGCAGGAAAAACATGCAGGATTTGGACTTGTGGACACGATGGATCGGTTATTTACTGGGGAACGGCGAGGCGGGATGACAATGAGGAGACTACCGTTGCCGAACTGTTAAAAGAGATGACAAAGGGGAAATCTTGGACGCTTGTTGCATATGAAGTGGAACATTGGAATCAGGACTTTTCGCCTTGGGCAGTTCCATCCGTATTTGGACAGGAAGAGTTCACAGGCGGCGCGAAGGAAACGATGGATTGGTTGATAGACCAGTGTATTCCGTTTGTTGAGGGGAATCTGACGACGGATTGTTCTGCAAGGTTGATCGGCGGATACTCGCTTGCTGGGTTGTTCAGCCTCTTTACGTTCTATGAAAGCGGAGAATTCAACGGCGTCGCAAGCTGCAGCGGATCGTTATGGTATCCGGGATGGAAAGAATATGCGCAGCGCCAGCATGCGCCGGAACGAAGCGTTATGTATTTCAGCCTCGGACAAAAGGAAGAAAAGACGCGCAACCGGAAAATGGCTGCTGTTGGTGAGATGACCAGATGGCAGCATGAACAGGTGAAGGACGATGGTTGTGTCCGTTACAGTGAGCTTGTCTGGCAAAACGGCGGGCATTTCACAGATGTAGAAAAGCGTATTGCACATGGTTTTGCATGGCTGATTGACCATGCTCAAGGGTGAACAGATGATGAGAATACTTGTGGATGCGGATGCTTGTCCGGTGATTGGGATTGTGGAAAGAATTGCTAAAGCACATGGGATTCCGGTGACGCTGCTATGCGATACGAATCATGTGCTGAAGTCTGATTATAGCGATGTCAAGGTGATCAGCGCAGGAGCCGATGCTGTGGATTTTGCGCTGATCAACCTGTGTGAGCGTGCTGATGTGGTCGTCACACAGGATTACGGAGTGGCAGCATTAGCGCTTGGAAAGGGTGCGTTTGCGATTTGTCAGAGCGGAATGCTTTATACGCAGGATAATATTGATCAGATGCTTATGGAGCGACATCTTGCGAGAAAAGCCCGAATGGGCAAAGGAAAGCATCATCTCAAAGGTCCGAAGAAGCGAACCAGGGAAGAAGACGAGGCGTTTGAAAAAGCGTTTGCGGACCTTCTTGGCGGCATGGATAATCGAAAAATGTGAGATGTGAAGCCCGATTCGCTCATGTTTTGTGACGAAAGCCGGAGTATTCGCTCATTTTTTCGTAATTGAGGTTTTTGAAAGAAGAATCGACCATAGGGAAGGTGCCTCGATCAGAGGCGTCTTTTAGCATTTGAAGAAGGATGCTGAGAAAAAGGGAGGGTGTTTCGGTAGGATATTGATGTTTGAATACAATTGCGCTTCTTTGCGGGATGATTAAGATAGATGTTGCAAAGCAGCTTGTTGACTTTGATCATAATTCTATCCATGATATTATTGGATTGTGTAGCGGTCGATTGACGAAACCCTATTGAATAGGGTATAATGAACTGGGTGATTAGATGTGAAAAGAGATATCATTCGTAAGATTCAGGATTATCGAAGTATCAAATGGAATGCGTTTTCCGGATCGTCGGGAACACAGGGTTCTCTGATGAAGTCAGTTATTGATAAAAATTTTTATAAGCTTTCAAGTTTTAATGCTCATGATGGATTCTATGGGCACGAGAGCGTCAACGAATTGATTGTATCAAGGCTACTGGATATTTTGCAGATCCCCCATACAAATTATAGATTGGTTCACGCTTTAGTCGAAGTTGATGAACAGGAATACACGACGTGGCTTTGTGTATCGAAAGACTATCGAAAACTGGGAGAGACTAATGTTAGCTTGGAAATATTCCATGACTTGATGAGAGAAGGACGGGAATTACCGCTTGATTTCTGCAAACGCATGGGATGGGGAAGACAGGTTGCAGAAACGATGCTTGTCGATTTTTTGATTGGAAACATGGATCGGCACGGTTCTAATACTGAGATTTTGATGGATAAGAATGGCAATCTGCGGCTTGCCCCAATCTTTGATTTCGGATATTCACTGACGCAGTTTTATACGAGAGAACGAGCTGAAAATGTTTCGCAGCTTGATGTAATGAGAGATGTTCCGGTGGCAAATTACATTGGAACTTCCAGTTTGTTCAGAAATCTGGAGCTTATGCCGGAAAGAATCAAGCTTCCTCCTCTTCTGCCTGAACATAGGGCAGAAATCCTTCGAGGACTTGACGGAATTCTTTCACAGGAGCATTTGGTTAAAACGTGGGAAATGATCAGCAGGAGGTATGCGTATTATGAAGCACTATAAGGTCGTTCATGTGCAGCGTCAGAATTATCCTGTTGCTTATTTGAGCTATGATACTAAAACGCAGCAATTCTCACTCAGGATTCGTAAGGATGTTAAACTCTCGTCTTTGCCAGGAATGATGCGGTTGTTTGCGCAGAAAGGTCTCTATGAGCCCGGAGAGGAATGGAGTAAGCGCTGGGTACAGGAAAGAATCGTTCCAATGGATCGCCACGGAATCGGTATCGCACTACGAGAGAATGGTATGACACGCTATGATGAATGTGCGATTCTCGAAAAAAGTCAGGGCAAATCGACGCTGGATGATTTGTTGGTTCTGCCCTGTGAAGGTCCAAAGAAAAAATCAAAGCCATTGACGCCAAGCGAAATAAAGAAACTCAGAATGGATGCGAATATGACACAGGCTGGTTTAGCTGAAGTTCTTGGCATGACGGTTAAGGCTGTTGAGGCATGGGAATCTGGACGTAATATCCCTTCAGGGGCGGCTGATAAAATCCTCAGGGTGATGCAAAAGCATCCAAGTGTTATTGGTATGATGCAAAGCGTATAAGCCGTTGTAGAGCAAAGAACAAGAACCAGAGCTCATAGCAAGAACTAGGTTTCATTGAGTTCGGCGTATCACAATCGAACAGGCTGTCGAGGATGCTGAGATGACTGTGGAACAGTTTGAAAAAGTGATGTTCATTGAAGTATAACCTAGACTTAGACTCAAATTCAGAAGCAAAACACTTGCAGTCTACGCTATTTTGCGATAGCATAATCAGGAGGCAGAGGGCGTTTTATTCAAGGCGATGGGTGCTGAAAGACTAAAATAAAAGAAAAGTCTGACAGATATTTGGCTGAAAAAAGTGTATAATAGAAGCGAGGTGGAAGATTCATGCTAAGTGTTTTCTTTGGCGATATGCCGGATGCTATTTATAATACGAGTGTATATTTTCAAAATCAGTATCGGGACGACTGGCTGACAAAACCCTTATCAAAGGAGATTATTCAGGATGTGGATAAGTCGGAAGTTGTAAGTGCTAATTTGATAGACAGTCCAGTTTTGGGGGCAATTTCCCCCAAAGAGCTGTCAGGTGGCGTGAAAACTCTGTTGCTCATGGCAAATGATAAGAGCGGAAAGGTCTTTAACGCATCCACTTGCGGAGATAATTGCGCAAAATGGATTTTGCAGTTGGGAAAACAGGGTAAACTTGTAATAAACCTCCGACATCTAATGGATTTTGGTTCGGGTGAGTTCAAAATTAAAGTGCTTAATACCGGAAGAATCGTTAGGAACATGAAAGAATTGGTTGCCGAGGCAGGCGCGTTTGTGTGAGGGAAAAATGAAGGGAACACAGCATGTTGAAGTGTCAAATCGAAATGCAAAGTTCAGATTCGATTTGCACAGGAACATCACGATTGTCCGTGGTGACAGCGGAACGGGAAAAACTACACTATATAATATGATAGCGGATTATACTCGATTGCAAGCAGAAAGCGGTGTGAATTTAAGCAGTACAAAACCTTGCGTGGCTTTGATGGACATGGACTGGAAAAATCAACTGGATGGGATTTCGAACAGCATTGTCTTTATTGATGAAGGTGCAACGTATATATCTTCAGAGAAATTTGCAGAAGCGATCAAAAACAGTGATAATTACTATGTGATTTTCAATCGTGAAGGATTGCACCAGTTGCCATACAGCGTAGAGGAGATTTATCAGATTAAAACCAGCGGTAAATATCATAGCTTCGAGCAAATTTATAAACCGGAAAAATTGCATCGCTATACGAAATTTCCGAAATCAAAACGAAAAGATTTTCAAGTGTTGCTTACGGAAGATTCGCATTCTGGTTATCAATTCTTCTGCGCTTATTTTGAAGGGACAAGTGTGCATTGCGCAACTGCGGGCTCTAATTCAGCTATTTTTAAGTGGTTAAATAATAATCCTACAGGAAAAGTTCTTATTATTGCAGATGGTGCCGCCTTTGGCTCCGAAATGGATCGAGTGTTAAAACTGTGTAAAACACATCCGGAAACATTTCAGCTTTGTTTGCCGGAATCTTTTGAATGGTTGATCTTGAAATCGGGTATCGTTCATGCAGAACGTTTGGCAGATATCATGAAAAATCCGGGTGACTTTATTGAGAGCCAGAAATTTTTCAGTTGGGAAAACTTCTTTGAAGACTTTCTTGTACAGGAAACTAGGCGAACGCCGTTTCAATACGCTAAAAGTAATCTGAACGATGTATATAAACAGAAAGCTAATCAGAAACGTATTGCGGCGGAAATTATGGATGTAGATTGAATGAAGGAAAAGAACCACTAAATATGCTATAAACAGCTCATTTCTGAGCTTTCGGAGCAGACTATACCTGGCATATTCTTGGTATGAGCGATGTTGAAATTATGAAAGTGGAAAAGGTTGGCACAACGACATTTACTTATTCAATTTGGTACGGAATGTCTTAGCGTGTAACCGTTTTCCGCTCCGGCAAAGGGAATCTGCTGACCAACACGGCGGCGATGCTGAAAGCAAACCGATAGGAAAAGCAAATATCAATCCGATACGGCGGATTACTTTCCTGAATAGTCGGCTACATTCTTTTAAGATAAAGGGCAGAGATGAAGAACAAAGAAAGCGAAAAATGGAGCAAAAATTACTGGAGAATTTTCTTGAATGAGAATATTGAGATAAAAAAAGCGAATAATTTGATATTTTGAATTGAATTTATGAAGGAATGGGATTATACTAGTAAAGGAGGTGGTTGAATGCTGATTGAATTTCGTTTTAAGAATTACAGATCCTTTCGAGATGAAACGACCCTTTCTATGGAAGCAACGGGGATTGGGACTTTTAAGAATAGTTTGATTCCGTATGGCAGCATGAATCTCTTGCCGGGTGCAGCAATTTTTGGAAAGAATGGCGGCGGAAAAAGCAATGTAATTCGTGCATTTTGGTTAGCTGTGCAGTTCATCCGAAATGCGCAGCGGACACAACACGAAAAAGCGACAATTCCGGTTATTCCTTTTGCACTCAATGACTACTCTGCATCAGAGCCGACTGAATTTGAATTTTTCTATACGCTGGATGGCATCAAATACTGGTATGCTTTCTCGGCAACCAAGGAAAAAATCGTTTCGGAATCTCTGTATCATGCGCCTAAGGGACAGCGGGCACTTGTATTTTTAAGAAAAGGACAGGTTTTTGATTTTAATACGGATAAATCCCGTCGAAATTTGATTAAAGAAGCGGTAGCAGAGAACCAACTGTTTTTTTCAGTTGCCTGCACAATGAATGATGCGGATTGTTCCCGTGCGATGAAGTGGTTCAGAGAAAAGGTGTTTTTTTCCAGAGATTATTCAGATATTCCGCGGCAGCTTCTTGAGTATTCGAATGATGCACACATGTTAAAGGCGATCTCTGATTATGCTAAGGCGGCTGATTTGGGCATTGAAGATATGCAGTTTGAGATCAACAGTAAGGAAGTTCAGAAGGACGGAAGTATCCCAGATGACATTCCCGAAAGCATTAAGGCGGCTTTGATTCAGTTTATGCAAACGCTGTCCGAAACGTCGAATAATTCTGAAGTGCGCTTAAAAATGGGCGAAGTTAAGGCGACTTCCAAGCATAAAGGCTGCAATAAAAATGGAGAAAGCCAGCTTTATTCTCTTGATTTGGAAGATGAGTCGGATGGAACGAGAAAGCTCATGTCTATCGCGCCGGCGATTGAATCGGTGCTGACGAACGGGGGCGTTTTGTTGGTAGATGGGCTTGAACGTGAGCTTCACCCGCTGTTGGTGAACGTTGTAATCTCAAAGTTCCAAAGCAAGAAAACGAATCCACTTGGAGCGCAGATCGTGTTTACTACGCATGACACTGAACTGTTAAATATGGAATTGATTCGAAAAGATCAGCTGTACTTTGTTGACAAAAATCAAAAAGATGGTGCATCTGAATTGTATAGCATTAGCGAATTTGGAACTCGGACAACTGAGAATATTCGAAAAGGATATCTGCTTGGTAAATATGGAGCCACCCCCCGATGTTGAAATTGAGGAGGTGGAGTAATGCCTAAAGCGCAGTGTTCATTGGAATGATGAACGATGTGCTTTTTCTTTTTGAAAATTAGAACGTTAACGGCGGACCTCCCTCCGGGCAGGTCTGCCGTATCCTTGCCTAAGGGAGTCTGCAAACAAAAAGTCAAGACCCAAATGAAGAAAATTTCACAGTGAGCGG
>ERZ827150.1614-NODE-1614-length-27495-cov-17.152259_pt1 | contig 27495 bp, 25 predicted proteins | sample MGYA00519779_ERZ827150 | MGnify/ENA primary metagenome ERZ827150 (study PRJEB31778, sample SAMEA3449267) | human gut metagenome | biome: human gut; feature: human-associated habitat; material: faeces | place: United Kingdom | collected 2010/2012 ...
CCCCGACCAGCTGATTACAAATCAGCTGCTCTGGCCAACTGAGCTACATCGGCATTTCAACCGCTTCGGGATGCAAAGATAGGGAGAAAATTTCAATTTCCAAATTTACCGGCTCTTTTTTGTTGTGATCCGGTGATTTTTCTCCTCAAGCTCCGCATTGCTCGCTCAAAGAACCGTCGATTTTCGCCACGCCGATTACGGGACGGGAAAATCGACTGCAAATATAAACACTTTCCGTAAATTAAAAAACAAAGAGACGGTTTTTTTATCTTTTTGCATAAAAAAACCGCCTTTGGGGCTATACCTTATTATATAACGAAGCGCGGCCGTACGTACCATACCGGCGGCTGACGATGGTGTCAGAAGCGCAGTCCGACCTTGATGCCGCCCTCCGACGACTCGAAATTAACCGCCACATATACGCCGAAGACCACACGCCGGTGGACGCATCCGATGCCGCCGCCGACCATCGGACGCACGTAACCGTGGCTGTGGCCGCCGCCTCCGGGCCACTCCATCATACCCTGCACGCCGCCCTGAAGGTTCAGGTAGGGGCAGAAGCGCCTGTCGGGGGTTATATAGAGTTTCACGTCGGCGAAAGCGGCAAGGCCCGCCGTATTGAGTTTGCGCTGCACCTCCTCGGAGGTTATCTGCTGGCCGTGGTATGTCGTGCGCACGCCGCCGCCCAGAAAGAATGTCGGCGAGAATCGCCGTCCGTGTACCGTTTCGATCATGGCGAATGAGTTGTCACGATAGACGAGGCCGCCTATACTCAACTCCCCCTCATATACCTTTCCGCTCTGAGCATGCGCCGCCGTGAAAAACAGCACCGCCGCCAACAATGACACAATCTTCCGCATAAGAAACAAAATTTACTGTTCGACAAACACTACGCGCATCCACCGTGCGGACACAGTTTCTACGGACAAATGTAGGAAAAGCCTCTGTCAAAGGCAAATTTTCATCCGCCCCGTCCAAGGCCAATCCTGCATTCCAAATATACGAATAAAATCCGATTGCGGCAAGATACCAAACATTTTATGGTATCGCACCGACCGCATGCCGCATAGCCACGCGCACATGGGGCGCCGACTTCTCCGCCGCACGGCATCGCCGAAGTTGTCCGGTATCATTTCCCACCGACAGCCGACCGGAGCGAGTAGTCTATAATACGTCAAGCGACATGGCGGCCATGACGACCATCGACACCATCACGCCAAAAACTATAAACAGATATACGCCGTACATGACCAACGATTTGACGGCCGTACGCACCCATCCGTAACCGTAGAGGCGGTGGAACGAGGCTATCATGTATAATTGGAATAGCAGGGCCGGTATCAAGAATGCGTGTTTGGCCGGCACGCTGCACCACACGCCCGCCACGATCGCCACCGTTATGAGCAGCAGCAGAACCGAATGCACGTGCAGCGCCATGACGAAGTGCGCCATATACCGCAGACGACGACGGCGGAAGAACCACTGCAGCAGCAGTGCGAATACGGGTATCAGCAACAGCACCACGATCGGCAGCCACTTTGATATCCAGCCGACAAACTCCGAGTACATCATCTCGTTGCGCAGACGTCTCGTCTCATGTGTCTGCAGCGCCTCGGGCGGACAGTCGGCATCCGTACGGCTCCAATAGACCGTATCGCCGGGCAGCGCGACAAGAAGGTTCTCGTCCAAGAGCAGCGACGGCACATCGACCAGAAGCGTATCGCGTCCCGCCACGTCGTGTATCGTAACCAGCGAATCGAGCCCCTCGAACACCTCGCGCGCCGATGCCACCCACACCTGCTCGCGCTCGTCCAGACCTATGTCGTGCGCCACGGTGCGGAGCGGGTCCTGCACGGTCGAGTCACGCAGGTCTGCCAGCGACGCCATCTCCGTCAGCCCCGCATCGTCCAGTTCGCCGTAGATCGACTTGGCATCGGGCACGAAGAAGAAGACAAACGTAAAGAAGAGCACCGACAGGAACATGAAGAGTCGCAGCGGGTGAACATACGAATTGATCTTGCCGGCGTTGAACTCCTGCGTCAGGAAGCCCGGGCGGCGCACCAGCAGCCACAGCGTCCGCCACACCTTGCTGTCGAACTGGTAGACATTCTCGAAATACTGCTTCACATATTTCCAGAATGGCTGCTCTATGTCGAGCGCATACTGTCCGCAGCGGTAACAATACATACCCATGAGCGGCTCGCCGCAGTTCTTGCAATGGGTATATGCCGGCACGCTCCGGCGGCGTATGCGGCGCAGACGCTCATACTCCAGACGGCGGCTCAACTCGCGGCGCCGACGGCGCGCGTTTTGCCGCAGCGCAGCCCGCATGCGCGCAAAGATGCCTCCAGAGACCGCATGTCCGGTATCATCCCATCCATTTTCAGACTCGCCATCCGCCATATCATCTACATCGGGCTCCTTCACCCCTTCAGTCATGGGGTATCTCCGCGCACTGACCTCCGTGCCGGGTCCGGCATTACCCTCCTCTTCTGCCCAATCCTCACCACAAGGCGCATCGGCGGCCGATCCGCTCTTTTTATCACGTCCGGATACCTCCGCTTTGCTTTTATCCGTCGCATCCGCTCCGTCGGCGGCAGTGCGAATGTCCTCCTTATCGATATTCTCCATCATTCGCAGGTTGCAGGCCATACGGATAATCAATCCCGAGGCCCGTAATCAAAAAAAAGCGTCCGCCGCACCTGCGGCAGACGCATCTCTCAAGGAGAGGGGTCACGCGATCCTCATCGAGGGAATCGCCGCCTCCGCTACTTGTTCTTCTTATCGTAACGTTTTGCGTAACGGCTCATAAACTTATCCACACGACCGGCGGTATCCACCAACTTCATCTTACCCGTATAGAAGGGGTGCGACGTGTTAGAGATTTCCATCTTATAGACAGGATAGGTTTCGCCGTTCACTTCGATGGTCTCCTTTGTCGAAACGGCGGACCGACACAAAAACACGTGGTCGTTCGACATGTCCTTGAACGCCACCAAACGATAATTCTCCGGATGAATTCCCTTTTTCATTTCGTTTTTGTTTTTGACTGTTATTGCTTAAGCGGGACAAAGGTACGAATTTATTTTCAACAACCAAGTGTCGGGCCTAAAAATTTACCCTCACACAGCGCATTCTGCTGCCGCCGATGGCATGAAAGCGTGTATTTGCACCATTTTTCGGGCGGAAAATTTCTTTTTCCGATTTTTTGTCATATCTTTGCACTCGCAAAAAGGCCGCCTCAGGGCAGTCGTTCTGCGGGCCCATAGCTCAGTTGGTCAGAGCAGCGGACTCATAATCCGAAGGTCGGGGGATCATGCCCCTCTGGGCCCACAACAGAAAAGGTCATCGACGCGCGATGACCTTTTTTGTTGTCTCTAAGCCTCAGACAAGAGTCGACATATAATCTCATATCCGCAGCAAAGCACCCTCCGCTCAGCACGGCCCGCTGCCGAAACCCTTATCTGCTCCACCTCCGGCACTTCGCGCGGATCAGTCCTTGAGCAGGTAATCCACCGAAGTCACCACACGCACCGTCTTGATATACGGCGTATTGGCGTCACGGTCCGAGATCGAGAACTGGCCCTGATTCGCGCGTTTGATCTTGCCGAGGCGGCTCTCCGAGTCTCGGGCGAACTTCTCCGCCGCAACACGGGCGTTGCGCGTAGCCTCCTCGATCATCACGGGCTTGATCCCGTTAAGCGACTCCGACGTATAGAGGAACTGCGTGCGGTAACGGTAGTCGTCGCCACCCACGGCTATACCCTCGCGCAGCAGATCACTCTGACGCGACATCAGATCCACCACAAGATCGACCTTCGAGGTCGAGACCGTCAGCACCGAAGTGACGTTGAAACGATACTTCACGCCCTGCGTGACATAGCGTTCGGTATCCATGTCGACAACCTCGGCGGGCGAAACGGTGATCTCATCCTCCGAGATGCCGTTCGACAGCAGGAACGACACGATCTTGGCATTGGTGCTTTCGATAGTGTTGTAGAGCGAGCCCAGATCGTTGCCCGCAAGTTTGTAGACCAGAGGCCAGATGGCCCTGTCGGCCTTGACCTCCTTCTCCGAGAGACCCTTTACGGATACCACGCGGTCACTGTCCTTGAAGTGAACCACGCCGCGATAGAGCAGCCATCCCGCGATGACAATACCCACCGCCAACACGGCCGCAGCCGCTACCGGTTTTCCTGTTTTGTCCATAATTTTGAGAGTATTTTTGAATTAGGTGTTTCGGTACGGTCCAAGTCCCCGGTACGGAGCTATCCCTTCTCTACATAAAGGCAGCACATAAAGTCAGCCGCCGCTACGCATAACATCTCCGCATCTCTTCCATCTCGCATCTCCGCGTTTCTCCCTCTCTCTTCTCCCGTGTCTCTTCCATCTCTCCTCTCCCGCATCTCTTCCATCTCACATCTCCCGCGTCTATTGACATCGCTCCCGCGTTTCCCGCATCTTTTCCATCTCCCGCGTCTCTCCCGCACAGAGATTGTCTCTCCGCCGCTGAAAGTTTCCGTTGCCGCGCAGACGCAGCAACGCTCCTTAATTCACGCGCTTCAGACGGAAGCGGTACGTAGTCGAGATGCTCTCGTCGGTATATTCCAGCGACATCTCGTTCTCGGTTATACCCGATATGCGAGCAAAGAGGATCGAATAATCTTTCTCGTTATTGACGCCGGTCATGCTGATGTATTGAGCCTTCTCATCCAAATCGTAGGCTATCGTCCAACGTGTCGACGAGAAATATCCCGCCCAGTTGTTATCCAGCGTAAGCGTCATGTCGGAGTTGAGCACGAACTCGTCGCCGGCGACAAAATATTTCTTATCCGGCAGTTCGGGGTTGACGCTCTCCACACGCCAGCGGCCCAGCATCAGATCGACATAGTTGGTCTCGACCTTGGTATTGCACGATGTAAGCGAGGTAAGAGACAAAAGTGCGGCTACGGCCGCCACGCATACAAACGATAAAATTCTTTTCATAGAGTATCAAATCCAATTTTCTGAGGCAAAAATAGCCATTTTCACCTTAACGCCAAAACATCGGCTGCCGACCGCGACATTCCGTATTTGGGAAGATGCGCACGCCCCCACGTCGACATAACGCGGCTAACGCACGGCTTATTGTCTCGGCAGCCGCATTTTACCTCCTTGCACAAACATACGCGCAACGGCGTCCGCGGACCTGAGCCATGCAAGCGCCCCTTCTAATCGAGGTTTGAGATCATCTCGTTTAGCCACGAAAGGCGGCTGGCAAAACGCGAGGCCATGAGATTGACCGCCCCCTCGTACGAAAGGCCCTGATCGCCGTTGGGACTCGCCGAGTTGGCCCACAGCTTCCAATCCGCCTGCGCCGACTTGGCCAGCATCTTGCGCTGCGCGGAGATATAGTTTCCGGTGGCGGCGAAGACCGGATAGAGCGTCTGCCACCGCTGCTTGAGCAGCGCGCGAAATTCGGGATCCTCGAACAGTCGCGGATACCACAGATAGTTGCGGCAGTGCCAACCGCCCTCCTGCGTGAATGTCAGCCAGTCGTAGTCCCACATGGGGCCTGCACAGAGCTTGCCTCCACGGTCCTTGTACATGTATGTGCTTTTGGGATGGATCCACTCGTAGTGATATATAAGCTCCGAAATCAGATACATGTCGGCAAAGGAGAGTATGTCGATATAGTTCTTGTACCCGCGCTCGGGGTCGAGCCAATAGTCGCTGTAAAGTACCGTCTCGGCCTCGTTGAAGTAGTTGCGTATGTAGATGAACTGCGGCGACCCTATATCGTTCTCGTCGGGAGTGTTGACATTCACCGGAAACGCCTTGACCGCCGAGCGGAACTTGTTCACCTCGTCGTAGTATGTATCCAGCTCGAGGATATAGCCGCCCGAGATGTCGGCATCGGCCGCCATCTCCGAATATGGCGGCATCTCGTTTATGGCCAGACGGTTCTCGTCGATTCGTATCTGCTCGCAGAGGTAGTAGCACCCGCGGTGCTCGCCGTTGAGGAACAGCTCCACGAAGACTCCGTGCGGTGTCCACGCCAGAGCGCTGCGCTGACCCAGATAGAAGGCCACGTCGTTACGCAGCAGCGTGCGGTCGATGTAGTTTGCCAACAGCACCCACCGTTTGTGTTCGGGCATGCCGAGCACCTCGGTGCGTTTGTCGAACTTTATCTTGTACGGCTTCTTGGGATAACCCCACGTTGAGTTGCCGCGGCCCGCAATCTCGATATCCGCAGCGGCCAGATCGTCGTAACGGCCCACGCCGTCGATTGTGATCGTAGCCTTGCTCCACATATCCTTGCTCGTGACGGGCATGCCGCTCGCCGTCGAGATCGACACTACGGGCAGCCCCGTGAATGAGAACGACAGCGACACCACATACTCCGCAGCCTCACCGTTGACATTCTCCACACGATATGTCACCGGCGAGCTGAAATCCACACGCGAGACGCCGCTCCACTGCCTTGCGCCGTTGACATATACCGTCTGTCCCTCGGGCACGGTAAACGTGGGCGAGAATGTACACATACCCTCCACGGCGGTCGTAGCACCGTCGATAGCGCCCGTGATGGCGTGCGAGGCGGCATCTATGCGGCACGTCACGTTGCTGCTCATGCGCGGATTGTTGCGCGTGTCGAACCAGAAACGTTCGATTACGGGCGCCTCGGCATCGGGATCGACTATTTTTATCCCCTCGTCGGTCGCATCCTTACCGCACCCCGCAATGAACAGAAGCGTCAGCAAAAATGTAATGGCAAAAAATATTCTACGCATATAGTACGCTGTTTTTCACTATATTATCAACAATACGGTTTATCTGCACGCTGTACAGTAATGCAATGTACGAAAAATTTTTCGTTCCCGATGCAAGATTCCGCCTCCGGCGTGATTTAATGATCAGAGAAAACCAAAAGATTCGGAACACAAAAAAGATTCGAAACCATGAAAAGAATAAATTTTATCTTATGCGCATTCGGCCTTGCACTTTCGGCCATGTCGCTCGGGTCGTGCAACAACAACGACTACTATGACTACGGATATCTTCGACCCACGGCTGTGGTGACGGTGCGTCCTCAGGCCGACGGTTCGTTCTTCATGCAGCTTGACGACTTCACTGTCATCTACCCTGACAACATGGACAAATCGCCCTTCGGAGACAAGGAGGTCCGCGCGCTGGTAAACTACACGCCGAGCGTTGCGAATGACGCAGATCCCGAATCGTCGTTCTCATACGCACGCATCAACTGGATCGACAGCATCCGCACCAAGCAGCCCGTAGAGAATCTGGGCGAGGAGCAGAATAACCTCACCTACGGCACCGATCCCATCGAGATCGTCCGCGACTGGGTCACCGTAGCCGAGGACGGCTATCTCACGCTGCGCATACGCACCCGCTGGGGTGAGCGCTGCCGTCCCCACATCATCAACCTCGTGGGTGGAGTCAATCCCGACAACATCTATGAGTTCGACCTTCACCACGACGCTCAGGGCGACACCTACGGCAACATGGGAGATGCGCTCATAGCCTTCAACCTGAACGGTCTGCCGCGCGACGGCGGTAACAATGTGACCATACGTCTCAACTGGCGTTCGTTCACCGGATACAAGAGTGTCGACTTCAAGCTTCGTCTGCGTCCCGAGCAGGGCGACGGCAGTGACAACACGGGTGAGGGCGACAATACCGGCGGCACGAACAACGGTGAGGTCGATCCCGCAAGCATCGCCTACAACGACTACGTCGAGTAACAGAGGCGATGCCGGCCCGCCGCCAACCATACGCGAGGCGGCAACAACCGATCAACCGATCATGAACCTTCCCAACGGGGCGAGCCGACATGACGGCGCCGCTCCGTTGGTCTCATGCAGAGGGGAGGGTTGCGCGGCATATCTGTAACGGGGACGGAGGATACTCCCACACCTGCGTACAACACCACGTACGGGCCACACACAACAAGCGGAGCAGAAATCCGTTTATAGGGCGTCGGCCTCGCTCGTGGCCGATGGCGGCGAGAGGAGACAGAGGCACCCGCGCCGCCGCGAAAAGCAAAAGCCCGCATGCGGCAGAGCCTCGACGCAGAACGCAGATATGACCGACAACCAGATACGGAACGAAGAGCAGATCATCCGCCTTGTACAGAGTGGCGATACGACGGCCATGAGGTCGTTGTACAATCTCCACATAAGGTATCTCACGGCCGTCTGCGCACGATATCTCGCCCGCGACGAAGATGTGAAGGATGCGCTGCAGGAGGCGTTCCTCAAGATCTTCACGTCGATCGGCCGCTTCGAGTACCGAGGCGAGGGGTCGCTCCGGGCATGGATGACGCGCATCGTCATAAACGAGGCGCTGAAACTCCTGCGCCGCGAACAGCGGATAGACACGGTCGACCTGCGCCACGAACATACCGATACTGCCGACGAGGAGCCCGCGACGGAAGAGATCCCGGCCGAAGCGCTGCACGAGATGATCCGCATGCTGCCCGCAGGCTACCGCACCGTATTCAACCTCTATGTCATGGAACAGAAGAGCCATAAGGAGATCGCCGCGCTGCTCGGCATCAGCGAGAGCACCTCGGCCTCGCAGCTGCACCGCGCCAAGGCGCTGCTGGCAGAGAAGATAAAACATTACAGAACCGCAAACGCCGCATCACGATGAAAGAGGAGCCGCATACACCCCGTCGGGAAGATTGGCTGCAGGATATACACGACCGTCTGGCCGACTTCGAGACCGAAGCCCCCGATGGCCTCTGGGAACAGATAAGCCATCGCCTCGAGACTTCGGACGACACGGACAACGTTGCCGACACGACGCATAGGGTCATTCCATTGTGGGTACGCCGCACGGCGGCTGCAGCCGCGGCTGTCATTGTCCTCGCGTCGGGAGCGCTCCTGCTGCGGCATGACGACCCCGTGCAGAGACTTCACGAGCACCTTCCCGCTACGCACAACACCATTGCATCCACGACGCCACGCTCGGAGCAGCCAAACGACGACAATACAGTCTCCACACGGCAGGGCCGTATCCGCGCAACCGCCGCAACCGTTACACATACGGATGTCGGGACAACAGCCAAGAACCTGCTTGCGGCCAATACGACACCGGCGGTATCCGCCGAGAATAGGGCCTCGCATATCGACCGCACGACAGATAACGCGACAACACCTTCGGCAAAAGACAACACCGAGCACAAGGCCGGCGACGACATATCGCCCAACAGAAAGGATCGGGAGCCTCAACAAACCCGACCCGCGAAGCAGAACAGAAGCAACGTCAAGCGGCGTCAAACCACCTCTGCGCGCGCCATGCGCATAGGTGCATACGCCTCTGGCGGAGCCGCCACCTACGCCATGCACAGCCGCTCGAACGGCATCATATCGACGGTCATGGCCTCGAACGACACCCATTGGGAGGACAGCCCGCTGCTGGGAATGCTGCTATACAACCGCGGCAAGGACACGGAAACCCACCTTCGCCACCACCAGCCCATACGTGCGGGTATATCCTTCACATATATGATAAACGACCGCCTCGGCATCGAGAGCGGCCTCACATATACGCTTCTGGCATCGGACACGCGCGACGGCAGCGACATGCACTACTATGAAGGGCGGCAGCGACTGCACTATCTGGGCATACCGCTCAACGTGAAATACGAGTTTCTGCGGTGGCGACGTTTCGGGCTCTACGGCTCGGCCGGAGTGCTTGCCGAACAGTGCATCTCGGGACGCATGCGCAAGGAGTACGTTCTCGACGGGAGCAGCTACCGTACAACTACGGAGAGCATCCCGACCCACCCGTTCCAGCTCTCGGCCAACATATCCGCGGGCCTGAGGTACGACTTCACCCCCACGGTCGGCATATACGCCGAACCGGGCCTGAGCTACTACTTCGACGACGGCACCTCGCTCCAGAGCGTCTACAAGCAGCGGCCCCTAAATTTCAACCTCAACGTCGGCGTACGCTTCACCGTAGGAAAGTAAAAGGCCGGGATATGATTATAGACAAATAGCGCAGCCGTTTCGCAGCTGCGCTATTCTTTTTTTTATATAGGACGTGTATGGATCAGCGATGGAGCGTCACCTTAAGCGGCGAGGCGGCCCGGATACTCTCCTCGCGCACCATACGCTCCCACTCTTGGGCGCTGCTCACGCCGCCCTGACTCCATGCCGAGCCGCTGCGCATGCGTATGCGCTCGCCCGCCTCGACACGTCCCGAAACAAGGATATGGCCGTCGGCCTCCGAGACCACACCGCCACCCACGACCACGACGCCCAGCATGATATCGCCGTCACGCACGGGATCCGCCGAGTCGGACGCGGCCTCCGTCACGGCCGCATAGCCGTCACCCGAAGCCTTCGACCGCACGTCATGCAGTACGATGCCCGCGGCAACATCCATCTCGCCGTCAAAGCCGTCGAAGAGATACTCCTGCACCGTGAACCGCGTATTGGCATCGAGCCATATACGGCGTGTCATCGTGACATCACGATCACCCACACGCACAGGGGCATACGTAAACTCGGCCATCGTACGCACGGGACCGTTGGCCATGCAACGCTGCGTGGCGTAGTTGCCCGTCAGCACGATATGGCCGTCGGCGACGGGAGCCATGGCGCCTCCGCCCAGCGTCGATGCCACCTTGTAGCAATCCATGCCCTCGCCGTAGTTGTGGTGATAGTCGTTGCGGCCGTACCACTCGTTTATCACGAGGCGCGGCGTCGACTTGACCCATACGTCCACACCCTGCGTCCGCGGATCGGCGAGTGCCGGGCCGTAGATGCGGTATGCGACAAGGTTGTTCTCCCACGCATAGTCGTCGGCACGCTCCGGAACATAACGCCCGTATGCCTGCGGCTCGTACGCCTCGCGCTCGCCCGCCTCTATACGGTACGACGTGCTCGACGCCGGAGCTACCGTCGCCTGAAAGAGCAACGTCACGGACTCGCCCGCACTGTCGAATATAACCTGCGAAGGTATCTGCTCGCCCTCAGCGGTCGTCACCACGACATTGTCTGCCGTAACACCGGCACGCCGCAGATCGCCCCATGCAATCTCGACAGTCTCGCTGCTGCGCTCCAGATCTGTTTCATTCGTCACTTCGGCCACCAAGCCGCCGCCCGAGCCGCACGCGGCCAAGGCACACGCGGCCAGAAAACATATCACTCGTCTCATCTTCATTCGCTTTATCAGTTATCGAAACTACCTCGACCCGCCTCTCACGGCTGCTTGCCTATGTAGGCGAGGATGCCGCCGTCGACATAGAGTATATGTCCGTTGACGAAATCCGACGCCGCCGAGGCCAGAAACACCGCCGGTCCCATCAGATCCTCGGGCGTACCCCAACGCTCGGCGGGGGTCTTGGCCACGATGAACGAATCGAAGGGATGGCGCGACCCGTCCGCCTGACGCTCGCGCAGGGGCGCCGTCTGCGGCGTGGCGATATACCCGGGACCCAGACCGTTGCACTGGATGTTGTAACGTCCGTATTCCGAGGCTATGTTGCGCGTAAGCATCTTCAGTCCGCCCTTGGCCGCGGCGTAGGCCGAGACCGTCTCGCGCCCGAGCTCCGACATCATCGAGCAGATGTTGATTATCTTGCCGCCGCCCTTGGCTATCATACCCGGAATGACGGCCTTCGATACGATGAACGGGGCCGTAAGGTCTATATCCACAACCTCGCGGAACTCCGACGCCGACATCTCGTGCATCGGTATGCGCTTGATGATACCGGCATTATTTACCAGAATATCGACCGTACCCAGTTCCTCGGCTATCGATGCAACCATGGCGGCTACGGCCGCCTCGTCCGTCACGTCGCATATATATCCGCGCGCCTTGATCCCTTTTGCCGCGTATGCCGCCAGAGCATCGTCCATGTGCCGCTGCGAGCGGCAGTTGAAGGCTATTGCAGCCCCCGCGCCCGCCAGAGCCTCCGCTATGGCGAAGCCTATGCCGTAGGCCGCGCCCGTAACCAGCGCGACCTTGCCTTTCAGTGAAAAATCGACCATATATGTCTATATATCGTTATACTTGTTAATTACAGCGCCGCCCCGCCCCCCGCTAACGCAGGTCGGTGATGGCGAAAAAGTCCTGATCGCCATAGTCGAGGTTCTCGCCGCCCATACCCCAGATGAAAGTATAGTTGTGTGTGGCGGCCGCGCTGTGTATCGACCACTCGGGCGACAGGACGGCCTGCTCACCGCGCATCCAGATGTGGCGCGTCTCGTGCGGTTCGCCCATCATGTGGCACACGGCCTGATCATCCGGAAGCTCGAAGTAGAAGTACGCCTCCATGCGGCGCGAGTGGATATGTGCCGGCATGGTGTTCCACACGCTGCCCGGGGCCAGCTCCGTCATACCCATCTGCAAGCGGCACGTCGGCAGCACCTGACTTACGATCATCTTGTTTATGTCGCGCTCGTTCGAGCCCTCGAGCGACCCCATGTGTGCGACGACGGCATCCTCCTTGGTGATCTTGCGGTCGGGATAGTTGCAGTGCGCACATACGGAGTTGAAATAGAACTTGGCGGGCGCCGCCGGATCGATGCTCTCGAAGAGCACCTCGCGGTCGCCCATACCCAGATAGAGCGCCTCCTTGTATCCCAGACGGTAATCCTCGCCGCCGACACGCACGACGCCCGCGCCGCCGACGTTGAAGATGCCCATCTCGCGACGTGTCAGGAAAAAGGGCGCCTTGAGCGGGTCGATCGCCTCGAGTCGCAGCGTCTCGGCTACGGGCATGGCCCCTCCCACTATCATGCGGTCATACATCGAATATACCATATTGACCTCGTCGGCGGCAAAGACCCGCTCGATGAGGAAGTCGCGGCGCAGACGCTCCGTATCGTAGCCCTTGGCGTCGGCCGGATGCGCGGCATAGCGCACTTCGTAGTTTGTCTTCATATCTATGAATTTTAATTACATATTCTATAACGCGCCGCATCAGAATCCGAAGTAGCGCTTGGCATTGTTGTATGCGATGTCCTCCACCATGCGGCCGAGGAAATCCATCTCGCTCGCAGGCAGCAATCCCGCCTCGACGTCGTTGCCTATGAGGTTGCATAGCGTGCGGCGGAAATATTCATGCCGCGGGTAGCTCAGGAAGCTGCGCGAGTCGGTCAGCATACCCACGAAGCGGCTCAACAGACCCAACAGCGACAGGGCGTTCATCTGACGCTCCATGCCCTCCTTCTGGTCGAGGAACCACCATCCCGACCCGTACTGTATCTTGCCCGCGATCTCGCCATCCTGAAAGTTTCCGATCATGGTGGCCACCATCTCGTTGTCGCGCGGGTTGAGGTTGTAGAGTATGGTCTTCGTGAGCTTGCCCTGCGAATCCAGACGGTCGAGGAAGCGGGCCATGTTCTTTGCCAGCGTGAAGTCGCCGATCGAGTCGAAACCCGTATCGGGCCCTATTGCGGCCATCTTGCGCGAGTTGTTGTTGCGGATGACACCGAAGTGATACTGCTGCGTCCACCCCGTCTCCCAATCCATGACGGCCATCTCGACGAGCATGGCGCTCTTGTAGCGGCGGCGCTCCTCGTCGGTAAGCGTCTCTCCGCCATATACCTTGGCAAATATAGCCTCTATCTGCTGCGACGTATAGTCCTCGGCGTAGAACTCCTCGATGCCGTGGTCACTCAGGCGGCAGCCGACGCTCTCGAAGAAACGGTGACGCACGCGCAGGGCATCCACGAGCGTAGCGAACGAACGTATCTCGACACCCGACACCTCGGCCAGACGGTCGATATATGCACGGAACGCCGCGGGGTTCTCCACGGCCATGGCCTTGTCGGGGCGCCACGCCGGCAGCACGCGGCAGCCGAACGACTCCTCGCGGCAGCGCAGATGGTGTTCGAGCGAGTCGACGGGATCATCCGTAGTGCATACCACCTCCACGTTATAACGCCGCAACAACCCACGCGCCGAATATTCGGGCTGCGCCAGCAGGGCATTGCAACGGTCGTATATCGAACGTGCCGTGGCGGGGCTCAACAGCTCCTCCACGCCGAAGGCGGTCTTGAGTTCGAGATGCGTCCAGTGATACAACGGGTTGCGCATGGTATAGGGTACCGTCTCGGCCCACTTCTCGAAACGCTCCCAATCCGAAGCGTCACCCGTACAGTAACGCTCCGCCACGCCGTTCGTACGCATGGCGCGCCACTTGTAGTGGTCGCCGTCGAGCCATATCTCCGTAAGGCTGCGGAAACGGTGATCCTCGGCTATGTAGCGCGGGTCGAGATGGCAATGGTAATCTATGATCGGCATCTTGGCCGCATGGTCGTGATAGAGGCGGCATGCCGTCTCGGTCTGCAACAGGAAGTTCTCGTCGTTGAATTTTTTCATAATTTCAGGCACACAGGTTAGTAAACGGTGCCACGCATGGCGGCACACGTGAGCAAAGATACGAAAAGTCGCACGCAAAGCCAATACCCCGCGGGCTTTTTGCAACACCGCACTCCATATATTTACCGCCGTCACTCCACCCCAGCCGCCGTCACGGAGAACAGCAGTCAGAAATTTGTTCCTGCAATCTGTTTTTCCAATATTAGGATAATCAGGATCTGCACCTGCTCCCGACTTTCCTTATATTTGGATAATACAGGATGCGCCTCGGCCGGGCAAATTCAGAAAACTGCGTTTTCGATTTGCATCTGCTCCCGACTTTCCTTATATTTGCATACAAATCGTAAAACTATCACATTATGGAGTTCGAAGGAGTAGTATACAAGATATTGCCCCCGACCAAAGGGGTCTCGGCACGCGGCGAATGGCAGCGTCAGGAGGTGATATTCGAGATGCCGCAGGAGTTCTCACGCAAGGTGTGCGTGACATTCTTCAACAAGGAGTCGGAGGTAGCCCGTCTGAAGGAGGGCGTCGAATATACCGTCTCGGTCAACATCGAGTCGCGCGAATACAACGGCCGCTGGTACACCGACGTGCGTGCATGGCGCGTACAGCCCAAACAAGAGGCCGCACCGGCACCGGCACCGACACCCGAAATGCCGCCTCTGGGCGACGAACCCTCATATTCGGCACCCGCCTCGGCCGATGTGGACGACCTGCCCTTCTGACGCCATCCGTCGGGACGGGCGAAACAAGGCATACGGGAGAGTATATAATCTCACGTGAGCAATCTCATCAAGAGACAGACACAGTCTCGGCCAGAGTATCGGGTACAAAACGACAGCGGAGATCCTTTTCCAATCGGATCTCCGCTGTCGTTTTGTCTGAGCAGTGCGTAATGTCAACGTTTTACTGACAGTTCATGACGGTGTATCACCTTGCCCGCGGCATCCACCACGTCGATGGCGATACGCGACGGCGTCACCTCCACATCGAGACGGTCGTTGTTCGAGTTGACAAGGATCGGGAAATCATTTCCGCGCTCGCCCCGCTCGATGAAGTCATACAGATGCAGGTGGCCGCACAACATCACATCCACACCCGCCTCGTTCAACAGAGGCACGAAAAGACGCATGATCTCACGGCTGCCATGCCAGCCGTCACTCTCGGGAGGCACGTGCAGGAAGACTATACGCACGGCCGCCGAACGGAACTCGTCACTCTGCAACGTCTGCCGCAGCCACTCGGCCTCCCGCTCGCGGTGGGCATCGTATGCTGCCAAACCGCCGTACTCGATATCGCTGTCGGGTTTGTCCTCACCGCAGTCGAGCACCAGAAATGCCGCAGGACCCTCACGGAACATATAATAGGGCTTGCCCGTAGTTGTCGGGAACAGATTCATGAACTCGACCGATGCGGCACCGCGCGTCTCGTGGTTGCCGCGCACCACGACTATGGGCGTATCAGTAGCGAAGAGCTCCACCGACCGTCCCAGATAGTCCTTCTGCAACTGCTCCATAGAACTCATGAGGCTCGACATGTCGCCGTTGAAGGCTACGAAATCGACCTCACGCTTTGTCGCGTCCGCCGTCAGCGCCCGCAGGATAGAGTCGCGGCCGTGTATGTCGTTCACAACGGTAAAGCGGCACTTGTCGGCCGCCGTGTCGAACGTACGTACACGGTACGGCTCGCGTGAATAGACATTGCTTGCAGTAGTACGTCCCAGAACGGGGATCGCCCCGCTGTCGTCGACACCCTGCTGATATATGCGGTAACGGTATGCCGTCCCGGGTTTGAGGCCCTCGATACGCACACTGTGCAACGTCGAGACCACATGCCGGCCCAACAGATCCTCATAATACCGCGGGCGCTCCTCCGCATAGAACGACGTGCCGTCATCGGGGGCCGTCTCGACCCACCCTATCGACCTCTCGGTCGACATCCATACGACGGTAAAGCCGTCGTCGGTCATGCCCACGACCCACGGGCCGCATGCGGTAGATGCCGTCGGCACCTGTGCCGCAGCCGCCACTGCCGCCAGCACAAGCGGCACAAGCATTGCAAAAAATCTCTTCATATCAAGGTTTTGTAAGGTTAGTCAGCCGTCTCCGAATAGACGGGTTAGGCGAATACCCGCCTGCATGTTAAGCACATACCCGCCCTCTTGTCAAGCGCATACCCGCCCACATGCCGCCATGTTACTTATCCTCGGGCGCCGCCTGCGCTTCGGCAGGAGATGCACCCCCGGCGCTCTCCACGTTTCCGGCACCGGCCGGTATGAGACTGCGGTATGAACCGTGTCCCAATACGGTGAATACGATCACCGCCAATACGCACAGTGCGAACACCGCACCTATGATTCTCTTTATCATGGTCGCAATATCATTTTATTTTACCGCATCCGACTCTGTTGCCTCCGATTCCTCCTTCACTGTCCTGCCGCTCTCACGCTCCGGAACCACGGGGGCCTCGCCGCTTGCGGGATGCTCCTCAAGCCACTCGATCGTGCGGCTCACGACGTTGTCGATAGGGAATATGTTGTAATAGAATCCGTCCGACTCGAGCGGCGTGTTGCGTCCGATGTATGCGCGCAGCTGCGCCTCCATCACCTTGCGCGAACGGGCTATGTCGCGCGCGACGGGTGCCACACCCTGCGCCGCGGCGTAACGCACGAAGTCGTCGAAGAGACTCTTGTCGCTGTCGAGCAGCGCCGTCAGCTCGGGAATCGTATGCACGGCATTCAACGCGTCGCGATGGCGGTCGGCATAGTCGAGCGTGTAACGGTAGAGTATGTTGCGGCCCGAGACCTCCATATAGTACGGCGTGAGGTCGGTCGTATCCATCGGGATGAATATGTCGGGCATGATGCCTCCGCCGCCATATACGACCTTGCCCTTCGGCGTGACGAAACGCAGCGAGTCGGCAAAGTGTATGCTGTCGGCCGAGAAGAATTCGTTGTTGCGGTAGCGGCGCACGATATCCATCTCGTAGTCATACTCGTCGCCGTTGACATAGGGTTTCTGTATCGAGCGGCCCGTCGGGGTGTAGTACCGCGCCACCGTAAGACGCAGGGCCGAGCCGTCCGCGTACGGTATCTGGTGCTGCACAAGGCCCTTGCCGAACGAACGGCGGCCGACGATGGTGCCGCGGTCGTTGTCCTGCACCGCACCCGCCAGAATCTCGCTCGACGAGGCGCTCCCCTCGTCTATGAGCACCGCCAGCGCAATGTCGGTAGCCGTACCGCGCCCGTCGCTGAACTCCTTTATCTGGTGTTTGTTGCGATCCTCCGTATATACGATCAGCTCACCTTCGGGAAGGAATTCGTTGGCGATGAGTATCGCCTGATCCATATACCCGCCCGAATTGCCGCGAAGGTCGAATATGAGTTTGGTCATACCCTCGCCGCGCAGACGCTGCAGAGCCTCCATAAGCTCCGTATGCGACGTGCGGGCAAACTGCGACAGGCGGATGAAGGCTATGTCGGGTGTCACCATGAAGGCCGACTCGATACTCTTTATTGGGATGGCGTCGCGCACGACCGTCACGTCGACCAGATCCTCTATGCCGCGCCGCTCGAGCGAGAGCTTCACCTCCGTGCCGCGGGGGCCGCGCAGACGCTTGACTATGTCGTCCTGCGCCATCTTCACGCCCGACACCAGCGTGTCGTTAACCTTGATTATGCGGTCACCCGCCGCAAGGCCCGCCTTGGCGCTCGGGCCGTTGGGGATGACGCTCAACACCAAGACCGTATCGGTCGCGGCGTTGAACGAGACGCCTATGCCGTCGAACTCGCCCTCCAAAGGCTCGTTCACGGCCTGCATCTGCCGTGCGGGTATATATACCGAGTGAGGGTCGAGCTCCTGCATCATGAGCGGTATGACCAGCTCCGAAAGCGAATCCATCGAGATCGAATCGACGAACTGGTGCTCGATCAGGGCACACGTCTGCATGATCTTGTTTGTGGTTTGCAGGCCGCTGCGGCTCATCAGCGTCCGCAGCTGCGACTCGGCACGGTTGCGGCCCACAAACTGGCCGAACAGTATGCCGAGGACGATACCTGCCGCAAGGATAAGCGGGAAGAGTATCGTATGTTTCGAGTTTCTATACATCTTGCTTTCAAAAAATATGTCTTGTCGTCCGTATGCCGCAGCAAAATACGTGCGGCGGCATCACCGCCGCAACTCTTTGTGCCACGTCATGAACCGAGGTATGCGCCCCGTACGGCTACCAGCGCAGGTAGCTGAACGACGGTTTGTTCTTGAACGTATAGCTCAAGCCGAACGACAAAGTCGAATACATCTGTATGGCGGTATTCTGCGCCTTGTCGTACTGAAGTTCATAGTATATCGTCGTCGCAAGGAACTTCGTAGCCGCAATGGTTATAGTGTTGCACCATCGTACGGTGGGATGCAGAGCCACGATGTTGGGCACGGCAGGCGGCTCCAACCCCTCGGGAGAACCGGCGTTGACCCACTCATCGTGTTCGATAAGGTAGTTTTTGTATGCCTTGATCTTGTCGGCACGACCGAGGTTTGTCATCCAGCCGTAATAGGATTCAACCGACGTATTATATCGCAGCCAGTTGTTTTTGCCCCAATAGCGGTCGAAGGTGATCTTGATAGACGAACCGCCCGTGAAGAGGATATGCTTGTCGATATCCACACCGAAATACGACGTGGCGTTCTGTGCTTCGTAATATTTCTTCACCTTGTTGCTGAAGACCAGCGTTCCGTTGGTCGAGAGGGGGTTGAGCGAGAGCTTGATGGGGAACTTGCCGTTGGGCGAGGTATAGGTCATACCGATCGAGACATCGAGGTAGCCCGGGGCCATGAGTCCCGTCACCACGTCGTCGCTCGTCTGCTCGGTACGCGACTTGTAGCTGTTGAGGAACTGACTGCGCAGCGATATGTTGGCACTGTATGCCCAGCTGGCGCTGATGCGGCGCTCGGGCAGCGTCGAGATCGAGAAGTTATCTATATTCTTGAACCATATACCTTTTCGCACGCCCTCCTCGACATCGACCCTCACGCGGTTGTATCCCAGATTGGCACTGGCGGTCGTGGTGAGACGGAAAGGGTCGTTGTTGTAGACATGCTTGAGGTTCATCGATCCGCTGATGGTGAAGTTGTTGTCGCCGCCGCGCGACTTGGTCCACGGGTCGTTATACGACGTCATAGATCCGTTCAGGTTAAGGCGTATCTCTATTTCGTTATGCTCCTTGCGTATACGCTGACGCTCGGCACGCTCGCGCGCAGCGTTGTAATACTCGGTGCTGGCGTCGATACCCTTTATCTTCTCCTCGAACTTCACCTCCTCGCGCGTGGTTTTCGTATCGTTCTCCACCGTGAACTGCGCCATGGCGCCGCTTGCCGACAGCACGGCCGCGAGGGTCAACAAAATCGAAAATCTGCACATATCCGTCTCATTTACCGTACCGACCCTTGCGGGCAGGACGCATTATGGGAACAAAGTTACTATTTTTCACAATATTTGTTACATTTGCAGAGGTAAAATTACTTCCGTCATGAAATACATAGGCGCACACGTCAGCGCCGCGGGCGGTGTGGAGAACGCCCCGCGCAACGCACACGACATCGGAGCCACGGCTTTCGCACTCTTCACCAAGAACCAGCGTCAGTGGGCTGCCCCGCCCCTCACCGACGCGCAGATCGAACGTTTCAAGCAGGCGTGCGCCGAGTACGGCTACACGCCGCAGCAGATATTGCCCCACGACAGCTATCTGATCAACCTCGGACACCCGACGGACGAGGGTCTCGCCAAGTCGCGCGCCTCGTTCCTGCACGAGATGCAGCGGTGCGAGGCTCTGGGGCTCGACCGCCTCAACTTCCACCCGGGCAGCCACCTGAAGGCCATCTCGGAGGAGGAGTGCCTGCGCCGCATCGCCGAGTCGATAAACATCGCCCTCGAGCAGACGCACGGCGTCACGGCCGTCATCGAGAACACCGCCGGCCAAGGCTCCAATCTCGGATATGACTTCGCCCATCTGGCGCGTATCATAGACCTCGTGGAGGACAAGTCGCGCGTAGGCGTATGCATAGACACCTGCCACGCCTTCGCCGCAGGTTATGACCTTACGACCGACGAGGCGTGCGAGCAGACCTTCGCCGACTTCGACCGCACGGTCGGCTTCCGATACCTTCGGGGCATGCACCTCAACGACGCCATGAAGGACGTGGGCAGCCACGTTGACCGCCACTCTCCCCTCGGCGAGGGCAAGCTGGGCATCACGGTCTTCCGCTACATCGCCGCCGATGCCCGCTTCGACGGCATACCCCTCATCCTCGAGACCCCCGACGAGGCCCGCTGGCCCGAGGAAATAGCCCTTCTGAAGAGCTTCGCCGAAGAGGGAAAATAGAAACTGTACATAAAACAATTCGGCCGCAGATCAACTCTGAAAATGATCTGCGGCCGAACGTTTTTTTGCAGACGATATACTATTCCGACTGCTGTTTATCGAAATAGGGAAGTTCGATACGCTCATTCATCACGCCGAAGCGCCACTTGTAGATGCGGGCCAGAATGACGACAGCCACCACACCCACCACCACAACCGACACGAAGTCGGTCACAGGGTCCGTCTCCTTGGCCATGAACAGCGCCGCCGTAGGCAGCACCGAGCCCTTGAATGTGAGCAGCACCGAGGCGAAGATATTGTTCGCGGCGTGTATTCCCATAGCGACCTCGATGCCGTCATCGAGCAGTGTCACGACTCCGAGTATCAGGCCCATCGTTATGTACTGTGCCATCATTATGCCGTAACCGTACTCCTCAACCTCGGGGTTGGCGCTGTGCATCAGGCCGAACGCCACCGACGTGATTATAAGCACGGCCCAGCGGTTGCGCATCCACGAACCTATGCCCTGCGCCAGATAGCCGCGGAATCCGTACTCCTCGCATGTGGTCTGCAGGGGGATCATTACGAACGATATTACCACGAGCCAGAAGAACTGCCATCCGTCGAAGCGGAACTCGTAATCCTCGGGGGAGATCATAATACTTACGCCCATGAGCAGGATATTCAGCACGCCCCATACGGCAAAGCCCGCCAGCGCGTGACGCCAGCGCACGCGCGAGGTGCCGTTTACGACCTGCGGCCACGAGCGTCCCTGTATCTTCTTGACCAGAAATATCATCGCAAAGAGGAATACCACAAAGACGAACATCATGCTCGCCAGATAGAGGTTGCTGTCCACGCCGGCCGCGGCGATGTCGCCCTTGGCGATTGCGGCCGCAACGCCCGCGTCGCCGCTCTGCATAGTCTTCGAGAAGATCAACGCCATAAGAGGTATCGACCCGACGATGTTGGCTATCAAATAACTGAGTCCGAGCACAAGCAGGTACCAGTACCAGCGGTTGCGTCTTGGGGTGATGTTTTCGAGATGGTTCATAAATTTCAGTGTGTGTTTTATATGTTTGTAATATGGATTTCAATTCTTTCGGTTCATGCATATGATGCCGCCGGCCGTTGGGCGACCATCCCGCGACGGATCGCGGCACATGGCGCGGCCGCACATGCGGCGACGGCATGTCCCGCAGCCCGATGGAGCGCTACCATGCGGGGGGGGGTGTCAAGCCGGAAGTGCAGCGAAATATTTTCCATGATGCGCAAAGTCATTGGTTGTCCAATCGGATGGCGGCGCCCTACAGCAGTCCGTCCATGCAGCGGCGGATGATGGCGGCGCTGTCGCGCACCTCCTCCTCCGAGATCACCAACGGCGGCGATATGCGGAATGCCGTATCGCAATAGAGGAACCAGTCGCTCATGATACCCTCGCGCTTGAATATCTCCATTATGCCGTACAGCCGCTCCGAGCTCCCGAGCTCCACGGCCAGCAGCAGGCCGCTGCGGCGTATCTCCTTAACGGCGGGGTGGTCGCACAACAGCTCCTCGTAGAGTGCGCCCATACGCTCGGCCGAGGCCGCGAGGTCGTGCTCCTCGATATAGCGCATCGCCGCCAGCCCCGCGGCACAGCATACGGGGTGGCCGCCGAAGGTGGTGATATGGCCCAGCGTCGGGTCGTGCGTGAGCGTCGACATCACCTCGCCGCGCGCGGCAAAGGCCCCGAGGGGCATACCCCCGCCCAAAGCCTTCGCAAGGCAGACTATGTCGGGCGTGACGCCGTACTTGGTCATGGCGAACATCTCGCCCGTGCGGCCCATGCCGGTCTGTATCTCGTCGAATATGAGCATCGCCCCCACCTCGTCACAACGGCGCCGCAGAGCCTCGAGGTAACCCTTTTGCGGAGGCCGCACACCCGCCTCGCCCTGTACCGGTTCGCACAGCACGCACGCCGTGCGGCGCGTGATCTGCCGCAGATCCTCCACACAGTTGAAACGTATGGCCCGCGTATCGGGCAGCAGCGGACGGAACGCCCCCTTCCACTCCTCGCCCTCGGGCGCGCCCATCATGCTCATGGCGCCGTGCGTCGAGCCGTGGTAGGCACACCGCATGGAGATCATCTCCGTACGGCCCGTATATCGTTTTGCGAGTTTCAACGCACCCTCGACCGCCTCGGCGCCCGAGTTGACGAAGTAGACGCTGTCTATGGGGTCGGGCATCGCCGCCACAAGCCGCGTGGCATACTCCACCTGCGGCCGCTCGACCAGCTCGCCGTAGACCATAACATGCATGTAGTCGGCCGCCTGCCGCTGCACGGCCCGTACCACATCGGCATTGCCGTGACCCACGCTGCTAACCGACACACCCGCCACAAGGTCATAATATCGCTTTCCCTCGGGCGTGTAGAAGAAGACACCCTCGGCACGCGCCACCTCCACCATCATGGGCGAGGGCGAGGTCTGCGCCACGTGCGAAAGAAACTGTCGTCGCAATATATCGCTCATCCTCTTTACTATTTTATCCTTCGAATTATCATTTCCGGTATTATTTTACATTCTCGGCCTCCGCACCGAAACGGCGTTCGAGTATGCGTCGCGCGTCGCGCACCGACGACATCACCCAGCGGAACATCACCTCGCTGCGCTCGGTCTCCGAGAGCCTCCACGCCACATCCGACAACCGCATGCGCTGCGAGAGCATGTATATCAATATTGCGGCCGAGGCCGAGACATTGAGGCTCTCGACCATGCCGCACATGGGTATGCGCAGGAACTCGTCCGCCGCCGAGATGATCTGCGGCGACACGCCCGCATGCTCCGTCCCGAAGACAAGACAGAAACGGCCCTTCTCCACGTCGAAAGTCTCGGGCGTGCAGCTCTCGCGGTGTGGCGTTGTGGCCACGATGCGGTATCCCGACGCCTTGAGCGACGCAATGGCCTCCTCGGTCGAGTCGTGGCGTATGATGTCGATCCACTTGTCGGTGCCGCGTACGATGTTGACACTCGGATCGAAGCGGCACATCGTCTCCACCGTATGCAGATCCTGCACACCGAAGGCCTCGCAGTGGCGCACCAGCGCGCTGGCATTCTGCGGGTGGAAGGTGTTCTCGGTAAGTATGGTCATGTAGCGCGTGCGCATCGCAAGCGTGCGGCGCAGCGTCTGGATCCGCTCACCGGTCAGAAATCCCGACATGTAATCCGTACGTTCGTCATACCACTCGGGCGTATGTCCGCCGTAGCGGCGCCGCAGACTATTTCCTGTATTTGTCATCCTCGTCCAGTATTTTCAGATAACTCTCGTAACGCGACAGCGCTATGTCGCCACGCTCCACAGCCTCGATAACCGCACAATCGGGCTCGTGCGTATGCGAGCAGTTGTAGTAGCGGCACTCGGGCAGCCAACGCATCATCTCGGGGAAGTAGTGCGCCAGCTCCGCATCGTCTATATCGATAAGTCCGAATCCCTTTATGCCCGGCGTATCGATTATGTATCCCCCCTCCGAGAGCGGATACATCGTCGAGAATGTTGTCGTATGGCGGCCCTTGTGGTGGCTGCGCGAGATCTCCGCCGTGCGCACCTCGGCCGTACGCTCAACCGCCGCCACAAGCGTCGACTTGCCCACGCCCGAATTGCCAGACAGCAGTGTCGTGCGTCCGCGCAGCAGATCCCGCACCGTGTCGACGCCCTCGCCCTCGGTGGCCGAGATGTCGATGACGCGGTAGCCCGCACGCTCGTACGTATCATGGAATGCAGCCATAGCCTCGGGCACCGTGCGCGCCAGATCGGCCTTGGCCAGAAGTATCGTCACTGGCACCTTGTACGCCTCGCACGTAACCAGAAAACGGTCGATGAACTCCAGAGCCGTCTCGGGCGAGAAGAGCGTAGCCACGAGCAGCGCCTGATCGAGGTTGGCGGCTATGATATGCGACTCCTTCGAGAGGTTCGACGCGCGCCGTATGATATAGTTGCGGCGCGGTTCGACGTCGGCGATGACGGTCTCCCCCGTCTCGTCGCGCTCGCAGCGCACGATGTCGCCCACGACGACGGGATTTGTCGACCGCACCCCTTTCAGGCGCAGCCGCCCGCGTATGCGGCACGAGACCGTACGCTCGCCCAGCAACACCTCGTAGAGGCTTCCCGTGGCGCGCAGGACCACGCCGCAAAGTGCTTCTTCTCCGGCCATAAGCGTCATTCTGTTATTTTCTGTTTCAGCTCCTCGAAGTATGGAGTCAGGCTCTCCGATATCCCGGCCACAGGGCGGAACCAGTGCGAGTCGTCGATTGTCTGCCGTCCCACAAGATCGAAGTCGGCATTCAGGGCGTCGAACCATGCGAACAGCACACTCAGCACAAGCAGCACCTTGGCTACCGAGAAGACCACGCCCAGCAGGGCGTCGAGCGCACCGAGGCCGGCAAACCGGAATACCGTCCGCAACAGGCGTGCCGCCACGCCCACGGCTACCAACACGGCGAGAAATATGATTATGAATCCAGTCACGCCGGCCACGGAGTCATCCATACCGAGCAGTTCGCCGAGGCTGCGGCCGTACGCCGCGGCGACGAACAACGCCGCCACCACGCCCGCCAGCGAGAGCAGCTGCACGGCCAGACCGCGCCACCAACCGCTCACGAGCGCCCACGCAAGCGCCACATATACTATGATATCGAAAGGGTTCATTGTCACAAAGGGCAAAATATCGCACGAAGTTAGCATATTTTTTTCATTCTTCGTATATTTGTCTTTCAAAACCTATTGCTTATGAAGCGTTACATCATTGCCCTGCTGATCATGGTCTCGGCGACGGCCGCCGCAGCCCGCACGGTATATTCGCTCAATGACAACTGGCAGTTCTTCTACAAACTCGAAACCAGCAGCGACTACGCCCGCCATATATCCCTGCCCCACACGTGGAACCTCGACGCTCTGGCCGGTGCGGGACACTACCTCCAGACCACGGCCAACTATTCGCGCGACATATACGTTCCGTCCGAGTGGTCGGGCAAGCGCCTGTTCCTGAAGTTCTACGGTGTGCAGAGCATAGCCGACGTCTTCGTCAACGGCCACCACGCGGGCGAACACCGCGGCGGATGGACCGCCTTCACCTTCGAGATCACGCCATTCATACAGTACGGGCAGAACAACTCGCTGGTGGTGGTCGTAAGCAACGCCTACCAGAACGACGTGCTGCCCACCTCGTCCGAGGTGAACCTCTACGGCGGCATCTACCGCGAGGTGGAGCTTATCGTCACCGAGCAGACAACCGTCTCGCCCCTCTACTACGGCTCGGACGGCGTGCTCATCAACCAGCTCAACTTCGCAGACAACAAGGTGGATGCCACGGCTTCGGTGTGGGTGACCTCGACGCTGGACCGCGCCTGCGACCTCTACATCACCGTGCGCGCCCCGACCGGCGAGGTTGTATATTCGCGCTACCTAAAGGGTCGCATCGAGGAGGGGCGTCCCATCGACATACCATTCTCGATAGACGAGCCGCTGCTGTGGAGCTGCGAGGAGCCCAACCTCTACACCGTGACCATAGGCATCGGCCCCCGTCAGGAGGATGAGGTGACCGTCACGACCGGATTCCGACAGATAGACTTCTCGTCGCCCTCGGCCCTGAAGATCAACGGCACCCGCATACCCATACACGGCGTCACGCTCTACCACGACCGTGCGGCCATAGCCTCGGCGCTGCGCACGCTGCACTATGACGAGGATATGGAGCTCATCAACGACATCGGCGCCAACGCCGTGCGTTCGGCCACAGGCCCCCATTCGCAATACTTCTACGACTGCTGCGACCGCAACGGCACCCTCGTATGGATCGACACGCCCTTCACGCGCGCGCCCTTCCTGAGCGACGTATCATACTTCGCCACCAACCGTTTCCGCAACAACGGCCTGCAACAGCTGCGCGAGATAATCATACAGAATTACAACCACCCGTCGGTGGTCATGTGGGGCATCTCGTCACTTGTATGGGAGCGCGGTGACAACGTACTCGAATTCCTCCGGCAGCTCAACTCCACGGCCAAGACACTCGACCCGTCGCGCCCGACCGTTGCGTGCAGCAATCAGGACGGCGACATAAACTTCGTCTCGGACATGATCGTCTGGCAGCAGGATCTGGGATGGGAGCGCGGCACCATCGACGACATCAACGTCTGGCGCGAGAAGCTCCACGCCGACTGGGGCAACCTCCGCTCGGCCGTAGCATACGGCGCCCCCGGATCGATCGAACAGCAGAGCGACGAGGCCGTCAAGCCCGCACGCATCGACCCCCGCTGGCTGCCCGAACGCTGGCAGACGGAGTTCCATGAAGGCTATGCACGCAACATCCTCTCCGACTCGCTCTTCTGGGGCGTGTGGATAAACAACATGTTCGAGTTCGGATCGGTACGATACACCGACGGCATCGCACACGCGGGACTCGTCACCTTCGACCGCAAGGACCGCAAGGATGCCTACTATCTGTACCGTGCCCTGTGGAACCGCCGCAGCCCGACGCTCCACATAACCGAGAAGCGCCGCAACATGCGTCAGGATACAATCCAGCAGGTCAAGTTCTACTCGTCGGCGGCCGAAGCCCCCGTGCTTACCGTAAACAAGGATACCATAGCAACGCGGCAGATAGCCCCGTGCCAGTTCATATCGGATTCAGTGGTGATGAAGGGGCGCAACGAGATCGTCGTCCGCGCCGGAGATCTGAGCGACCGCAACAGCATAGTTATTGTGGTAATGATGCCAAAAGAGGTTGGTCGATGATTGGAGTAAATGACTAGAATTGT
>ERZ827150.1616-NODE-1616-length-27481-cov-6.133012_pt1 | contig 27481 bp, 27 predicted proteins | sample MGYA00519779_ERZ827150 | MGnify/ENA primary metagenome ERZ827150 (study PRJEB31778, sample SAMEA3449267) | human gut metagenome | biome: human gut; feature: human-associated habitat; material: faeces | place: United Kingdom | collected 2010/2012 ...
GCGATGCAGCGAGGGGAGAATCGGGCGGAATAGGGAGTATTGCAAGCGGCAGCGCAGCAAGACGACCATATTCCAACCAGCGTTGTGTCAATGAGCGTCAGCGAATTGACGGAGGGGTTATAAAGCATCTTGCAGCACTTTGCTTGTTTTAACCCCTCAGTCAAACCTTCGGTTTGCCAGCTCCCCCGCATGCGGTGGCGTCTTTTGAGGTTGGCCATAAAAAATCTTAACCTCGCTCCCCCATCTTCTTCGCCAGATTTTCCCTTGAAAATTTCCGTCCAAATTACAAAAGCTAAATAAAAAGTGCGAAAGGAGATAAGGGGCATGAAAACTGTAGCTTTTGCGGCGGGCTTGGCCGCCGGCATGGCCGTAGCGGCCGCGGCCGTGTGCGCAATGTATCCGGACGTATCCAGGCGAGCCGTCCGCGATTCAAAAAGAATGATAAAAACCGGCAAGCGCGCCATTGACCGCATGTGCAACTGGTAAGCTGAACGCAAACGGGACGCATGGATAACCCCTGCGCCCCGATTTTTATTCAATCTCAAGGTTTGGCGGAATATCAAATTCCTTTGGTGTGCTTGCTCCGCTCTTCTTCCGCTGGCGCACACATTCGCTCAACAGATATTCAATCTGGCCGTTTACCGATCTGAAATCATCTTCCGCCCATTGTGCTATCGCGGCATATAGCTTGGGTGATAATCTAAGCGGTATCTGTTTTTTTGCGTTATCCGCCGCCATATGTCAATACAAGCTGCCGCTGTTAACAATAGGCTGCGCATCACGATTGCCGCAAAGAACAACAAGCAGGTTTGATACCATTGCCGCCTTGCGTTCGTCATCAAGCCGCACAACGTCGTTTTCGCTCAGCCGTTCAAGCGCCATCTCAACCATTCCCACCGCGCCGTCAACTATCATTTTGCGCGCGTCTATTATTGCCGACGCCTGCTGGCGCTGCAGCATCACCGCCGCAATTTCCGGAGCATAGGCAAGATATGTTATGCGCGCTTCTATTATTTCAAGCCCGGCTTCCGCCACTTTTTGCTGTATTTCATCGCGTATGCGATTCGCCACAACCTCACTGGAGCCGCGCAGACTGCCCTCGTCCGCTATGCCGTCGCCGGTTGTGTCCACGTTGGGAGCAACGTCGTAAGGATATATGCGCACTATATTTCTGAGCGCACTGTCACATTGAAGCGACAGGTATTCTTTATAATTATCAACATTGAAAACAGCCTTTGCCGTGTCAACCACGCGCCACATGACCGCTATGCCTATCTCAACCGGATTGCCGAGGCAGTCGTTTACCTTCTGACGGTTATTGTTAAGCGTCATAATCTTGAGTGATATCCGCTTGCTCGGTATTTCGGCGTTTGCCGTCGTCATCTCCGCCGTGTTTATAAGCACCTGCTTGCTCCCGGCTCCGTTAACGTCCCCGCTTTGGCTTAGCTTTGTTTTTGCGGCGGGGTTAACGGATGTGCAGAACGGGTTAACAAAGTAAAAGCCCGCCTCCCTTATTGTGCCTATGTATTTGCCGAAAAGCGTAAGCACCAGCGCCTCCTGCGGCTTGAGAACCCTAAGGCCGACGAAAAGTATCCAGCCTAAGCTCATCCAAAGTATGCCTATTATCATAAGTGGCATCATTCCGTATACCGCGCCGAATATGATAAGCGCTATCGATGCGGCATAAAGCAATATGCCCATGATTAGCACGAGCATACCGTTCTTTTTGTCGGATAAAATCTTTTCCTGCATATAAATCACCTCTTGATATCATTATGATATCATTTTGGAAGCATTTGTCAATATGCATTTTATAGCTTTATAATCTCATAAACCCTCAGCGTATCGCCGTTCACCTTAAAGCGTACATCAAATCCGGCGTATTCAAAGCCGAACGGCGTATCCGGCTCCGTAATGTATGCCGGCCTTGGGTCCTGCGAAAGGGACTCCGTCAGCGCATCGCGCTTGCTTGGGGGTATCATAGCCATAAGCTCATCGGGAACTTCAACCTTCAGCGCATAGCTAAGCCTTTCCCCGGCAAAGCCGTTTTTAGCGTCGGGATGGCTGTCCGTAAATGAAAGATATGGCTTGATATCGTATATAGGCGTGCCGTCCATAAGGTCCGCGCCCGATACTATAAGCACCGTGCCAAGATTCTGCCGCTTCTCTATCCCTTCAAGCTTTACAGAGGAAAGCCCTATCGGGTTCGGCCTGTACGGCGAGCGCGTGGCAAACACGCCCATGCGCCTGTTCCCGCCAAGGCGCGGCGGCTTCACCATGGGCGACCATCGCTCCGCCTTTACCTCGCTGAAGCCCCATATGAGCCATATATGCGAATAGCCGTCCAGCCCGCGCAGGGCGTTTTCGTCGCGGTATTCGCTTTCGAATACTATTGTTGAAAGCTGCGCCGCCGCAAGCCCGCTTTGGCGCGGTATGCCGAACTTTGTTGTAAAATCGCTCCTGATGGTGGCAATCGTCTTTAATGCGTCCATAATTTAACATAAAAGGACTCCTCCTCTTGCGTGGGGGAATCCTTACGTCCCGTGTTTATCTGTTCTCTATTGCTTCGCGCGCCTTATCCGGATAGTTGGTTATAACGGCCTCTATGCCTGCGGACGCCAAATCGCATACCACCTGCTCGTCGTTGCAGGTCCAGGGATGTATCTCGACTCCCGCCTTTTTGCAGCCTTCTATCAGCCCCGGGCAGCCCAGCGCCGCCAAATAATGCGGATGTATCGCGTCCGCATGCAGATAGTTTGCGTATACCCACGGGTCTACCATGGCTTCGGAATAAAGCAGGCCTATCTTCGCCTTGGGGTCAACCTCCCTCAGCTTCATCAAAACGTAATGGTTGAAGGAGGAATAGATTATCCTGCCCTGCATACCCATTTCGCGCTCGAGCTCTATAACCTTATCCCAAATGCCGTAGTATATAACCACGTCGCACTTTATTTCAACGTTTATGGTAAGGTTCGTGTTCTTCAGCAGCCCGTAAACCTCTTTAAGCGTAGGGATGCGCACGTCCTTATAGCCCGGCATGCCGTTTGAAAAGTCCAGCTTTTTAAGCTCCTGGCAGGTCATGTCCACCACGCGGCCCGTGCCGTTTGACGTGCGGTCAACGGTTTCGTCGTGAATGACCATCAGCTTGCCGTCGCTGCTCAGATGCACGTCCAGCTCAACGCCGTCCGCCTTCTGCTCCACGGCCAGCTTAAACGCAGGAATCGTGTTTTCCGGCGCATAGCCGCTGGCGCCCCTGTGCGCCCAGACTTTGGTTGCCATATATTCATACCCTCCTTGTTTCGTTTATGCGTTTATAAGTGATGCAAACGTGCTTACGGCGTATTCAACATCCTTTGTTGAAACATCGTTATTGGTAACGAAGCGGAATTCGCCAAGCTCTTCGGGGTTTATAAGTATGCCCTTCTCCTTCATAAGCTCGGGCAGCCTGTCCTTTAGCGCGGCGTCCTTATCCACCTTAAAGAATACCATGTTTATCTCTACGGCGTCCACGTCCACGCTCACGCCGTCTATCTTGTTAAGCAGGTTCGCCATAAGCTTGGCGTTTGCGTGGTCCTCGCCCAGCCGCTTTGTCATGTCCTTTAGCGCTATTATGCCCGCCGCGCCCAGTATGCCGCACTGCCGCATGCCGCCGCCGAGCATTTTTCTGCATTTCCTTGCGCGCTCTATTGTGGCCTTAGGCCCCGCCAACACCGCGCCAACGGGGGCGCACAGGCCCTTGGACAGGCAGCAGGACACCGTGTCTGCATATTTGGTTATTTCCTTCACGTCAACGTTAAGCGCCGTTGCGGCGTTGAATACGCGCGCCCCGTCAAGATGCACGGGCAGGGAATGCGCGTCCGCAATCTTTCGTATTTCCGCCATTGTTTCAAGCGGTACCACGCGGCCGTTCGCCAGCGCGTTTTCAAGGCATATAAGCGCCGTGGGCGGTTCGTGTATATCGTTTGGCCTTATGCGCGCGGCTATCATCTCCGGCACGGGTATGCAGTTCGGGTAGTCAATCTGCCTTATGCTCACGCCGCTGAGCACCGCCGCCGCGCCCACTTCGTGCATAACTATATGGCTTTCCGCCCCGGCGATTATTTCATCCCCGCGCCGCGTTTGGCTCATTATGCCTATTTGGTTGCCCATTGTTCCGCTCGTTGCGAACATGGCCGCCTCCTTGCCCAGCATCTGGGCCGCAAGGGCTTCAAGCTCGTTCATGGTGGGGTCGTCGCCGTATACGTCGTCGCCAACCTCCGCTGCGGCCATTGCAGCACGCATGGCAAGGGTGGGCTGGGTAACGGTGTCGCTTCTAAGGTCGATGTAGTGCATATTATCCTCCCTGAATTTGTTTATTTTCAGCGTATTTCAAGCATAACCGGGCAATGGTCGCTGCCCGTCACCTCGGGCAGTATGCTGCTTTCCTCTATCCTGTGCTTAAACCGCTCGCTCACAACAAAGTAGTCTATGCGCCAACCTATGTTGCGCGCGCGGGAATTTGCCATGTAGCTCCACCAGGAGTAGCAATCCCGCTTGTCCGGATAAAGATAGCGGAAGCTGTCCACAAAGCCGCTTTGCATAAGCTCGCTGAACTTTGCGCGCTCCTTATCGGTAAAGCCGGCGTTGTTATGGTTTGTTTTGGGGTTCTTCAGGTCAATCTCCTCATGCGCAACGTTAAGGTCGCCGCACATTATTACGGGCTTTTTCTTATCAAGCTCCGTAAGGTATTTCCTGAATTCGTCCTCCCAATCCATGCGGAATTCAAGCCGCGTAAGCTCCCGCTGGGAATTGGGCGTATAGCAGTTGACAAAATAAAATTCGTCAAATTCAAGCGTTATCACCCTGCCCTCGTTCGGGAAGCCGAGGTTTTCCATGTCCGGCAGGTCATAGCTTACGGAGAGGGGCTTTTGCTTAGTGAATACCGCCGTGCCGCTGTATCCTTTTTTCTCCGCGCTGTGCCAATATTGTTCGTAGCCGTCAAGCTCAAGCTCTATCTGGTGCGGCTGAAGCTTGGTCTCCTGCAGCGCAACAACATCCGCGTTCACGGTATGGAAAAACTCCATGAAGCCTTTGCCCATGCAGGCGCGCAGCCCGTTCACGTTCCATGATACAAGCCGCATATTCATCAATCCTTTCTGTAAAACGTGCAGCCGCCTATAAATTCGCGCAGTATGCTCGTGGGCGGTATTTCGTCCTCTATCCCGTCCGCATCAAGGAAGTAGTTCAGCACCTTTGTTATGTCCCGCGCGGCGGCGTAGCAGGGGCTTTCCTTGGGTACCTCCTGAAGCAGCGGATAAACGTATTTCTTCAGCACGGAAACCTCGTACACAAGGGTTGTGTTGAAAAGCGCGTCCGCGTTTTCCTGATACGGGAATATCCATTTTTCTTCGCCCCGCCTTACGCTCGGCCACATGGAAAGCGTATGCTCCATGCTTGCGCCGCGGGTTTCATAATCGCGCACAAGGCGGCGCAGAAGCCGCGCATCGGTTGTGTGTATCCTGTTGTGGTCGTCTATATTCAGCGTTGTAAGCGCGCTCACATACACGCGGAAAAGCTTATCGCGGTCTATATCGTCGTTCAGCAGCATCGGGTTTAACGCATGTATGCCCTCTATTATAAGCGGCTCGTCGGGATGCAGCTGCATCACTATGCCTTCCTTGGCGCGCTTGCCGGTAAGGAAATCGAACACGGGAACCTCCACCTGCTCCCCGCGCATAAGGGCGGCAAGGTCGCTTGAAAAGCGGGGTATATCCAGCGTGTTTATGTGCTCCAGATCCTTCTGCCCGTTTTCGTCGGCAGGGATGGCGTCGCGGTCAAGATAGTAATTATCGAGCGAAAGCATCTTGGGGTCCTGCCCCAGCACCCTAAGCTGAGTTGCAAGGCGGTTTGCGCTGGTAGTCTTTCCCGATGAGCTTGGCCCCGCAACAAGCACCGCCCGCGCCGAATGAGCCACTATTTTATCCGCAATGTTGGCATAGCTTTTTTCATGCAGCGCCTCGTTCACGCGCACAAGCTCGCGTATCCTGCCGGTGGATACAAGCGTATTCAGCTCTCCCACGGTTGAACAATGCATCAGCTTGCCCCAATCGTCGCTCTGCTTAAACACTATGCCGAGCTTCGGCAGGGGTTCATAGTCGCTCGGAACGTCCGGCTCGTCGCTTCTTGGCATGAGCAATATGACCGCGCCTTCAACGAATTTAAGGCGGAATACGTCCGCATAATCGGTAGACGGCGCCATTTCGCCATAGAAATAATCCATGTAGCCGCCTATAGTATATACGTCAAAATAGCTGAATTTGCGCCATTTCAAAAGCGCGGCCTTATCCGTTTGCCCGTCGCGCTCGTAAAAGTCTATCGCATCCTTTATATCCAACCGCTTTCTTTCAAGCGGTATTGCCGCGCGTACAATGTTTCGCATTTCGGCTTCCAGCTTCAATACGTCCTGCTCGCCGAGCGCGGGCTCCTTATCTATTGTTATATACAGCCCCGGCCCGAGCGTATACCTTACGCATACCCGCGCCGCCGGGAACAGCCGCCTTACCGCCGCAATAAATATGAATTGCAGCGTGCGTTCGTATACCCTTCGGCCTGCTTCTTCCTTATAGTTAAGCAGATGTATGTCCACGTCCTTGAACGGCGTATATCTAAGGCTGAATACCTCGCCGCCTATCTGCGCCGCCAGCGGGCGCGACGCAAGCGACATCATGTCAAGATCCAGCTTTTTCACCGCGTCAAGCAGGCTCTCCCCGTGCTTTATTTCGCACACCATTGAGTCCGCAGTTATCTTCATATCATAACCTCCGTTTTATATGTTAATCATTATACAACAAAACCGCCCAATATAAAGCCGAAAGCCAACAAATTTTGAAAAGTTGGCGAATTATTCATACTTTCCCTTATTTTAGCCTTATACTATGATATAATAACAGCCGGCTGCGGGAAAACCTATGCCGCGGCCAAAGGTGGAGAAAACATGGAAAAGAAGCAAAAGTCATTTGTTCAGGGCGCGGCGCTGCTGGGCGCGGCGGGCCTGATGGTAAAAATAATAGGCGCAATATTCCGCATACCGTTTGCAAACGCAGTTGGGCCCGAGGGCGCCTGCTATTACGACGCGGCATACCCGTATTATTCGTTTCTGCTGGTAATATCCTCCTCCGGCCTGCCCACGGCAATATCAAAGCAGGTTAGCGAACGCGTGGCGCTGGGCGACCATGCGGGGGCAAAGGAAGTGCTCGGCGTTTCGGTAAAGCTTTTGAGCATAATAGGCATAATAACAAGCGTTGCAATGTTCCTTGGCGCGAATGTGTTCGCCGCCATAACATCCTATCCCGAAACCGTATTGAGCTTCCGCGCGCTTGCGCCGGCGCTGCTGTTCGTATCCGTAATGTGCGCATACCGCGGCTATCTTCAGGGCATGCAGCAGATGGCGGGCACCGCCCTTTCACAGATTGCGGAGCAGCTGGGCAAGCTTATAATCGGCCTTACGCTTGCAATAAAGCTTCTTCCCAAGGGCCCCGAATACGCCGCCATGGGCGCGCTGATAGGCGTTAGCGCAAGCGAGCTGATGGGGCTAATAGTTGTGTATCTTTTCTACCGCAGGCGCAAAGGGGAGCTTGACAGGCTTGCTAAGCATTCCGCATCAAAGCCGCGCGGCTTCGGCACGGTATCAAAGGCGCTGCTTGCAATAGCCATTCCAATAACCATAGGCGCATCCATAAGCCCGCTTACCGGAATGGTGGACAGCGCACTTATAGGCAGAATGCTTACGAAATTGGGGTACAGCGAGGAGGTCACAAAAACCGCCTACTCACTCCTTAGAACATACGTTACCACGCTTATAAACATGCCCGGCGTGCTCACAATGGCGCTTGCAATGAGCCTTGTGCCCGCAATATCGGCCAAGAATGCCATGCGGGACCGCGAGGGCGTAAAGGCCACGGCAAGGCTTGGGCTGAAGCTTGCGCTTATAATAGGCATACCGTGCGCGGTGGGGCTTTTTGTGCTGGCGCAGCCGATTATACACATGCTCTATCCAAAGCTTACGGAGGCCGAATTGGCACTTGCCACGGACCTTATGCACACGGCGAGCATGGGCGTTATATTCCTTTCCATGGTGCAGTCCATGACCGGCGTTGTTCAGGGACTGGGCAAGCCGCAGATTCCGGTTTTCAATCTGTTCATAGGCTTTGTGCTCAAGGTCATAACAATGCTTATACTTATGAACATACCGTCCGTAAACATCCAGGGCGCGGCAATATCCACGGTTGTGTGCTATGCATACGCCGGCGTTGCGGACACGATTTACATGATGCGCCGCACCAAATGCCCCGTTAAGCTTTACGATACGTTCATAAAGCCCGTTGCCGCATCCGTAGCCATGGGCCTTACGGTGCACTTTACTTACACATTGCTTGCAAACGCAGGCCACGGCACGCTTGCCACCCTTGCATCGGTAATAGCGGGCGTTGCGGTATACGGCATACTGGTAATATTGCTGAAGATGCTTTCCGCGAACGAGCTCAGCTTTATCCCCGGCGGAAGCAAGCTGAGGCGCATAATGTACAGAAACGCAAGCAAACGCTAAGGAGATATTATTATAATGAAGCTTACGATAGCCCCGCTTTCAACTCCCCTGTCCATAACCGCCGCCGCGCAGCAGGCAATAATTGCGGCAGACAGGCTGTTTATCCAAACCGAGCAGCACCCCAGCGCATACTGGCTTAAGGACAGCGGCATAGAATACGGCAGCATGGATGATTTATACGAAAGCTGCTATGACTTTGACGAGCTGAACGCCGCCGTTGCACAAAGGCTGCTTGAGGGCGATACGGACACGGTATACGCCCCCGTGGGCCGCGGAGTTGGCAGCGCGCTGCTTGAGGCCATACGCACCCTCGCTGATGAAACGGGCGCAAAGCTTAGCATACTTAGCGCAAGCGGCTACGCGGAGGCCGCCCTGTGCGCCGCGGGACAGCCAACGGGCAGCGTGCGCATACTGAGCGCGAACGAACTGCCCTGCCGCATAGATACGAGCGTGCCGCTGTGCATAGAGGAGGTGGACACGCCCATTCGCGCGGGCGAAGTTAAGCTGGCCCTTGGCGAATACTATCCCGATGAGCATGGCGTTACGCTTGCCTGCATGGACGGGCGCGGCGCGTACCATTGCAGCGATATAAAGCTATATGAGCTGGACAGGCAGAGGAACAGCTTCTTTGCGGCGACTGTGCTTATAGTGCCCCCTGCGGCGCTTGAGCAGCTGGACAGGCACGGCATGGACAGCCTTGTTGACGTATTGAAGCGCCTGCGCGGCGAAAACGGCTGCCCTTGGGACAGGGAGCAGACGCACATGAGCCTGAGAAACACAATGATAGAAGAAGCTTACGAGGCCGTTGACGCCATCGAGCGGGACGATACGGACGCGCTGTGCGAAGAACTGGGCGACGTGCTGCTGCAAATAGTTTTCCATGCGCAGATAGAAACGGAAGCGAGCGACTTTACCATACGCGACGTTACTACCGGCATAGTAAAAAAGCTTATGTACCGCCATCCGCACGTTTTCAGCGCGCTTAAAGTATCCGGCACAGAGGAGGTGCTGAAAAACTGGGAAGAGCTGAAAAAGAAGGAAAAGCATATCCATTCCGCTACGGAGGCCATGCAGGCCGTTCCGCAATGCTTCCCAAGCCTTATGCGCGCGGGCAAGCTGCAAAAGCGCGCCGCCGCCACGGGGTTCGATATGGATGCATTCGCCGCGCTTTCGGCCGTTACGGAAGCGGCGGAGCGGATACGGACGGAATACGCTGACAGTGCGGATAAGGATACGCTGTATCTTTTAGCCGAGGAGCTGCTGTTTGCGGCGGTATACGTTATGCGTGCGCTGGGGCTTGACGCGGAGCTTACGCTGAGGGATGCAGGCAGCGCCTTCCTTGATGCGTTCGCCAAAGTTGAGCATGAATCCCGCCAAAACGGCACTGAATTGGGGCCGCTTACGCCGGATGGACTGCACGCGCTGCTGCAAAGAGCAAAATAGGCGAAATTCAAGGCTTTTTTAACGCAAAAAAGCAAAAAAGTGCTTGTACTCATGCTAAAAAGCTGATACAATATCCCATGCGCAAAATTGTTGCCAATTATTTTTAGGAGGATAGAAGTAATGAACAAAACCGAGCTTATAGCCGCAGTAGCCGAGAAAAGCGGTCTCACCAGGAAGGATTCCGAAAAGGCAGTGCTTGCCGCGCTTGAAACCATCACCGAAACCCTGAAGACCGGTGAAAAGGTACAGCTGGTTGGCTTTGGCGTATTCGAGACCCGCGTTCGTCCCGCTCACAAGGGCCACAACCCCATGACCGGCGCCGAAATCCAGATTGCGGAAAGCAAGGCTGCCACCTTCAAGGCTGGCAAGGCTCTCAAGGAAGCGCTCAACTAATTAAGGTATCATTACGCGATAAAAGCGGCGTAGCCACAAAAGGCCATGCCGCTTTGTTTTTACCCTTCTTTTATAAATTCCCGCATGAACGCGCCGAACGCGGCAAGGGCTGGGCTGTGGTAATTGGCGTTCATGGCAAGGCCAATCTCCCTTTCGCTGTGCTCAAGCGGCACGGTGCGCACATTGCCCAAATGCATTGCGCTTAGCATAAGCTCCGGCAGTATTGTGAACCCCAGCGCGCGTTCCACCATTGCGGCCGCCGCATAATCATCGCCCATGTTCAGCACGGCCTTGGGCCGTATCCCCGCCCTTGAGAAAAAGCGGCCCACGTCGTGGTTTGTGCCCTCCGCGGGAACTATAAACGTTTCGTTTGCAACATCCTCCGCCGAAAGGCTGCTCTTTGCCGCAAGGGGGCTATCCGGATGCACAACCGCAAGCAGCCTGTCCCGCGCAAGGGGTACGGTTTCAAACTCAGCACGCGAAGGCAGCGCAACGAATGCGCAGTCAAGCAAAGAGCTGCTCAGCATGTCCTCAATGGGCGAATATGTGCCGTTTTCTATTGTTATGGCAATGCCCGGGTAGCGCGCATTGAACCTTGCCATAACGCTTGGCAGCCACGCTATTGCCACGCTTGAAAAAGTGCCTATCCTGAGCGTTCCGCGCTCAACTCCCCTCAACTCCTCTGCCGCGCCGAGCACGGCGTTCTCCGCCGCTATAAGCCGCCGTATGTGCCCTATGAGCGCATTCCCCTCCGGCGAAAGCTCCACGCCCGCCTTTGAACGGATAAGCAGCTGCACGCCCAGTTCCTGCTCCAGCGTATGCACAAGGTGGCTCACGCCCGATTGGGTGTAGCCCAGCTTCTGCGCGGCGGCGGTCATGTTGCCCTCCTCCGCTGCGGCTATAAATGCGGCGTATTTGCTGTTTGCCACGGCAATGCCCTCCCGTTTCGCTTCGTTATGCTTTATTATAATAATTACAGTATTGCCATGTCAATGCATCGCGGCATATTCAATTAGTTGCAAGATATCAGTTTTGCTCATGCATAACACAAAGCATATTCATTTTACTTGCGCGGCATATGGTTATATAATCACATTCGGGTTGTATTTCGTTCGTTTTTCCCCAAGAAATACCCATTATTTCCAAGAAAGGGCTACCGTAACAGAAATGAGCATGAATTCTACCGCTGCGGCTGAGATAAAGGCTGCGGCAAAGGCTAAATCCGGCTTCAAAGCATGGAAGGCGGTTGTATTCCTTATATGCTTCGTGGTATTCTTTGCGTTTTTCGCCGTGCCGATGGGCATTGCGAACATGATGAACACAATGATGAACACAGCGTACAGGCTGCTGATGGACACAACGCTTTACCTTATGGCAATAGCCGTAATAGTTGGCGCGCTTTCCGCCGTGCTTACGGAATTCGGCGTAGTTGAGCTGATAAACCACGTGCTATCCCCGCTGATGCGGCCGCTGTACGGTATGCCGGGAGCCGCGGCGCTGGGCATAGTTACAACATACATGAGCGACAATCCCGCAATACTCACCCTTGCGGACGACCCCAAGTACCGCCGCTATTTTAAGGCATATCAGATACCCGCGCTGACAAACCTTGGCACCAGCTTCGGCATGGGCCTGATAGTTACAACGTTCATAATCGGCCTTGGCACGGCGGGTGGTGAGCACGTTGGGCTGGCGGCGCTGTGCGGCAACCTGGGCGCGATATGCGGCAGCATACTGGCAACGCGCCTTATGCTCCGCCACACGGCAAAGGCAATGGGCCGCGAGGCGGAGGCGGAGCCTATTGATCCCGCGGAGCAGACCAGCGAACCCACGGAGGGCAAGGGCAACGGCCTTATGCGCTTCCTCAATGCGGTTATGGACGGCGGCAAGAAGGGCGTGGACATGGGGCTTGGCATAATACCGGGCGTGCTGGTTATATGCACAATAGTAATGATGCTTACCAACGGCCCATCGGAAACCGGCGCGTATACCGGCGCGGCCTACGAGGGCATACCCGTATTCCCATGGATAGCGGAAAAGCTTGATTTTATACTGCATCCGCTGTTCGGCTTCTCCTCAAGCGCAGGACTGAGCGTGCCGGTAACGGCGCTTGGCTCGGCAGGGGCGGCGCTGGGGCTTATACCCGGGCTTCTGCAAAGCGGCATGGCAAACACCAACGATATAGCCGTTTTCACGGCAATGTGCATGTGCTGGAGCGGCTACCTGAGCACGCATGTATCCATGATGGAGCTGCTGCACAGCACGCGCTTCACAGCCAAGGCCATACTGTACCACACGATAAGCGGCCTGTTCGCGGGCGTTGTGGCAAACTGGCTGTTTAAGCTTTTGATGCTGATAGTGTAGAATGTTCGGTTCAACCCCTCAGTCTCGCCTTCGGCTCGCCAGCTCCCTCTAAGAGGGAGCCTTTTGGCAGAGTGCGTATAGCCATTAGAGCAACTTAACCAACCTCACTGCGCAGGCAGGCGACTGCCCTTGCGCTTATGCATTCGCCGCGGCCTTCGGCATTCATGCCCTCGGTAGTGGTGGCCTTCACGCTCACGGCGGCTGTGCTTACGCCGAGCGCGGCGGCAATGTTGGCACGCATGGCGTCTATGTAGGGGGCGAGCTTGGGGCGCTGGGCTATTATCGTTGCGTCTATGTTGCCCACGGCGTAGCCCGCGGAGCGTATCTTTTCATATGCGGCGCTCAGCAGCGTAAGGCTGCTTATGCCGCGGTAGCGTTCATCCGTATCGGGGAAGTGGCGGCCTATGTCCCCCAGCGCAGCCGCGCCCAGCAGCGCGTCCGTCACGGCGTGCAGCAGCACGTCCGCATCGCTGTGGCCAAGCAGGCCCTTTTCGTAGGGAATATCCACCCCGCCAAGTATCAGTTTACGGTTTTCGGTAAGTATATGCGTGTCCTCTCCGCAGCCTATGCGCATCGTGCACCCCCTTGCGGCAGTGAAAAACGGTATGTCCGCCGCGTATGTAAGCTTTTGATTCATTATGCTGCCCTCGCTGTAATGCGGCGCGCCAATGCAGCGCATGTATACGGCGCAGTCGTCCGTGTCCGGATAGCCATCGGCGCAGCTTTTGTCATACGCAGCGGCAATGGAGTCCAAATCAAAGCATTGCGGCGTTTGCATTACGAGAAGCCCGTCCCGCTCCACGCTTTGCCCGTCCGCACGCCTTAGCGTATCCCGTGCGGGAATGGCGGCTATGCCGCTGCCGTGCGCAAATGCGGCTTCCACCGCGCGGCATATCGTGCCGCTGTCCACAAGGCAGCGCGCGGCGTCATGTATCGCAATAACGGCCTTTCTGCCCGCGCTCAGGCGCAGCGCTTCCCTAACGCAGTTGTGCGCGCTTTCCCCGCGGCTTGCACCCCCGGCTATAACATGTACCTTTTCATAACGGCTGCATAATGCCTTCACGGCCTCCGTATTTGCCGCAGAAGTGGCAACAATAATGCCCTCTATATTTATGGGGCATGCCGAAAAAGCCTCTATGGAAAGCTCCACGGGGCTTTTACCGCCGAAAGACAGGCTTAGCTTGTCCCTGCCCATGCGGCAGGATGAGCCCGCGGCAAGTATCGCCGCGAACACGGGCGCGCTATCGTGCATCATTCGCCGAGTATTTCATACATTGCGGCAGCCTCGCCCTTGGGGGCGAATTCGCGCACGCTTATTACCTTAACGCGCATATGCTTGCCGCCCATCAAAATGTCCAGCTCGTCGCCTTCCTTAACCTCGGTAGAGGGCTTGGCGACCTTGCCGTTTATCTGTATGCGGCCCAAATCCGCCGCCTGCGCGGCAACGGTGCGCCGCTTGATTATGCGCGATACCTTAAGGTATTTGTCCAGTCTCATGTTGTGTCTCCTTTGAAAAATATATAAAGTCTATAGGGCGCATTTTGGTGTTACCACCAACCAAAAGCTGTCCCCGTTTACGGGGAAAGTGGCTGCGAATGTAATGAGCAGTCGAAAGGGGAATAACTCGAAGCGGGCGAGTGCCGCGAGGTGTTCCCCCTCAGTCTCACTTCGTTCGACAGCTCCCCCGTTTCACGGTGGCGCCTTTTGGTGCGCTTTACACCTTCTCCCGCTCACACGCCGTCAGGCGTATTTCACATTGCGATAGCAATATTTCACTGCGCTTCAGCGCAATTTCACCTTCTCGGGCTTATGGCGGGGCGGATACGCTCGTCATAGAACCGCTGGCACATCCAATACAGCTTGTCGTATGCGAAAAACGCCGCCTGCATTATGAGCACTATTGCCCATATGGGCAGCGCAACGCTGAGCGTAGTCATATCAAACCCAAAAAGCTTTATCGCCGCGAACACGCCCAGCACCGTGAATACATCGCAGTAAAGCACCTTTACCGCGCTCTGCACCACCTTATCGGGCATAACTGAATCGAACAACGTTTTGAATATGCCGAAATGCCCAAGCAGCACTATGTACGGCACGGCAGCGGCACGGCTGGGCAGTATCAAAAGCGAAAGCACGCCCGTTGCCAAATAAACGCCAACCGCGCCCAAATACGCGCTTTCGGCCGCAGGGACATACACAAACAGCGATGCTAAGAAATACAGCGCCACGCGACCCGTTGGCAGCACAGCCGCCGCATACAGGCACAGCACGCCCAGCGCCGTGCACATTGCGCCTATGGATATAAGTTTTGCTCCGCTAAGCTTTCTCATTTTGCGTCACCTCAGCAGCAGCGTATCAAATCGCCGCCCATGCATTCGCAGCAGCAGTCCGCGCACATAAGGCCGGAGCATATGTCGCACGCGGAGCAGTTGCCGTAGCTTGTGCTCTGCCGCGGGCGGGAATACGGGTTGCCCGTGTAGCGCAGGGTATTGTAGGCTTGGGCATATTCCGCGTTGCCCGGCTCCGTGCGGTACGCCCGTCCGAGGAACTCCCGCGCCTTGTCGTACCAGCCCTGCCTAAGATATATTATGCCGTACAGGTAATACCATTCCGCGTTGCGGGTCTGTATGCTGTCAAGTATTGTCTTTGCCCCGTCCAGATTGCCCGCGTTGATAAGGCTGCGCGCGCGCACGAACCTGTCCGCTTCGGGGCCGGAATAGCTCCCGCCGTGGCCGCCCGCGCCGTATGCTGCGCCGGAATATCCGCTGGACGCGGTTTTCCCGGGGTTTTTGGTAAGCTGGTCGTAGGCTTCGTTTATCTCCTTCAGCTTTTCGTTGGCAAGCTGCTTCATATCCGGGTCGGTATACTTATCCGGATGGTATTTTTTCACCAGCGAAAGATACGCCGCGCGTATCTCCTCGTTCGTTGCGCCCTCGTTCACGCCCAATACCTTATACGGATTCGTCATCGTTCCCTCCAATTAAGCGGCGCGTTTTCAGCCCGCAGCCCTCTTTCAGTATGTTTTCTATTATAGCCCCGTCCTCAAGGGGCCTAAGCAGCATATATGCTTCCTCCGCTTCCCTGAGCGAATTGAAAAGCATTATCTCCGCCCGCTCGCGAAGCTCGGCCTCGTTTGCGTCCTTTGCGGCAATGTTGAATGCGTTGTATGCGCCGCTTTCCCTGTCCCGCGCGCGGTCGTCCCATGCATCCATTATATATACCCAGCGGCCCAGCGCGGCGCACAGCGCGGCAAAGGCCTTCCTTATGGGCATGCTCTCTATCGGTGCGCAAAGTGCGGCGGAGTGCATCAGCCCCGCAAACGCGGCGGCGGGGGCGTCTATGCTGCCGTCCATGCTTTTTTCTATGGCGTTCAGCTCCGCCATGCTGCGCTCTATTGCGCCGCACAGGGCTTTGTTATATCGCCTTGCCTTGGCATAGTCCTGCTTCAGCGCGGCGCGGCCCACCTTGGCGCGTATGCGCTTCTGCCCGCGCTCGTCCGCAATATCGTCGCAAAGCTTGTTGTACGCAAGGGCAACGTTTACGTCTGCGGCAAAGTCTATGCCCGCGCTTTGCTCTATTATGGGCATGGGCTTCTTCAGCGGCTTATAGCCGCAGCGCATCGGCACGCATCTGCTTGGCCCCAGCGTATTGCATAGCGCAAGGGCGAAAAATGCGCAGTCGTAATTGAGCGTTAATCGGGCGGTTTGGGAATACCGCGCGCCTATGCTTTTGCACAGGGCGCAGTAAAACGCGCGGTAGCGCGTAAGCTCCTTCATCTTCAGTTCGCCCTTATCCGGCTCAATATATCCAAACATAGCCGTATTGTAGCATATTTTAAGGCGTTAGCCAATAGCTGGGGAGAATATGGGCATATATATGTGTAAATTATAACATATATGTGACAGTTCATATCAATTTGACCCGATAATAACATTCTTTTACCCATAAGCGGAGGCAATGCCCCCATAAATGCGCAGGATAGCACAAAAATCTTGCATAGGCTTATGTTTTTGCTTGCCTGTATGGGAGAATAATAGTATAATGTCCATTAAGTGCGAAAGGGCGGCTGCCCCTTTGCGCGACAATGTGTTTTTATTTAAATTGAATATTGGAGGACTGAAATCAATGTCGAAAAAGTACGTTTACCAGTTCAGCGAAGGCAACGCTTCCATGCGCAACCTGCTGGGCGGTAAGGGCGCCAACCTGGCCGAAATGACCAAGATAGGCCTGCCTGTTCCCCAGGGCTTCACCATCTCTACCGAGGCCTGCACCCAGTATTACGAAGATGGCCGCAGGATTAACGACGAAATCCAGGCGGAAATAATGGAAAACATCATAAAGATGGAAGAAGTGACCGGCAAGAAGTTCGGCGATAAGGAAAATCCGCTCCTCGTCTCCGTCCGTTCCGGCGCGCGCGCTTCCATGCCCGGCATGATGGATACCATACTGAACCTGGGTCTCAACGAAGAGGTTGTTGAAATAATCGCAGCCAAGAGCGGCAATCCCCGCTGGGCTTGGGACTGCTACAGAAGGTTCATACAGATGTTCTCCGACGTTGTTATGGAAGTCGGTAAGAAATACTTTGAAAAGCTGATAGACGCCATGAAGGAACGCAAGGGCGTTACCAGCGACCTGGATTTGGATGCGAACGACCTGCACGAGCTGGCCGATCAGTTCAAGGCCGAATACAAGCAGCAGATAGGCAGCGATTTCCCCACCGACCCGAAGGTGCAGCTGTTTGAGGCTATCAAGGCCGTTTTCCGCAGCTGGGACAACCCCCGCGCCAACATTTACCGCATGGATCACGACATTCCATATTCCTGGGGTACTGCCGTTAACGTGCAGATGATGGCCTTCGGCAACATGGGCGACGATTGCGGCACCGGCGTTGCGTTCACCCGCAGCCCCGCTACCGGCAGCAAGGGCCTCTTCGGCGAATTCCTGACCAATGCTCAGGGCGAAGACGTCGTTGCCGGCGTGCGCACCCCCATGCCCATAAGCGAGATGGAGCAGAAGTTCCCCGAAGCGTTCAAGCAGTTCGTGGAAGTCTGCAAGACCCTTGAAAATCATTATCATGACATGCAGGACATGGAGTTCACCGTTGAGCACGGCAAGCTTTACATGCTGCAGACCCGTAACGGCAAGCGTACCGCTGCCGCCGCCATAAAGATTGCCTGCGACCTGATTGACGAAGGCATGATAAGCGAAGAAGAAGCGCTGATGCAGATAGACGCCAAGTCCCTGGACATGCTGCTGCATCCGCAGTTTGACCCCGCCGCGTTGAAGGCCGCAAAGCCCGTAGGCAAGGCCATAGCCGCCAGCCCCGGAGCTGCCGCTGGCAAGATAGTATTCACCGCCGAGGATGCGGTGGAGCAGGGCAAGCTGGGCGAGAAGGTAATTCTCGTTCGCCTTGAGACCAGCCCCGAGGACATTGAGGGCATGAAGTATTCCCAGGGTATTCTGACCGTTCGCGGCGGACAGACCTCCCACGCGGCCGTCGTTGCGCGCGGCATGGGTACCTGCTGCGTATCCGGCTGCGGCGAAATAAAGATGGACGAAGAGAACAAGCAGTTCACCCTTGCTGGCAAGACCTATCACGAGGGCGACGTGCTGAGCCTTGACGGTTCCACTGGCTGCATCTACGATGCTCTTATCCCCACCATCCCCGCCGACCCCAACAGCGGCTATTTCGGACGCATAATGGAAATGGCGGACAAGCACAAGAGGCTTGCCGTACGCACAAATGCGGACAATCCGCATGATGCCTCCGTGGCGGTAAGCTTCGGCGCGCAGGGCATTGGCCTTTGCCGTACAGAGCATATGTTCTTCGATGAGGACCGCATCCCCGCCATGCGCGAAATGATAGTGTCCAAGACCGAAGAAGCCCGCCGCAAGGCGCTGGATAAGCTGCTGCCCATGCAGAGGAGCGACTTTGAAGGCATCTACAAGGCCATGGGCGAAAACCCCGTTACCATCCGCTTCCTTGATCCCCCGCTGCATGAGTTCCTGCCCCATAAGGACGAGGAAATTGCAGAGCTTGCCAAGGAAATGGGCATGACCTTTGAAGAGCTGAAGGCCACCGTTGCCAGCCTGCACGAATTCAACCCCATGATGGGCCATCGCGGCTGCCGCCTGTGCGTGACCTATCCCGAAATTGCGGAAATGCAGACCCGCGCCGTTATCGAGGCCGCCATCAACGTGCGCCGCGAAACCGGTCTGAACATAGTTCCCGAAATCATGATTCCCTTGGTAGGCGAAGTGAAGGAGCTTGCTTACGTTAAGAGCTTCGTCGTAAAGACCGCCAAGAAGGTAATGGAAGAGAACAATACCGAGTTCAAGTTCCTCGTGGGCACCATGATAGAGATTCCGCGTGCGGCCCTTACCGCCGACCAGATCGCTACCGAGGCCGAGTTCTTCTCCTTCGGCACCAACGACCTTACCCAGATGACCTTCGGCTTCAGCCGTGACGATGCGGGCAAGTTCCTGAGCGCTTACTACGAGAAGAAGATTTACGAGTCCGATCCCTTCGCGCGCCTTGACCAGATTGGCGTAGGCAAACTGGTAGACATGGCTGCCAAGATGGGCCGCGCTACCCGTCCGGACATCCATCTGGGCATCTGCGGCGAGCACGGCGGCGATCCTTCCAGCATAGACTTCTGCCACCGCGTTGGTCTTGACTACGTATCCTGCTCGCCTTATCGCGTGCCTATCGCCCGCCTTGCCGCGGCCCAGGCCAACATAAGGAACAAATAAGAAATAAGTATTCAGGTTTGAATAAAGCTAAACCGGGGGACGGATTGCCGTCCCCCGGTTTGTTTGTATTTACCGCAGCCCCTATATAAAGAACTTCCTTCTCAGTCCCTCGCGCATCTTGGGGCAGCAGGCGATAACGATAAGCGTTACACCGAAAATAAGGCTGCACGCCAGCGGATACAGCGACCACACGAGCGTATCGCTCACATGGAACGTTATGTTTATAAGGAACTCCACAAGCACCGCGAAGCCGCCAATGGCTATGAGCGTGCCCGCGTACACGAACAGGTGGCCTTTTCTAAGATAATGCAGCAGAGTTACCGCGGCGCAGGCAATAAGCATAGCCCCGCCGGTCACGGGGAACGCGAAGGAAAGGAACCAATGCCCGTTCACGGCAAAATCGATATACAGTAAATATAGCCCTATCGCCACAAAGTCCGCCGCAACGAATATAACCGGCGTTGCATGGCGGAACCACATGGGCAGCACTACTATTATGTATACAAGCGCAAGTGCGCCCGCCGCATAGCCCGACCATACAAGCGTTCCGTTCACCTTCCAGTCGCACAGCAGCGACAGCACGAACGGCACCAAGAACATTATGCTTGTTATGAACAGCATGCCCGAGCGGCTGGCCGTTTCGGCAGGCCGCCTGCTTTCGGCGGGATACGGTTTTTCGCCGTCCGGCCGCTTCATGTCCGGATGGAACACCACCGTGCCGCAAAGCGGGCATTTTTCCTCGCTGTCCTTCAGCTCCACTCCGCATTTTATGCAATACATATGTATTCGTCTCTCCTTTCTTTCCCATCCGTTTAAGCCTGATTGCTCTCCACGGCGGCGTTAAGCCCCTGCCGCTTGAGCGCGCGGAAGAACCTCAGCTCAAGCTCCGGCTCCTTTATGTTGCGGATCATGTTTATGTACATTGTGCCGTTGTATGTTATTATGCCGCAGTTGTGCGGCGCGCGCGCCTGCACGCCTATTATGAAATCCATCCGCTCAACATACTTTGGCATATCCCCGGGCAGCGTAACGTTGCCAAGGTTGGATAGGCACAGGCAGCTTTTCCTTTCCCCCACCGCATCGAACACGGCCTTCATTGCAATGTTCTTTATGAAAAGCGGCATAACCTTCAGCGCAAGCGCCCGCTCGCTGCTCACGTTGGTAGCAATGCGGGTGCCCATAAGTTTTGCGGTGTAGTCAAGCCCCATGCGGTGATGCACTATGGCGCATATTTCATCGAATGTGTATTCCCCGAGCGTGGGATCGACCTCCGGCGTTATGTACAGGGCAAAGTTCCTGAGCGTTTTGCTTGAAAAAAGCTTCCTCAGGTTAACGGGTATAAGCACCTTTACCGGCTTCCTCCTGCGGCGGGAATGCACCTTTTCCGCCTGAATTTCAAGTATGGCCTCCATCATTGCCGCGCACAGGAACTCCGTCACGGTAACGCCGTGCTCCTTTGCCTTTTTGCGCACATCGTCCGCGCTTAGCATAAGCGTAACAATGTCCACAAAGCCGTTTTCCTCCGGCGTCCCGCTCAGGTGATACGCCGTTTTTTCGCTGCGGCTGGCGCGCACATCCCCGCTGAATTTAAGGAAGCTGTCCTCCAGCTCCTCATCGCTGGGCGCTTCCAGGCGGCAGAGTACGCCGTCCTCATTGGGTATCTCCACGCCGTATTTCTGCGTTATGTATTCCGCAACCAGCGTTTTAACGAATGTCAGCGCGCCGTTGCCGTCCGTCAGCGCGTGGAAGAACTCCACCGCTATGCGCTTTTTGTATACTATAACCCTAAACGCGCACTCCCGCACCTCCTTGAAAGGCACATACGCCAGCGGGTAAGCCTTCTCGTCCCGAATCTTGGGCGCGTTTGAAAGCTCCTCCAGGTAATACCAGAACGTGCCCCGCCTCAGCCGCACGGCTATGGACGGGAACCGCCGCACTGTAACGTCCAGCGCGGCCTGAAGCACCTCCCTGTCCACGTTTTCCGTCATAGTGGCGGACACGCGGAAGAAATTATTCCAGTTTTTCCGCCTTGCCGCGGGGTAAATCTTCGCCGCGTTGTCCAGCCGCATCCATCTAAGCTTTCTTTCCGGGCAAAGATTGTCGTTGAGGAAAGCGTTTATGGCTGTGAAATCATCCTGATTTTCATTAAGCTGATACAGCACATATGCGTGCCAACGCTCCGGCGCAATTATAAGCCTGCTCTTGCAGCCGCACTCGGTCAGCCGCCTGTTGAGCCGCACGGAATCATCCAGCAGTATTTCGTCCCCGCCAGCGAATATGAGCGAAGGCGGCATGCCCGTAAGCTCCCCGAACAGGGGCGATATTGTCTGCTCCCGCCTGTCGTGCTCACCGGCGTAGCATTGGGCGTAAAACTCCAGCACCTCTGCCGTGAGCGAAACATCCTTTTCGCGGTTTGTCTCGTATGTGCTGCCGGAGGCCGTAAGGTCCGCCCACGGGGAAATGGCTATTATTCCGCAGGGCAGCGGCAGCGAAAGCTCCTTCAGCTTTAAGCACAGTGCAAAGCACAGCCCGCCGCCCGCGCTTTCGCCGCAGAGCATTATATGCTCCGGCTTATAGCCCTTCTGCCGAAGGTAGTTATATGCTTCCAGCGCGTCCTCCACCGCCGCAGGGTATGGGCTTTCCGGCGCCAGCCTGTATGCCGCAGCAAACACGCGCACGCCTTCCTCGTCCGCAAGCGTTGCGCCAAAGCCCTTTGCGTAGTCAAGGTCTCCGCAGGTGTATCCCCCGCCGTGCAGGTAAAGTATAACGCCCTGCCTGCGCTCGTCCTTGGGTATTATCCACGCGCCTTCAAAGTTTGCGAAGGCATGATCGCGCGTGATCACGTCCTTCCTATGTATGGCTTCCATCAGCTCGCCCAGCTTATCCTGCCCGCGGCGTATAGTTTCCAGCGAACAGTTAGCCACCAGCGGCTTGAAGAAGTTCAATTGAGAGTGAACCAGTTTTGCCGGCAGACCCATAGTAATCTTTCCTTTCGTTGCCATAAAGCATTTTTCATGCTGAATTCATATTATACCATGGTTATGCGCAAAAACAAAAACAGCTATGCGGCAAGAATGTAAAAAAAGATAGCACTTGCAAAAAATATTGCGCAGGCGTTAAACTATAATTACAGTAAATCCAAGAGGTAGCAAATGAAGCGAACCATGCCCGTGCGGCTTTTGACAAGATATATACGCAATGCGCAATTCAGAAGCCTTGCGGGCATTTATATCGGCTTGACAGTCGATATACTGTATGCCGCCTTCCGCGCGATAGTCGGACTTAGATACGACTCCCGCTGGTTCTTATCCATGGCCGTGTACTATGCCGTGCTTGGTATGCTTAGGGCGTATCTCATTTTGGCATGCGGCGCGCGGCTCCGCTTGGCGGCAACGAGCGGCTTTATTATGAATATTCCTGCTACCGCCGCACGGGGTTTATGCTCCTTGCGCTCAATGCGGCAATGGGCGCGATGATATCGCTGATGGTAATAGCCAACCTTCGCTATAATTACCAAGGCTATATCATTTATCTTTCCGCGCTGCATGCGTTTTATATGTTCATAAGCGCAATAGTCAACCTTGCCAAATCCCGCCGCTTCGGCATGCCCATTCTTTCCGCGGCAAGGGCTGTGAATCTTGTTGCGGCAATGATGTCAATGCTTGGCCTGCAAACGGCGCTCATAGCCCGCTTTTCACCCGATACCGAAATGTATCCCCGCCGCATGAACGCAATAACCGGCGGCGTGATATGCATAGGCGTTATTGCCATGGCAATATACATGCTGCGCCACGCATACGCTATGCAGCGGCGCATACAAAGCGGTGAAGAATAAGCTTTATACTGCGCAAAAGCGGACAGCCCTTACCGGACTGCCCGCTTTTTTACTTCAGCTTAAATTATATGCTTTCGGGAACGTGGCTGTTTATGCGCGCGTAAAGCTCCGCCACTATTTCCTTGGTGCGCTGCATGGCGCATTCAAGTGGAACGTCCTCCTTTATGGTCTTGTCCCTTGTAACTATTTCAACCACGCCGCGGTCAAGCGTCTTGGGCGATATTACTATGCGCACGGGGCTGCCCAAAAGGTCTGCATCCGAGAACATGAAGCCTGCGGACACGGTGCGGTCGTCAAACAGCACTTCGTAGCCTTCGTCCATAAGTGACTTATAAAGCTTATTGGCTTCCTCCTTAACGTGCGCCTGATCCGCACGCAGGGCGCATATCTCTATTTCCCAAGGGGCTATTGATATGGGCCATACCGGGCCGTACTGGTCATGATGCTCCTCGCACACGCTGGCCATCAGCCTGCCCACGCCTATGCCGTAGCAGCCCATTATGGGGTTGACGCGGTTGCCCTTTTCATCGTCATAGGTCATGCCCATGGATTCGGTGTAGCGGCGGCCAAGCTGGAATATGTTGCCGACCTCTATGCCGTTTTTAATGGTAAGCGAATGCTTGCCGCACTTGGGGCATACGCCGCCCACGGTCGCCTTGGCAACGTCCACATATTCGGCATTAGGCACGTCCCTATCCATGTTGAGCCCTGTGAAGTGGTAGCCTTCTTCATTCGCGCCGCATATAAGGTTCCTTGTGCCTTCAAGCGAACGATCGTACACCACGGTTATACCCTTGGCGGGGTTTACGGGGCCTATCGCGCCCGCAACAAGGCCGGCGTGGTCTATTTCAACGGCGGGATGCACCTCCGCCTTAAGATAGTTCCTCAGCTTGGTTTCGTTAACCTCAAGGTCGCCGCGCACGAATACCAGAACGTAGCTGTCGTCCTCGTTGCGCTGATACACAACGGCCTTGGCGCTCTTTTCCGTGCTGCCGTGCAGAAAGCTGCACACGTCCTCAATGGTCTTGTTGTCATATGTTGCAACCTTTTCAAGCGGCATGGGCTCTTCGCTTGCGTCGTTATGCACTATGCAGTCCGCCGCCTCCATGTTCGCGCGGTAGCCGCACTCCGGGCAAAGGACGATGGTATCCTCGCCAATATCGGTAAGCAGCATGAACTCGTGGCTAACCTTGCCGCCCATCATGCCAGAATCGGACGCAACGGCAACGACTTCCGGTATGCCTACGCGGGCATATATGCGCTCATACGCGCGGTAGCAGCGCTTATAATACCGCTCCAGATCCTTCTGCGAGGTATGGAACGAATAGCCGTCCTTCATTGTAAATTCGCGCACCCTTATAAGGCCGCCGCGGGCACGGGGCTCGTCGCGGAACTTAGTCTGTATCTGATATATCATAAAGGGATATTTCTGATATGTGCTCGCCACGTTCATGGCCATATGCACGGCCGCTTCTTCATGAGTCATGCCAAGCACCATATCCGCGCCGCTCCTATCCTTAAAGCGCAAAAGCTCCTTGCCGACGCTTTCCCAGCGGCCGGAAGCCTGCCAAAGCGTTGCGGGCATGGTAACGGGGAACAGTACCTCCTGCCCGTCTATCCTGTCCATCTCCTGGCGCAATATCGCCTCTATCTTATTATGTATACGCCGCGCGGGAGGCATAAGGGAATATATGCCGTTGCCCACCTGCTTAATATAGCCGCCCCTTACCATAAGGTTTTGGCTTTCTATTTCCGCAACCCTGTCCTTATACCTTTCGCCTAACAGCTCGCTGACTTTCATGTTTCACCTTTCCTATCCGCCTAACGGGATAACGCCGTTTTTGTCATACCCTGCATTATACCACGCGCGCGGCAAAAAACAAACATTTTAGGCAATATTGTTGACTATTGCGCAAGCATTTTTTATAATATGCTTTCGCATCACTATCATCAGTTGAGGAATGTGCCATGTATCGTGACCTTACGCGCGGGAGCATATCCCGCTCGCTCATTCTGTTTGCGCTGCCAATGATGGCGGGCAATATGCTGCAGCAGTTTTATAACATTGCCGATACGCTTATCGTATCCCGTGCGCTTGGCGCAAACGCGCTTGCCGCGGTTGGTTCGGCCTATACGCTCATGACGTTTCTCACTTCCATATTCCTGGGTCTGAGCATGGGTTCGGGCGCGCTTTTTTCGATGTACCGCGGGCGGAATGATTCTTCTTCGCTGAGATCAGGCATACTGCATGCGTTCATTCTCCTCCTTTCAATAACCGTGCTTATTAACGCCGCAGTATACGCCTTCATGGAGCGGGCGACCATGGGCGCATACGTTCAGGCACAAAGCAGGCGTTTATTATAAGCGCGGCGTTCAGCGTGGCAATATCGGCGCTGGTGTTCGCATTTGCCCGCCCGCTGATGCTTATATTTATTGACGCAAACGAAACAGCCGTGCTGCTGGCGGGGATAAAATATCTTCGCATAGAAGGCGCATTTTATTTCGGCATAGGCTGCCTTTTCCTGCTGTATGGTTATTTCCGCGCGGTGCAGCGGCCCGCAATGTCCGTTGTGCTTACGGTTATATCGCTCGGCACGCGCGTGGCGCTTGCGTATATACTTTCCGCAAAAATAGGCGAAATAGGCATATGGATGGCAATACCCATAGGCTGGCTGTTGGCGGACGCGACTGGTTTGATTACAATGTTCAAAAGCAGGCGTTTACAAAAGCAATAAAGGCGGGTAAACTATAGCTATAAACGCTGAACGGGGTGAATATTATGAGCAAAGTTGAAACGCTTGTATCTCAATATAAAAACGAACTTAAATACGCCGGCCCATTCTATATTTCGCACGAGGGCTTCGGCGCGGCGCCGCTGGGGCAGATAGACTACCCTGCGCTTTCCATGGCCTTTGCCGAATGGCTTGATGCGCGCGGGATACTGCCGGAAATAGTTGGCTGGAGCAACAAAACCGGCTTCTGCGATGCGGACACAGCGGGCTATGCCGCCGCATTCCCCGCAAACGAAAACGGCCTTACAGCCGCGCTGAGCGAGCTTGAGACCGCCATATGGGACGAATTTTGCAAAGAGAGCATCTGGGACGAATGTATATACGATTCCCAAATGCCGGACGAGGGATGAAAATCCCTCCTTTTTTAGCTGGATTCATGGGTGGTCATATACATCCATATATTCATCTATGATAATATCGGCATAATATGCGGCTTGCCTTTCTTCGCCGATTGCGGTGAGCTCCAATCCGTTTACCCATTGAAAATAATGCGTAAGCTCATGCGCGACGGAATGCAAAATCGCAAACACGGCGTTGTCTCTGCCGTTTCTCGCTTTAATCTCCCCAAAATCGCCCGTTGAAACGCGGATATACGGCTCCTCCATTTTATCATATGGGCCGAAGAATGTTGCGCTCACCATTTCCCCATCCATGGCGCGTATCAACTCATCCTTTTTGAAATAAACGCATACCCGTATCGGGAAATAGTATTCATGCCTTGCCCAATCGCAAAAGCGAATGCAGGCATTGCGCAAATCCGCATCTATGCCTTTTTCAAACCGCGCCCTCAAGCCGTCCCTATGCCGCACAGGTACGCCGGAATAAAACTTCTTCCATTTTGTTATAGCCCAAAGGTGCATAGAATTGCCTCATCAGTCTTGCAGCAGATAAGCAAAAAGCCCAGATAATCTGGGCTTTTTGGTGGTGGAGACATCGCTTTCAAATCCGAACCATAGACGGCCTCGACATCCTTGAGTGTGATTATTTCCGTGCCGCCTTTGAAGTTGTAGGTGATGACGAGCCTGTCGTCAAACAGGTACAGGGAGTTGACGAAGGTATCTATGATACGTTTTTGGTACTCACGGCTGTTTACGTCGCCGTATTTGAACTGCCCGATCCATCTCACGATCTGCTCTTTGGTGTACTTGGGCTTTTGAAGCTCCGCTTGCAGGACGGCTATCTTCAGGTTGTCCCTTTGTTTTTCCAGAGCCTCCAAACGTTCTTTTGTGGAACTGGTCAGCACTCCCTTCTGGATTGCGTTCAGCATATTCTCTATTCCGCGCTCCGTGTCGGCAAGCTGTTTTTTCAGTGCCGGGA
>ERZ827150.1634-NODE-1634-length-27256-cov-4.998750_pt1 | contig 27256 bp, 30 predicted proteins | sample MGYA00519779_ERZ827150 | MGnify/ENA primary metagenome ERZ827150 (study PRJEB31778, sample SAMEA3449267) | human gut metagenome | biome: human gut; feature: human-associated habitat; material: faeces | place: United Kingdom | collected 2010/2012 ...
TGATTAAAATTAATAATCAATATAAAATCAAATTAAAAGTAAAATTGAAAGGAAAAATAAAGGAGGAACTTTTAATGACTAAACTTGATATTATTAAATATTTAATTTCATCAATAGAATCAGAGTTAGAAGATACAGTACGAATACCAGAAAATTTAAAGAGAGAGTTAGAAAAAATAGATAAGACAGATAAAAGTTATTGGGCTTATTTTAAGTATGATATTAATGAAATGGTTAATAAATCAAAAATTAAGAATGATTTAAAGATGATTAGAAGATTAACATTAGAAATAGAAAAGGAGTTATAACATGAGAACACTTTCTATAGACGTTGAAACATATTGTGAGTTAGATATTAAGACTGTTGGAGCTTATCGTTATTGTGAACACACATCTTTTGAAATAATGTTATTCGCATATGCATATGATGATGAACCAGTTCAAATAGTAGATTTTATGAATGGAGAAACTTTACCACACTATGTAAGAACAGATTTAGTGAATCCAGAAATTTTAAAAACTGCATTTAATGCAAACTTTGAAAGAAATGCTATTAAAAATAACTTTAGTAGTTATAAAAATTGTATGAATCCAGCTCAATGGGATTGTACTATGATACAAGCTTTGAGAATGGGTTTACCAGGAAGTCTTGATATGGTTGGTAAAGCATTAAATTTTGAAGAAGATAAGCAAAAGATGAAAGAAGGTAAAGCACTAATACAATATTTCTGTAAGCCATGTAAGCCGACTAAGAGTAATGGGGGGAGAACAAGAAACCTTCCTGAACATGATACTGAAAAGTGGGAATTATTCAAAAAATACTGTAAACAAGACGTTGAGGTTGAAAGAGAAATAAGAAAAAAACTTAGTAAGTATAAGAGCACTGAAAAAGAAAAACAATTGTGGGATTTAGACCAAGAGATTAATGATAGAGGTATAAACCTAGATTTGGTATTAGCAAAGCAAGCAATAAAGTGTGATGAACAGTTTAAAGATAGATTAACTAAAGAAGCGATAGATCTTACAGGATTAAGTAATCCTAACTCACCTACTCAATTGAAAAAATGGCTTAGTGATAAGGTAGGTTATGAAGTTACTAGCTTAACTAAAGATAGTATTCCTAAATTATTAGAAGCAGCTGAAGATGATAATGTAAAAAGAGTTTTAGAACTTAGACAACTAATGGCCAAGACTTCAATAAAAAAGTATCAAGCTATGGAGGCTGCTAGATGTGATGATGGTAGAGTAAAGGGATTATTACAGTTTTATGGTGCTAATCGTACTGGTAGATGGGCTGGTAGATTAGTACAAGTACAAAATTTACCACAAAACCATTTACCTGATTTAGATGATGCTAGAAATCTAGTAAGAGAAGGTAAGTTTGAAGAATTAGAATTTTTATTTGATAGTGTACCAGATACATTAAGTCAACTTATAAGAACTGCTTTTATACCTTCAGATGGTAATAGGTTTATAGTTGCTGACTTTTCAGCTATAGAAGCAAGAGTTATAGCTTGGTATGCAGCAGAGAAGTGGAGATTAGAAGTTTTTCAAACTCATGGAAAGATTTATGAAGCTTCAGCAAGTCAAATGTTCCATATACCTATAGAAGAAATTAAAAAAGGTAGTGATCTTAGACAAAAAGGTAAGATAGCAGAACTTGCTTTAGGTTATGGGGGAAGTGTAGGAGCTATAAAGTCTATGGATAAATCTAATAGTATTCCAGAAGAAGAATTACCTGAACTAGTAGCAAGTTGGAGAAATGCTAATCCTAATATAACTAAGTTTTGGTGGGATTGTGATAAAGCTGCTAAGAAAGCTATTAATGAAAGAACTACAGTAACAATGCAATATGGACTTAAATTTATATATGCTCCAGGAGTATTATTTATTGAATTACCTAGTGGTAGAAGATTAAGTTATGTAAGACCTAAAATTGAAGAACATAAGACATTTTCAGGGTACAAAATAACATATGAAGGTATGGAACAAACTTCAAAACAATGGACTAGGCAAGATACATATGGACCTAAACTTGTAGAGAATATAGTTCAGGCAACAGCGAGAGATTGTTTAGCAGAAGCATTATTTAATGTTAATAATGCTGGATATAAAACTGTAATGCATGTACATGATGAAATAGTTATGGATGTACCAATAGGTTTTGGAACTCTTGAAGAAGTTAATAAGATCTTTGGAAAAGAGATTTCTTGGGCACCAGGACTACCATTAAAAGCAGATGGCTATGAGTGTAATTATTATATGAAAGATTAATATAAAAGAGAATAAATATCCTCTTTTATATTAAAACTACTTGCTTCCAATGTTCAATAGTGCATTCATTGTTATTCCAGTTACCTAAAGTAACGATAAAGACCGAAGAATAATCTTTTGAGTGAGTAAATAACTTCTTTTTAATTTTATTATAATCTTCAGAATTAATAAAGTTTAAAGTTAGTTTATGATGATTTCTATCAAGTGGGTTTACAGAATATATAACATTTATTGACTTATTTAAATCAGAGTAGTGATTAAATTTGGATTCTACTAGCCTAAAACCATATATGTTTTTAGTAAAAATAAAGTTTGTCCTAGAATCTGCTATAAGATCTTGAACCCTAATAGTACCATTAACAATATGATTTATGTCATATCCTTTACAGTAATAGTATAACTTAGTTGGGGTGGTAATCTCTTCAGAGTTATTATCATTAGCAGAATGGGTTTGATTTCTACTAGTACTAGTAGTTCTTTGTCTAGATATCACTGAATTATATAGAGCCTCTATGGAAAAATTACTAACATCATATTTAGTTTTGGTATTTTGTGTTCTACCACTACTACAGATACTTTCATCATGTGGATAAGATTTTAGTGCTGAAAAATATGGATTGACATCCCCAGTAAGAGATCTAATAGTAAGTCTTGCTGGGCAATCTGGAGTTTGGCAATAATACATTATATCTTTATTGGAAATGGTACAGTCATCTGCATATAATTTTTTTGTCCTTTCAGGATTGGTAAAGACGTACTTTGACATAAGATACCTCCTAATTACATTTATTACTAATATATTACAATATATTCAAATAAAAATCTATATTATTTATTATAAGTTTTCCAAACTTATTTTTGTACCAGACAGAATTAATTTTTGAAATGGGAGTGGTATATTGAATTTGTTAAAAAATGATGATTTAAATATAAAAATTAAATATGATGGTTCCATAGCCTTAGCAACAGGGAAAAGTAAGAAAGAAACACATTGGAAGAATAAAAATATAAGCTGGTCAGATTTAGTTAGGAAGTTAAGCCATACAACAAGGACACCTGAAACAGTAGCTGAATATAAGAAAATGGCTAAGGTGGATAGAGATAGAATTAAAGATGTTGGTGGATTTGTAGGTGGTACTTTAAAAAATGGTAGAAGATTAAAAGCTAATGTAGCTAATAGAACGCTACTAACTTTAGACTTAGATTATGTTGAAGGAGATATATGGTCCAGTATAGAGCTTTTATATGATTTTAATGTTGTTATGTATTCAACTCATACACATACAGCCGATAATCAAAGATTAAGGCTAGTAATACCACTATCAAGGCCAGTTCTTCCAGATGAATATCAAGCTATTTCTAGAATGGTCGCAGATGATTTAGGAATAGACCAATTTGATGATACAACATATGATCCAGAGAGATTAATGTATTGGCCATCAACTTCATGTGATGGAGATTATGTATTTAAATATCAAGATTTGGAATGGCTTAATCCTGATGAAATTTTAGCAAGATACCAATTTGGTTGGGAAGATATTAGTTATTGGCCAGAAAGTAGTAGAGCTAGGGCAAAATTAAATAAATCAATAAGTAAACAAGAAGATCCATTAACTAAGAAAGGAATTATAGGAGCTTTTTGTAGAACATACAGTATTACTGAAGCTATAGAAGAATTTTTATCAGATATTTATATACCTGGTACAGATAATTCTAGATACACATATGCAGAAGGAAGTACAACAGGTGGTGTTGTTATATATGATGATAAATTCAGTTATAGTCATCATGGTACGGACCCAGCAAGTAATATATGCTGTAATGCATTTGACTTAGTGAGAATCCATGAATTTGGAGAATTAGACGAAGAAGCTAAGGAAGGAACTCCAGCTAATAGATTACCTAGTTTTACTAAAATGAGTGAGTTTGCAGCAAGTAATGAAAAGGTAATGGAAACCATAGGTAAAGAAAAGATGTTAGCAGCTCAAGAAGATTTTGACATTATTGAAGAAGAAGTAAGTACAGAATGGCTTAAAAAATTAGAATACACAGAAAGTGGAAAGTTAAGAAGTACAATAAGTAACTTTAGTTTAATTATAGAGAATGAGCCATTACTTAAAGGTAAAATAGCCTACAATGAATTTTCTAATAGAGCTGTAGTGATTGGACAACTTCCATGGAGAAAGAAAGATAATATAGGAGATTGGAACGATACTGATGATAGTGGACTTAGAGAATTTATAGAAAAGTATTATGGAATAAGTTCTACAGCAAAATGTGCTGATGCATTAGCACTAAGTTTTGAAAAACATTCATTTCACCCAATAAAAGATTACTTAGAAACTCTTATGTGGGATGGAATAGAAAGGATAAATACTTTATTTATAGATTATTTAGGGGCTGAGGATACTAGCTACACAAGAACAGTAGCAAGAAAAATAATAGTTGCAGCAGTAGCAAGAGTTTTTGTACCTGGTATTAAGTTTGATAATATGCCAGTACTTGCAGGACCACAAGGTATGGGAAAAAGCACAATAATTAAAAAGCTTGGTAAGCAATGGTATAGTGATTCATTAACTACAGTTAGCGGTAAGGAAGCTTATGAACAATTACAAGGTGTATGGATCCTAGAGATGGGTGAAATGATGGCTACAAAGAAGGCTGATATTGAAGCAACAAAACATTTCTTAAGTAAGACAGAAGATATTTATAGGGTTGCTTATGGTAGAAGGACAAGTAGATTTCCAAGACAATGTGTATTTATAGGAACAACTAATGATAGAGAATTTTTAAGAGATAAAACTGGTAATAGAAGGTTTTGGCCAATAGATGTAGGAATAAATACGAATACTAAAAGTGTATTTGATGATTTAACTCAATATGAGATAGATCAGATTTGGGCTGAAGCAGTTGAATTATGGAGAGCAGGAGAAAAGCTATATCTAACAGGAGAAGAAGAAAAAGAAGCTAAAAGGCAACAAGAAGAACATAGTGAGGAAAGTGCTAAAGCTGGACTTATAGAAGAATACTTAAATAAATTATTACCTGAAGATTGGTACGAATTAAGCATTACAGAGCGAAGAAACTTTATACATGAAACAGAGTTCGGAGAATCAAGAGAAGGTACTATTCGAAGAGATAAAACTTGTGTTATGGAAATATGGGTTGAACTATTTAGTGGAGATCCTAAACAATTAACACCTATGCAATCAAGAGAAATTAACGATATTCTATCTGGATTAAAAGAGTGGTGTAAGTCTAAAGGTGCATTAAGGTTTGGAAAAAATTATGGTTCTCAGAGGGCTTATTTGAGAGTAAATAATAGCTAAATTTTTGTTTACAGTAAAAAATTTAATATGTAAACAATGTAAACATAATTTTTGTTTTGTTTACACCTATTGTTTACGTATTAAAATAAGTAAAATCAAGGCTTTAGGAATTAACGTAAACAAGGTAAACAAAATAATATATATAAGTAATATCTATATAATTAGGCATATACGTATATACATATATACGCCTAATTATATAGATATAAATATATAGAGAAATTTTGTTTACGTGTTTACACCTAAAAAGAAGGTGGAATTATGGAAGAACAAAAAATAGAAAGACGACTTAGAAAAGAAATTGAGTTGATTGGTGGTAAAGCTTTAAAGTTTGTAAGTCCAGGAGTGTCAGGAGTACCAGATAGGATTATTCTACTTCCATATGGAAGAGTGATATTTGCAGAACTTAAAGCAACAGGTAAAAAGTTAAGACCAATACAAGAACTAAGAAAAAAAGAATTAGAAAAGTTAGGTTTTGATTATTGGGTAGTAGATAGCAATGAAGAGATAGATAGTTTACTTAATTATATAAAAGTACAAGAGTATTAAGGGGGTGGTTTAAAATGAAGTTCGTACCTTGGAATTATCAACAATATTCTATAAATCACATTATAGATCATAAAGATTCAGGTCTATTCCTTGATATGGGCATGGGTTAAGGGCAAAACAGTTAGTACTTTAACAGCAATAGATAATTTAATTTTTCTAGGAGAAGTAAATAAAGTTTTAGTTATAGCACCACTTAGAGTTGCAGAAGATACTTGGAGTACTGAGGTTGGAAAATGGGACCACCTTAAACATTTAAAAATATCTAAAATTTTAGGAACTAAAAAACAAAGAAAAGAAGCTTTAAATAAAGATGCAGATATTTATGTAACTAATAGGGAAAATGTAGATTGGTTAGTAAGTGAATGTTTTGATAGCTGGATATGGGATATGGTTATAATTGATGAACTAAGTTCCTTTAAGTCCAGTAAGGCAAAAAGATTCAGAGCACTAAAGAAAGTTAGAGCATATTTTAAAAGAATAGTAGGTTTGACAGGAACACCAGCACCAAATAGTTTAATAGATCTTTGGCCACAAATTTATTTATTAGATGGAGGACAAAGATTAGGGAAAACTATAACAGGATTTAAGGATAGATATTTCAATCCAGGAAGAAGAAATGGTTATGTAGTTTATAACTGGGAATTAAAACAAGGAGCAGAAGAAGCTATTCAAAACAAAATATCTGATATTTGTATATCTATGAAAGCAGATGATTATTTAGATATTCCTGAAAGAATAGATAATAGAGTTGAAATATCATTATCTAAAAAAGCTTTAGAAATCTATAAAAAATTAGAGAAAGAATTAGTTATAGAAATAGCAGAAGAAGATATTACAGCAGCTAATTCAGCAGTATTAACTAATAAATTATTACAAATGGCCAATGGTGCAATTTATTCTGAAACTAAGGAAGTAGTTAATATCCATGATGAAAAGTTAGGGAAGTTAGAAGAGATAATAGATACATCAAATGGGAAATCTGTACTTGTATTTTATAATTTTAAGCATGATTATAACAGAATATCTGAAATGTTAACTAAGAAAAAAATAACTTATCAAACTTTAAATGATTCAGAAGATATAAAGAAGTGGAATGAAGGAGAAATACAAGTAGCTTTATTACATCCAGCAAGTGCAGGACATGGATTAAATCTTCAATATGGAGGAAATATTATTGTATGGTTTGGACTTACTTGGAGTTTAGAATTATATCAACAAGCTAATGCAAGACTTCATAGACAAGGACAAAAAGAAATAGTAATTATACATCATTTAATTTCAAAAGGAACTGTAGATGAAGATGTTATGAATGCATTGGCTAATAAAGAAGTAAATCAAAATATGCTTTTAGAAGCAGTAAAAGCAAGATTGGAGAAAAAATGAAACTATTAATGCATGTATTAAGGGAAAATAAAAAGTTAAATATAGATAATACTAAAATAGGATTTATAAGAATCCTTTTAAAATTAGAAGAAGAGTTTAAAGAAGTAGTTAGAGCAGTTTTAAATTATAGTAGGGATAGAACTTTAGGTAATATAAGAGAAGTTATTGCAGAAACTTTTGACTTAATCCAAGTGTGCATTTTAATTTTATGGAGATGTCATAGACAAGCAGTTGAATTTAATAAACCTAATTTAATACAAGAAGTTAATATAGCACATAAGGATAAATTAGTAGAAAGAGAATGGATTATTAAAACAGGAATTGAAATAGACGTAAAAGAATAGGGGGATAATATGACTAAAGAGAAGTTAAAAAGATATAGACTTTTATTATCAGAATTAGACTTACTTAAAAGACAACTTGAAAAACTGGAGCCTGAATATGTATTAGATTCAGTTAATGGATCTGATTCAGAATTTCCTTATACAAATCATAAAATGCATATAGAAGGATATGATTTAGAATCTTACAGAAAAAAAGTAGAAAGATTAAAAAGAAGAATAAATTATAAAATGAATGAACTAATAGAAGAAAAAGATAGTTTAGTAGAATCTATTTATAAGATAGAGAATTCTGAAATTAGACAAATATTTATTTATAGATATATTGATGGATTAATGTGGAAAGAGATAGCAGGTAAAATGAATTATGGAACAAGTACTATAAGATTAAAGCATGATAATTTTATTAGAAATTTAAAACATTAGCACCCATTAGCACTTTTAATAATATAAAATAGTATTGTGAGAAAAGATATAAATAGCACATAGTTTTTTTTCATTAAAGTTCTCTTGTATAGCACCTAACTTGTATTAGTTAGGTGTTTTTTGCTGAGTAAAAATAAGTTAATAAAGCTAGTAAGGAAATATACAACATATATAATTAAAAATGAAAGGAAGGTGTAAGCTCCCTTCACTTAATATCATTCACCTTACTAGCTTTTAAATATTGAAAGGAGATGGCATTAATGGATAAACTAACAAATAAACAAATGATATTTGCTAATGAATACCTAGTAGACCTTAATGCTACTAGAGCATATAAAAAGGCTTATCCTAATGTTAAGAAAGATAGTGTTGCAGCAGCTAATGGAAATAGATTGCTAAGAAATGCTAAGGTTAAAAACTATATTGATGAACAACTTAAGAAAATAGAAGATGAAAGCATAGCAGATGCAGCAGAAGTTATGAAATACCTTACAGCAGTAATGAGAAATGAACTTACAGAAGAAGTTGTTGTTGTAGAAGGTGAGGGAGAAGGCTGTTCATCAGCAAGAATAGTAAAGAAAGATATATCAGCTAAAGATAGAAATAAAGCTGCAGAGCTATTAGGAAAAAGATATAGATTATTTATAGATAAGATAGAAAGTGATAATAATACAATTATAAATTCAACTAAGAAATTAGATTCGTTATTAGAGCAATTAGGAGAAGATGAAGAGTAATTTCGGATAATTATCATTTAGCGAAATTGATTTAAACAACGTAGATAAGGCATTTATAAAGAGTAAAAGTAGGAAATTTTATTTACTATAGCTAAACTTTAAAATCAAAAAGTACTATTTCGTAACTATATATGCGAAATTTTAATTTCAGGAGGTGGTTCCTAGTGTCAGATGAATATAAATTATCTCCTAAATACAAAGATTTTTTAAAGCATAATGCACCAGTAGAGTTTTTAGAAGGTACAACAGCAGCAGGAAAAACTACAGTAGGAATTACTAAGTTTATGCTTAAAGTAGCAAAGTCTAAAAAGAAAATGCATGTTATAGCAGCTAAGACAACTGGAGTAGCAGAAAAAAATATAATTCAAAAGGAATATGGAATTATAGATGTATTTGGGGATTTAGTTAAATACAATGGTAATGGTGATAAAGACAATAAAATACCTCATATAAGGTATAATACACCTAATGGGGATAAGGTTATTTATATTTTAGGCTATGATAACGTAGATAAATGGAAAATGGCTTTAGGATCACAATTTGGATGTGTACTTATTGATGAAATTAACACAGCTTCAATAGACTTTGTAAGAGAAATATGTACTAGAAATGATTACTTAATGGCTACACTTAATCCAGACGATCCTAATCTACCGATTTATTCAGAGTTTATAAATTGTAGTAGACCATTAGAAAAATATAAGAAAGATGTACCAGTAGAAATATTAGAGCAACTCAATTCAGAAGAGAAGCCTAATTGGACCTATTGGTTTTTTAGTTTCTATGATAATGCAAGTCTTAGTGAAGAAGATATAGAGAAAAAGAAGTTATCAGCTCCTAAAGGTACTAAGCTTTATAAGAATAAGATATTAGGACTTAGAGGAAGGGCTACAGGACTTATATTTAGTAACTTTGAAAGAAAGAATAATGTCATTAGCAAAGAAAAGGCTAAGACATATAAGTTTATTCAGTTTAGTGCTGGGCTTGATACAGCTTACTCAGAAAGTAGTCCAGATACATTGGCAATGACTTTTATAGGAATAACTGATAAAGGTAAACTAGTTATTCTTAATGAGGAAGTATATAATAATAAAAATTTAGAAATACCATTAGCACCTAGCGACATAGCTCCTAGGTTTTTTAATTTCTTAGAGAGAAATAGAAAAGAATGGGGGCTTGCAAGAGATGTATTTGTTGATTCAGCTGACCAGGCAACTATAATAGAACTTAAGAAGTTTAAAAGAAATAATCCATGTGTATATAACTTCTTAAATGCCTATAAGAGGATAACTATAATAGATAGAATACACTTAGCATTAGGTTGGATAAATGTAGAAAATAAAATATATTATGAAGTTATAAATACTTGTATAGAGCATATTAGAGAGTTAGAGAGCTATAGTTGGAAGGAAGATAAATATGATCCAGAAGATGCTAATGACCATACAATTAACTCTAGTCAATATGCATGGATACCATTTAGAACAAAGATAGGAAATTATAAAGGAGAATAGATATGGGATTAATAGGAGGATTTAAAAGTATGTTGACAAAAGCAGCAATTAAATATTTAAATGTTCAGCCTGCATCACAAAGTAGTATTAATATACAAGAAGCATATACCTATGAAACTAATCTAATAAGAAATAAACTTTGGTATAGAGGTGAAGCTTATGAGTTAGAGCAATTCTATAAAAACATAAGTAGTGATCCAATTAATAAAGCTAGATTTTGGAGTTCTGTACCAAGTGAAAATTTAAATATTAGAAAAATACATAGTGGACTCCCAGCTATGATGGTGGATAGGCTTAGTGATATTATAGTTGCAGATATTGATAGCATTGAATTAGAAAATGAAGAAGAAAATAACATATGGGAAGAAATAAGAAAAGATAATAAGTTTTATGAAATGATAGGTGATGTTATTTCCAAAGTTTTAGTAAGTGGTGATGGAGCTTTTAAAATATCAATAGATACTGAGGTTAGTCAATATCCAATATTAGAGTTCTTTGATGGAGCTAGAGTTGAATATGAAACTAATAGAGGTAGATTAAAGGAAATTAAATTTATAACTTATTACAATAAATCAAACTATAAAAGGTATAAGTTGGTAGAGGTATACGGAAAAGGCTATGTAAGATATAAGCTATATGATGAAAGAGAGAATGAAGTAAGTTTATCAGCTATAGAAGAAACATCAAAGTTAGTTGATGTAACCTTTGAAGGTAATTTCATTATGGCTTTACCATTGATGTTTTTTAAGAGTGTTAAATTTGAAGGTAGGGGAAAAAGTTTACTTGATAATAAATCAGATTCATTTGATGCATTAGACGAGGTTATAAGTCAATGGATAGATGCTATTAGGGATGGAAGAGTACAAAAGTATATACCAGAGGATTTAATACCTAGAAATCCTAATACAGGAGAACTATTAAAGCCTAATCCATTTGACAATAAGTTTATAGCGATTGGAACAAGCCTTGCAGAAAATGCAATTAATCAAATAGATATGAAGCAAGCAGAGATTAATTATTTAGCCTATATAGAGAGTTATGCTAATGCAATAGATATGTGTTTACAAGGTATTATAAGTCCTAGTACATTGGGAATAGATTTAAAAAAGACAGATAATGCAGAAGCACAAAGAGAAAAGGAAAAGACTACTTTATACACTAGAAATAAGATAGTTGATACGTTAACAGAAGTAATACCACAATTAATTGAAATAGTATTGAAAACTAATGATGTACTAGGTAAAAAATCTCCAGGAGAATATGAAGCAACAATAACATTTGGGGAATACGCTAGTCCATCATTTGATACAGTAGTAGAAATAGTAGGAAAAGCTAAGTCTTATGGAATAATGTCTATTGAAAAAGTAGTTGATGAACTTTATGGAGATACAATGACAGACGAAGAAAAGGCCATTGAAGTAAAAAGAATAAAAGAACAAAATGGAATGATAGAAGTAGAAGAGGCCAAGGTAGTAGATGATGAAGATTATAATAATTTAGATAATCCAGAGGAAGTGGATTTAGATGGCCAAGAAGAATAAGCCAAGCAAATTAGGAGAAATACTTAAGAATATAACTAAAAAGTCTATTAAGGATAATGCAGCTAAAGAAAGAGAAAAGTCTTATGATATTAGAAAGATATTTGAGCAAATGGAGCTTGACTTAATTTCTAGTATGCGTAAGGCTTTCTATTTTCATCAAAGAGAACAAATAAAAGAAGGTTTTGAATGGGAACAATGGCAGTTATCTAAATTAAGAGCTATGGAGCAATATAGGAAGAGGAATAAGAAGATAGTTGATAAATATAATAAACCTATACAGGAAGCTATAGACAGAGAACTAAAAGGAAATTTCTCTAAGGGTGAGAGTAAGGTAGAAAGATTTATAGATAAAGTCAAACAAGTACTTAAATGGAGAAAAAGAGAACATCAATCAATAGAGTTTCCAGATGATATTGATACTTCTACTTTAAAAGGATATATAGCTAAAGAGTTAGGCAGTCCAGGAGCTATACCACAGGAAAAGAATTTCTTTGGAGTTAATGAGAAGAAGTTAGAAGCTTTAATATCTACAGTAAATAATGATTTAAATAAGGCTCAGTATTCTGTCTTGAGAAAGATGGATGATGTATATAGGCAAACTATATTTAAAACTCATATGTATTTACAGAATGGGGCTAAAACATTAAATCAAGCTATAGATATGGCAACTAAAGATTTTTTAGATAAAGGAATAAACTCAATAGAATATAAGAATGGTGCTAGAGTAAATATTGCTTCATATGCAGAAATGTGTTTAAGAACTGCATCACATAGAGCAACATTACTAGGAGAAGGGAAGAAAAGAGATGAATATGGAATACATTTAGTAGTTGTTTCAGCTCATGCAAATACTTGTCCTAAATGTGAACCATGGCAAGGGAAGATAGTTATAGATGATATATTTAGCCATCCTAGTAAAGAGTATATTGAGAATTATAAAGGTAAATATAAGCTGTTAAGCGAAGCTATAGATAAAGGTTTATTACATCCTAACTGTAGGCATGCATTAATAACTTACTTTGAAGGAATAACAAGACTTCCTAAAGTACCAGATGGTAAAGAAGCAATTAAAACTTATGAAGCAGAACAAAAGCAAAGAGCTTTAGAAAGACAAATAAGAAAGTGGAAAAGGTTTGAAGCTGGATCTCTTGATGAAGAAAATAAGCAAATAGCAAGTAATAAATTAAGGAATCTTCAAAAGGATTTAAGAAAGCATTTAGATAATAATAAAGAACTTAGAAGAGATAGAAATAGAGAAAAACTTATAAAGGGATTAGAGGTAAATAATCAAAAGATAGAATTAGAGGTGTTGAAGCAAAAAGAACTTAATGCTAAAATTAAAGAAACAAGAGAATATATAAGAACTAATCAACCTTTAGGAATTGAAATTGGAAAGCAAGGTAAGCATATATTAGGACATAATAACTATATTGAAGGTAGAAGTTATTTAACTATTTCTTTAGAAGAAGCTCAGGGGCTTATAAATAAATACGCTGGTACTGGTGATATAAGATTAATGCAAAATGGAGAATGGGATAAGAAAGAAATTATTAAGGTTGATAAAGATATAGGGGTAAATGTTAATAATAGGACTAATGAGCATTCATCTACTAATAAATTTAAAGTACATTATTCAAAGAAAGGTGTACATATAGTTCCAACTAAGAAGGAGTGATATTATGGAATTATGGAAATATGAAGGAAAAGAGATAAAGGTAGTATGTAAAAGTGGTAGAATATTCAATGGTAAATGCATTGATTATACTCAAGCGCTTGATAATGAACCAGAAATTGATAGTATAGGCTTAAATGTAAATGGAATAAGCTACGAAATATACGAAAATGAAATAAAATCTATAGAATTAATATAGAGCACTTACTTAATAATTGTAGGTGCTTTTATCATATTTAAAATTAAGGAGTGATTGATAATGAAAATGATAACAATTTTAATTTCACTAGGATTAATTGTAATTAGTATAGCTATGGATATTAAAAGAATTAAAACTAACAAAAGAGTAATTGAAGGAAATAATGAAATTATTGAAGTTCAACAAGAATTGATAGATAAACTTAATGATAGAAATGAAATACTTAAGAAAACACAAGAAGAAGTTATAAAAATAAAAGAGCACCATAAAGAGTTGAAAGATAACTTATCAATTAATTATGATCATTTAGCAGAAGAAGTTGTAAAGAGAATAAATAAAAATGATAAAGATATTATTTTAACTATTGATGATGAAGTGATTGGTAGAGTAGCCAAAGGAGTCTTAGGAAACTAAGACTTTTTATTATTATTAAAATGAAGGAGGTGTTAATTATGGCTTGCAAAACTAAGAAAAAGAAAACAGGCAAAGGTGGAAAATAATTCATTAATTAAGTCTTAGAGAACTAAGGCTTTTTATTATGCCCAAAACTTGCTTAAGGCTTTAAACTATGCATGGAAGTAACAGCCGACAGGCTATAAATGGAGGTATTTATGTTTTTAAAAAATTTAAGAGTGAATAGGCTTATGGAAGCTGATAATGGAGAAGGTAGTGGAGCAAATACCGGTAATGTAGAAACTACTGAAACTAAAACAGATGGACAGGAAACTGCTCAAGAAGAAAAGACTTTTACACAAGCTGATGTTGATAGGCTTATTCAAGAGAGAGTAGCTAGAGAGAAAAAGAATCAGCTATCAAAAGATGAATTAAAGGCTTATAACGAGTGGAAGGAAAGTCAAAAGACAGAAGAAGAAAAGAAAAATGAAGCTTTAACCAATGCTGAAAATGCAAGAATTGCAGCAGAAGAAAGAGCGAATAGTCTTGAAGCAAAAGTAACTTGTTTATCTAAAGGAGTTATAGCAACTTCTGTAGATGATGTTGTAATACTTGCTAAAGCTATGGTTACAGATGAAATTACTGTTGAACAAGCAATTGATAAGGTGCTAGAGAAGTATCCAAGTTTTAAAGGAGAACAGCAACAAGAAGATAATAAAGGTTTTATAATTGGTGCTGGAGCAGAGAATTTAAAAGGTAATGCAAATGATGCATTAGCAGCAATATTCGGAAATAAATAAAAAGAAATGGAGATGATTTTTAATGGCAGTATATAGTTATGCTGAACAATTTGAAAGAGAATTACAACAAAAATATGCAAGGGAGTTAACATCTTATGATTTAGAGAAATCTAATCCAAATGTTAAATTTATTAATGCACAAACTATTAAATTACCTAAGATTACAGTTAGTGGATATAAGGACCATAATAGAGCATCTATGGGATTTAATGCTGGAACAATAGCTAATGAATGGGAACCAAAGAAGCTTACTCATGATAGAGATATTGAGTTTGCTTTAGATCCAATGGATGTAGATGAATCTAATTTAACTGTCGAAATAGCAAATGTTCAAAATGTATTTGAAACAGAGCAAGCTATTCCTGAAAGGGATTCTTATAGATATTCTAAGCTATATTCAGAAGCAGTTGCATATAAAGCTAATGGAGCAGTTGTTGATACTACAGCTCTAACAGCAGCTAATATTTTAACTTGGTTTGATAATCAAATGGAGATTATGGATGATAAAGGTGTTCCGTCAGAAGGTAGAATATTATATGTAACTCCTGCTATTAATAAGCTATTAAAAAATGCTGATGGAGTAGGTAGGAATATAAATGTTAGTTCAAATAATGGTAAAATAGACAGAAGAGTTTACTCATTAGATGATGTAAAGATTGTAAAAGTACCATCTGCTAGATTGAAAACTAAGTATAATTTTACAGATGGATGTGTTCCAGCAGATGATGCAAAACAAATTAACATTATACTTATTCATCCATCATGTCAAGTTACAAGACAAAAATATGCTTATATGAAGTTATTTACACCTGGAACTGATTCAAGAACTGCAGATAAGTACGTATACCAAACTAGAGAATATGGAGATACATTCTTAATTCAAAATAAGGCTTGTGGTATTGCTATTAATACTGAAGCCTAGAATAGGAGGAAAATATGAAGGCTAGTAAAGGAAACAAAGTCTACACGATAGATGAAACTCTAAAATTTTCATATCAAGCACAAGGATATGATATTTTAGATGATGAAGGAAATATTATTCAATACGGAGCTGGTAAAACAGTTTCTTATGAAGAATATAAAGCATTAGAGGAAAAATATATTAAGTTAGAAGAAGAAAATAAAAAATTAAAAGATGAAAATAAGAAATTAAAGAAGGGTGCTGAATAGTATCCTTCTTTTTTAAGGGTGTGATTAAATGTCTTATGTAGATAGCACATATTATGAAGAAAATTTTAAAGGAACAATTATTCCGAGTGAAGGAATAGAAAATAAACTTGAAAGAGCAAGTGATCAAATAGATACTCTCACATATAACAGAATAAATGGCAAAGGCTTTGATAATTTAACTAGTTTCCAACAAGATATAATAAGAAAAGCTGTATGTAGTCATGCAGAATTTATTGAACAATATGGAAGCTATATAAATGTGCCCTTAAGTGGATTTAGTGCTGGTAGTATTAGTGTAAGTTTTAATGCAGAAAAGCTTAATGGAATTACAACTACACAAGAAGTATTAAATTACCTTAAACAAACAGGATTAACTTGTAGGAGGTTATAGTATGGGATTTAGGTTACCATTTCCTAAATGGCTAGCGAATACACATATTAAAGTATTTTATGAAGGTACCAATACAGACGGTGATTATGAAAAAAATATAATATTTGAAGGTAAATGCATATATACTGATAAATCTGGACAAGTACTTAATGCTGAAAGGCAATTAATAACTCTTAGTGGTAAAGCAGTTATTGAAGGATCTATTTATGATGTACCGTTTGAAGGGTATGTAATAATTAATGAAACAAAGAAAAAGATTTACTCCGTAGAAAGACCTTTAAATCCAGATGGAACAATATTCAGTACGGAGCTTAACTTACAGTAATGAATGTGAAAGTAAATATTAAGCTTAATAATGCTAATATAAACAAACTTATTGAAGCACACTCTAAAGCTTTAGAAATGACAGCAGATGCAACATTAAGTGATATTAAAACAAGTCAGGTAGTTCCTAAAGATAATGGTCCTCTTGAAGATAGTAGTTTTGTAGATACTACAGGAATTAATTGGGGATATACAAGAATTGTTTTTGATACTCCATATGCTCGTAGATTGTATTGGCATCCAGAGTATAATTTTAGGCATGATAAAAATCCTAATGCACAAGGTAAATGGATGGAGATATATTTAACTGGTGAAAAGCAACAGTTTATTAAAGATACTTATTCTACATTCTTTAAGCAACTTAGCAAAGGATTGGTGAAGTAATGTTATTAAGTGAGATAAGAGAATATTTAAAATCTAAAATAGAATGTCCTCAATGGTATTTAAATAAATGCGGAGGTAAGGAAGAAAGTATAACAATATATAATACTAAAGGTCCAGCTCCAAGAATAGCTATAGGAGGTCTAGAACAAACAAGCTATACTACTAAAGCTATTTCTATTTTAGTACATTGGGGAAAAGATAGTAGTAAAGCTGAGTTAAAAGCAGAGGAAGTATATAATGCTTTCTTTTGTCAGAAAGGTTTAATTGGGGGTAAGAACGTCAAATTATTTAAAATGATAACTGATAATCCAATTTATGTAGGTACTGATGAAGAAGGCATTATTGAATATGTAATAGAAATAATAATTTATTATGAAAGGTAGGTATATTAAATGGCATTTAGTGGAGTATTCCCAGTATATAATTTAATATTTAAAATTGGTACAAAAGGTAAAACTAGTGCAGATCAAGATATGAAACCAATTGCTGATATGGAAACATTCTCGATATCTATAGAAGGAACAGTAGAAGAATGGACACCAATGACTACAGCAGGCTGGACTAGAGCATTAATGACAGGCAAAAAGTTTACTGTAGGCCTAAATGGGAAAAGAAATGTAGGTGATGCAGGTAATGACTATGTTGCAAGTACTGCATGGAAAGATGGATTAGATTGTAGTACTAAAGGTGAGATACAATTTCCTGATGGAGCTAAACTAAAATTTGATTGCGTTATTAATGTTAAAAATATAGGCGGCGGAGATAGTACAAATGTTGCACCACTAGAATTTGATATGCAAGGTGATGGAAAACCAGAATATATTCAAGCACCTAGTGCAGGAGTAGGAGCATAAGGAGGTAATATAATATGGCAAGAGTATATGATATTATAAGTAGATTAGAAAATGGTAATCAGAGACCAGTTGTAAAAATTGATGCTGAGCATGAATTTAAAATTAATAATAGTAAAGCTGCTGCATTTAGAATAATGGCTTTAACAGAGGATGAAAAAATAAAAGAAAATGAAAGAATTGAAGGAATAATTATAATAGGCTTAGGAAAGGAAGCTTTTGATTATATTGAAAGTATTGACTTAAGCATGCCTAATTATAATTTAATAATAAGTGCAATAATGGCAGCTATAGGTGATGTGGAGATAGAAGAAATAGAAGAGGAATCAAAAAAAGCTAAAAAGAAGCCCAGAAAATAAATGGTATGACATAATAGAAGACTTTGATTTAATAGAAGCTTCATTTGCTATGCAATATGGAATAAGACTTAGAAATGATGATATGTCCTGGAGTGAATTTTGTACTTTCTTAACAGGAATAATGCCTAAGACACCATTAGGTGAAATAGTAAGTATTAGGAGTGAAGAAGATAAGGATATACTTAAAAACTTCACTCCTGAACAACATAGAATTCGAAATGATTGGAGAAATAGAGTTAATCCTATTAGGGATATGAGTGATGATGAAAAAGAAGAAGAAATAAAAAAGGTACAAGAAATATTTGCAAAAGCTTTTGGATAGGCACTTAGATTAATTTTTAAGTGTCTTTATTTTATGCAAAGGAGGATGTTATAGTGAGTGATAGCGTAGGTAAAATTAGTCTAGATTTAGAGATACAGAGTGACATAAGTAAGCAAATATCGAGTGTATCTAAAGTGATAGGAAATAATCTTAAGAAATCACTAAGTAGTGGAATGAAAGGTGCTTTAGATAATGTAAATTCAAGTACTAAAAAAGCTATGAATAGTGTTACTAGTAATATAAATTCATCTATGAAAAAATCTATGAGTAATATTGCTAAGACTATGAAGTCTATCTTAGGTAATATAAAAATGCCCAAGATAGACATACCTAAACCTACAAGCTTTGTAACTCCTAAAAGAGAGAGTTCAAAAATTACTAATAGTAAAAGAGGACCACCAATAAATAAAGAAGTATTAAGTTCTGAAATTCTTAATGTAACAGCAACATTAGATAATGTTAATGCTAAAATAGAACAACAAAGAGCTAAATTAGTACAATTAAAAGAAGCGTATAATTCAACATTTAATACTTCTAGAAAAAATGCATTAGAAGAAAAGATTTTAAAGACAGAAGCGAACATTAACAAATTAATAGGTCAGTCTGATAAATTAGGTTTTAAATTAGCTGATTTAGATGATAAGATGGCAATGTTAGGTCGAAATGCGAGTAATGCTAATACGAATTTAAATAATACTAATAATATTTCAAATAAAACTAGTAAGAGTATTAATAAATTAAGTAATGATATAAAAAGAAATAGTGGAGCTTCAAGAAGCTTTAGTAGTGGCATAGGTATGATAGCTAGAAGTATGTTTACGTGGGGGATAATGTTTCCTATGATTTTAAGAGGGCTAACATCAATGGCAACAGGACTTCTTAATAATTTAAAAACTAATGAACAGTTTTCTAGCTCATTAGCTCAAGTCAAAAGTAATTTAATGATTGCTTTCACTCCAATATACGAAGCTATTTTACCAGCTATAAATGCTTTAATGAGTGCTTTAAGTATAGCAACTCAATATATAGCAAGTTTTATTAGTGCTATATTTGGAAAAACTTTTGAACAAAGTAAGCAAGCTACACAAGGACTTATTAATGCTAAAAGTGCTATGGGTGCATATGGAGATAGTGCAAAAGCAGCAGGGAAAGCAGCTAAAGATGCATTAGGATTAGCAAGTTTTGATGAAATAAACTCATTAAATTCTCAAAATAGTAATAGTGGTGGTGCTGGAGGTGGTGGAGCAGATATACCTACATTAGTAACACCACAATTAGAAACATCAAGTGTTGATGGGGCTATGAAAAAACTTGTAGATAAAATTAAAGCATATTTTGCTACATTTAACTTTGATCCATTAATAAATTCTTTCAATAGGGTTAAGACAGCAGTAGAACCTATAGTAAGAAATCTAGGTAAAGCTATAAAATGGTTTTTAGTTGAAATATTAGATCCATTAGCTCATTGGGCTATATCAGATTTAATACCAGCTTTCTTAAATTTATTAGCTGGAGCCTTAGATTTTTTAAATCCTATATTAGAAGTATTTATGAGCTTAGGCGATTGGCTATGGAATAGTTTCTTACAACCAATAGCAAGTTGGACAGGTGGAATTATAGTAGATGTTTTAAATGGACTAGCTGATATGCTTAGTAGTATCGGAACATGGATTAGTGAACATAAGCCATTAATAGAAGATTTAATTTTAGTTATAGGAAGCTTTGCTGTAGCTTGGGGATTAGTTACAGGAGCAATGAACCTATGGAATATAGCTATTGGTATTTGGAACACTATAGGAGTAATAGCAACCACAGTTACTACTGGATTTGGATTAGCTATGCAAGCTGTAAATTGGCCTTTACTTATAGTAGTGGCTGCGATAGGAGCTTTAATTGCAATTGGGGTTCTTTTATATAAACACTGGGATGTTGTAAAAGCTAAAGCAGTTGAAGTATGGGATGGAATAAAAGTTAAATTTGAAGAATTTAAAAATTGGCTAGGAAACGTATTTTCTACAGATTGGTCACAAAAATTTGGATTCTTAGGAGATATTTTAAATGGATTCCTAGTAAATATAAAGAATAAGTGGGATTCTATTAAGCAAATATTTCAAGGAATTATAGACTTTGTAGCGGGAGTATTTACAGGAAATTGGTCCAGAGCTTGGCAAGGAGTAGTAAATATATTTAGTGGAATAATAGGAACTTTGGGGGCTATAGTAAAATCTCCTTTAAATGCAGTTATTTCACTAATTAATGCAGCTATAAGTGGATTAAATAGAATATCTATAAATATTCCTAATTGGATACCAGGCTTTGGAGGAAAATCATTTGGTTTGAACATACCTAAAATACCTTATTTAGCACGTGGTGGTATTATAGATAGTCCAACTCTTGCTATGGTAGGAGAAGCTGGTAAAGAAGCTGTAGTTCCTTTAGAAAATAATACTGAGGGATTAGATCTATTAGCTAAAAAATTATTAGAGAAATTAGGTGTAGTAAATACAACTAATTCTAGTGATGGTTATGGTGATGGAAATATAATATTCCAAATAGATGGAAGTACAATAGGTAAAGTAGCACTTAAGCAACTTAGAAAAATGCAAAGACAAGGAAATATAACAGTAATACCAACATAGGAGGGGTAGTATGATAAGTATAAATGGGGTACAAATAGCTACCCCTAAAACATATGAAGTAACTGTATCTGATTTAGATGGAGAATCTAACAGAAATGCAAAAGGAGAGCTTATTAGAGATAGAATTGCTGTAAAGAGAAAATTAAATTTAGAATGGGGCCCATTAACTCAGACAGAGATACAAACATTACTTAATTCTGTAAGTGATGTTTTTTTTACAGTTATTTTCCCTGATCCAATGGGTGGAATGATAACTAAAACAATGTATGTTGGAGATAGAACAGCACCAGCTTATCAATATGTTAATGGAGAAGTAAAATGGCGAGGATTAAAAATGAATTTTATAGAAAAGTAAGGAGAGATATTATGTTTATAAGAAAGAGGCAATTACTAACTATGATTGAAGTATTAAACAGCGAAATAGCTAACCTTAAGAATAAGGTATCAGAATTTGAAGCTTTTAATAATACTAAAAAAATTAATTTTAATATAGATGGAAAAGAAGTTTACAAAAATTTCTTAGATATTACAGAGTCTATAGTAAAAATTAATAGTGATGGACTTATTGTTAAAGGGAAAATGAATATTAATGGATATAAGGGGCAGGTATAAATGAAATTAAGTAATGAAAAGTTAGTAAATAGTATAGGAGTTCTTAGTAAATTAACAAATATGGAATTACCTATTAAACTTAGTTATGCTTTTTCTAAGAATATAACTAATATAGATAGAGAGTTAGTTGCTTATAACAAGGAAAGGCAAAAGTTAATTGAAAAGTATGGAGAAAAAGATAAGGAAGGTAATTTAAAAACTAAAGAAGATGGAACTATTAACATACTTAATATTGATAATTTCAATAAAGAGTTAAAGGAAATTCTAGAAATAGAAACAGAAGTAGATATACATTTAATAGATTTAGAAAGTACTAATGTAGATATAAATATTACTCCTTTGGAGTTAATGCTTATAGATTATATGATTAAATAGATCCTTCTAAAATTTAAGAAAGGAGGGATACAAAATTTATACAACAAGTTCAGAATATAAAGCTGCTATTAAAGAAGCTTCAAGAGCATTTGAATGTAAAGTTACTATACTAGATAAAGTTTATGAAAATAGAGACATTGTTGATATTGTAATAGATGGAAGCTTACAATCTTCTGATGGTTTTTCGATAGGTAATACTAATAGTCAAACACTAGATTTAATATTATTAAATACTGAAGAGGTCATTTATGGCACTAGCACCATAAAAGTAGAGATAGGATTAGGTGTAGGTTCACAAATAGAGTATATTCCTATTGGTATATATAATATAGATGATATTGAAAAAAGTGACTATACGACAAAAATAACTGCATATGATAATATGATAAAATTTGAATATGTATTTTTTACAGACTTAGGCGAAACTTTAACATTACAACAAGTAGTAAGTGAATTAACTAGAATAACTGGAGTTGAATTTACAGGAACTTTACCTGGATATACAGTTAAGAATTTAGAAGGTTATACTTGTAGAGAAGTCTTAGGGTATGTTGCTTCAATTTGTGGAGGAAATGCACATATAACAAGAGATGGAAAGTTTACTATAACTACACCTGTTGAAGCCAATTATAGCATTACCACAGATAATTATTTTATTGGAGATTACAAAAGAGAAGAAACTAAATATAAAATAGGTAAAGTTTCATGTAAGACAGGAGAAGAGGTTTTAAGTAAAGGTGACTTAGGAGTAGATTCTATGGAGCTTCAATTTGAAAATCCATGGGTTAATGATTCAATCCTCACAGAGATTTATAATAAATTAGTTGGATTTGAATATTTAGGCTATACCATGAAATGGCAAGGAGATTTAAGTCTAGATTTAGGAGATATAGTAACCATAACAGATAAGAAAGATGAAGTAAGAAAACATCCTATATTAAGTCAAAAGTTTACTTATACAGGAGGTTTAACATCTGAAATAGGAGCAAAAGGAGAAAATAAAAATAAAAATAGTTTTTCTAGCTCTGGAAGAACAACAAGTAATACAGAAAGAATTGCAGAGAATGTTTTTAAAAAACTTTATGTAGGTGAGCTCCAAGCAGTAAACTTAGAAGCTAAAAATATAAAATTTGAAACAGCTAGTGGAGGAATACTAGATTTACAAACACTTCTTGCTAGATTTATAAGTGGAGAAAATGCTCAGTTTTTAAATGTAACATCAAGCAATACAACTATAGCAAATGCTGTTATTAAAGATGCTATGTTAGATACTATTAGTGCTAATAAACTTAATTCTGGGGTAATAAATTCTAATTTAGTAAATATAAAAGGAAGTAATGGAAATTTATTAATTAAAGATAATACTATTCAAATAAAAGATGACAATAGAGTTAGAGTGCAAATAGGTAAAGATGCTACTGATGATTATAATATGTATATTTGGGATTCTAATGGTAAGCTGATGTTTGATGCAACAGGATTAAAAGCTGATGGTATTAAAACTAAAATTATTCGTGATGATATGGTTTCAGATACAGCTAATATAGCAGGATCTAAAATTAATATAAGTAGTTTAATTAGTGAGTTTAATAAAGATACTAATGTAACATTAATACAAGCTTCTAAAGTAGCTCTAGATACTACAGGACAAAGTTTAGAGTTAAGTTTTAATTCTCTTAAGACTAATGTAGAAACAAAAGAGAATAGGAACTTATTAAGAGATTCAGCTGTAGAAAAAACTAATACTAAAGAATTTGTTCAATATGCAGATATAGCTCCTATAATAGATAAGTATGGATTAATAGAATATACAATATCTTTTGATTTAAAGAGTAAAGATATAACAAATAAATCAAGTATTCAAGTATATTGTCAAAATGGTAGTGATTCAAAATATTATATAGGTCATAATCCTATAACTGTAACAACTGAATATGCAAGATATAGTATTACAGTTACACCAGAACTTCAAAATGGGACAGAAACATCAGCTTACTTAGCATTTTACGGAGAGTATAATACAGGAAATATTCCAGTTGTAAAAAATGTGAAAGTTGAGATAGGTAGTGCTAAAAATCCTACTTATTCTAAAGCTCCTGAAGATTTAGAAGAGGAAATAATTTCTAATACAACATCTATTTCAGTAGTTCAAGGACAAATAAATACATTAATTAGTGAGAGTGCAATAAACAAAGGTGAGATTACTACACTAAAGGATCAATACACTAATATAGAAGCAACTGTAAATGGAATTAATACAACAGTAGCAAGTCATACTACCAATATAAGCAACTTAGAAGGAAGTATAAATAATCTAAGTGGCCAAGTTACTACAGTTGATACTAAATATTCAAGGCTAGAACAGAACCTAGAAGGTTTTAAAACTACAGTAAGTTCTACTTATATAAATAAAACAGAATTAGATGCAACAAATAATAATTTAACTAGTTTAGATGCTCGTATATCTAGTGCAGAACAAAAGATAACAGATACTGCAATAATAAATACAGTTCAATCTACAATTAATAATGCTAAAGATGAAGCTATACTTAGTGCAAATAATGCAACAGATACTAAATTGCTAAGCTATGCAACTACAGCGAGTATGGAGTTAAATAATAATCAACTTAAGCTATCATTTAGTAGCAGTGGAGGATATAATCTTGTTAAAAATGGTGGATTTAAAAATGGATTAACTGGTTGGCATGAAGGCTTATATAACCCTAATGGAACGAATAGAAGTATTGAAATTGTAAATGAATCAAGTGAGTGGGTATTAGATGGTACTTATGCTTTATGTATGAGAAGTACAAATAATACATCTGGAGAGTTTAGAGTGGATTCACAAAAATTTAAGGTTAAGAGGAATACAACTTATACTTTATCTTACTTAGTTGCAGCACATAGAGTAACTAAGATGGGACATTATATAAGAGGTAATGAATGGGATATAATTACAACTAAAGATTATTTACCTGGTGAGGGTGGAAAAAACCGAAACAATTGGACTAGAATAACTCAGACTTTCAATACTGGAGATAATCATCAGATTAACATTAATTTTATTCATTTTACCACAGAAAATGATGCTTACTCATGGATAACAGATGTAATGATAAATGAAGGTGATATAGCGTTATCTTGGAGTCCTCACCCTGACGAAATATATTCAGGTAACACTACAATAGATGCAAGTGGAGTTACTATATATAATGGTGCTATCACAATTAAAAATAATGCAGGCTTAGATGTTATTAAAGGTGATAAAGATGGTAATATAACTATAAAAGGAATATTTGAACAATATGCTGTTAATACTGGATATAAAAGTATTGAGATACAAAATAACAATATAAACATATATGATTGGACTAGAGATGGTGATTTAGTTGGAAGGCTTGGAAGTAGTACTAAAAATAGTAATGGCAGAGGTATGGTTTCTTTAAAGGCAGATACAGGAAATATACTTAGCTTGGGGTATCAAACAACAGCAACTTCAGGAGTTTCAGTGTTTGAGATAGATGACACTAAAACTGGACTTGGCGGTATAGCACGAGCTGGATTCTTAGATGATATTGGAATGTTTGATTATACTAATATAGACTTTACTGGAAATGATAGAAAGATACCATTAGCAAGAATAGATGTAGCAACTAGTAATAATTTTATGATATTAGGTAACCAAGCTTATAACAGCATAGTTATAGGATATATGTCCACTGGTGATATAAATAACTATATTAGTTTAGCTAGATTTAATTCTGATGGTATGTACGTTTGGGGTAATATAAAGTGTTCTGGAACTAAAACAAGAGTTGTACCAACAGAAAACTTTGATGGTGTAAGACTTAATGCTTTAGAAACTCCTGAGCCTGTTTTTGAAGATATTGGAGAAGGAGTAATTGATAGTGAGGGGTTATGCTATATATTCATAGATCCAATAATGCAAGAAACAATAAATACTAAATGTGATTATCAAGTATTTTTACAAAAATACGGGGAAGGTGAAATATTTGTATCAGAAAGAAAAGAAAATTACTTTTTAATAAATGGTACACCGAATTTAAAGTTTGCTTGGAGATTTGTTGTAAAACAAAAAGGATATGAAACAGATAGATTAGAAAGAGAGATTATAGAAATTTTAGATGGATTTAAAGCTGAAGAAAAGGAAGAAAGTATAGTTGAGGAGTTAGCTATTAACTACTTAACTGATTATGAGAAGGAGATGTTAGAAAATGATTAAAAAAATAACAAGTTTTACATCACATACAACAGCTGAAGGGGAAAGAGTAAGTTATACTTATAGTGAAATTGATGATAATGGAACATTAGTCACATCTAATAAAAGAGCTACATGTATCATATTAGATGTAGGAATTCAGGAGTGTATAAATAAAATAAATACTTTCTTATTAAATAGAGAAAATAAAGCAAATTAAGAGCTTACTATTATTTTAGTAAGTTCTTTTTATTTTAATAAAAAATGAAAGGTAGGTGTATAAATGGAGAATATAAGTATTCAGGTGCTATGTACTATAGGTGGGTTTGTAGTCGCACTAATAACATTACAAAGAAAAAGTAATAAAGATATTAGAGCGGATACAAAAGAAGAAGCTGAAACAAAAGCAAAGTTAGATTATATATCAAAGGGAGTTGACGATATAAGAATAG
>ERZ827150.1636-NODE-1636-length-27220-cov-26.617927_pt1 | contig 27220 bp, 17 predicted proteins | sample MGYA00519779_ERZ827150 | MGnify/ENA primary metagenome ERZ827150 (study PRJEB31778, sample SAMEA3449267) | human gut metagenome | biome: human gut; feature: human-associated habitat; material: faeces | place: United Kingdom | collected 2010/2012 ...
TCGTGGTCTACCTCTCCTCGGTACAAGGGATGCGTTCCGGGACGATCCATTCGACCATCAAGAAACTGAAGCTGATGACCTACACGGCGTATAAGAACGGCTGGATTGCCGCCGATCCTTTCGCAGGTTTCTACGTGAGGCCGGAGTACTCGGAACGGCGTTACCTCTCGGCTTCGGAATTGCAGGCCGTCATGGACGTCCGACTGCCCAATTACCGGACGGGCATCAACCGGGATGCCTTCGTCTTCTGTGCCTTTACAGGCCTGAGCCATGCGGACGTGGTGAAACTTACCCACGCAGATATTTATACGGACGATAACGGGGATCGGTGGATTATCGACAGGCGCCAGAAAACGGGTACGCAGTTCCGGGTCAAACTGCTTCCCGTCGCCGCAATGCTCTACGACCGTTATAAGGACATGCATCTCTCGGGAGACCGGGTCTTCCCGCTCAAAGGCACCTATAATACGTTGAACATGTCATTACGGCATGTTGCCAGACACGCCGGTCTGTCATTCAACCCGACGATCCACATGGCCCGGCATACCTTTGCCACGACGGTCACGCTTACGCAAGGCGTGCCTCTGGAAACGGTCAGCAAGATGCTGGGGCACAAACGGATCACCACGACCCAAATCTACGCTAAAATCACCAATGACAAGATCGGACAGGATATGAAGGCATTGAGCGAGAAACTCAGCAGCGTCTTCAAGGTCGCACAGTAACCCGGCGCGATCCCGGAATAGCGCATATCTAATATCTTCGGAATTTATTTCCGCCGGCAGGGAATTAAACGCCGGAGATGGAAATCCGCAAGGCCATGCGAATCGCCCGAGGGGCGAGCCTTGCGTATTTCCATCCCCGGCGTTTTGCTGAACGCATGTAGATTTGCAGCGTGATGTAATCACAGGTAATTTCGATATGGAGTCGCAGTGAACCGGGGCTTGTCGTAAGCTTTGAGGCTTGGCGGTAGATTTGGACTGCGACTCCATTAACCAGAGAGAATGGCTGTTTAGAATTGTAGGTTTGAAGACCTGGTACATGTGATAGCATACGACTCTCACAAAACTAACAAGTTATGCACTATTTGTATTATGTGGGTCTGGATGTGTCGAAAGAGACTTTCGATGCGTCTTTGGTCGCCTTCGAGGATGCAAACGAGATGGCTCACCGCAAATTCGCCAACTCCCGAAAAGGGATCTGCTCGTGTCTGCACTGGGTTGAGAAGCGGCATGGTATTCGGCTCGACGATGTGATTTTCTGCGCCGAGGATATGGGGAGCTACATATCCGAGATGGCGGTTTGTGCTTCCGACAGGACGCTGAATTTCAATTTTTCACTGATCTCGCCGTTGGTAATCAAGTATTCGATGGGTATTGCCCGTGGCAAAACAGACAGAGTGGATGCCCGGCGTATCGCCGAGTATGCGATCACTCACTATCGGAAGATAGCCCTTTATCTGCCGGCAGAGAAGGAACTGTGTCAGTTGCGCACATGGCTGATCTTAAGGGCTCATCTGGCAAAACAACGTGTAGCGAAACTGGTGTTGCTCGAAAAATTAGACTACAAAGAGAAATTCGCGGATGTATCTATTCAACGTTCCATGCTCCAGGAGGAGATCGCGTATGCAGAAACTCATATGAAAACCATCGAACGGGAAATGAAGGAACTGATAGCCGCCGACAGCAACATTTGCCGGAACTACAAGCTGCTGACCAGCATCAAAGGTGTAGGGCCGATCACGGCCATTGTGATGCTCTGTTCGACGCTTAATTTCACCAAAATCACAGACCACCGCAAGTTTGCCTGCTATTGCGGGCTGGCTCCGTTCGAACATAGCTCCGGCACAAGCGTTCGCGGGGGATGCCACACATCGAGCATGGCGAATCGAGACATTAAAGTACAACTGAACCGCAGTGCACTGATTGCCATCAGGTGTGATCCGCAACTAAAGGCATATTACGAACGCAAAGTGGCTGAAGGTAAACATAAATTCAGCGTCCTGAATGCTGTGAGGGCCAAAATCGCCGCCAGATGCTTTGCCGTCGTAAGGCGTGGAACACCATATGTAGCGTTGCAGATATAATCCGGCATACATATCTGCCATTCGATAAGATTTTGAGATCATTCAAAATCTCAAAATCTTATTGTCGGAACAGTCCGTCTAATTGGGAGCCGAACCTACTCATAATTAATGTATTGTCATTTCCGTACTCCGCAAATTAACGATTCTGACTATGGGATGCAAGGCTATACAAGCGCTTCGCGGCCTTGCATCCCATAACCAGAATCATTTTGCTAAACGCTACGACAAAAAATGACAATTTCCGGGCATGAAACTTTTTGCAGCTTTTATTTGGTTTTATCTTAGAATTCTACCGTCGGAAAAGGCGACATTCTGCGGCTCCTGACGATCCGGTTCTGATGTTCAGCCGCGAGCGGCCTGCCCGTTCGACGGCCCCTTCCGTCCTGCTATCTGCCGTCGAAATACCCCGCTTTTTCAAAACGGCCGTCTGTTGTTCTTCTTCTCGTGGAGATAATTCAACTCGTCGCTGTAAATGTCCATGACGAACCGCAGCATATTGTCGGCCAATGCCGTAAGCCTTGTCGTATCGTCTCCCAGCAGGTGGAGGATTGCCGACACTTTGCACTTGGTTTGGGTACTGACATAGATCGCAGAGCGATTACGGCAATCCACCGGAGCGAAGAACATGCGTTCGAAATCCGGAAGCGCGAGCTTTTTACGCCGGAATCCGGCCGACTCCTTTCCAGTAGTCGTTTGGGTGTCGACGTCTGTTTTCTCAGCAGTCGGTGCCGATGCTCCGGATACCGTTTCCGATGTGTTTTCCTCAAGAGCGTCCATATCTTCCTCTTCCGGTTCGGGAATCTGGCGGACGACTTTCGAATCCAAAGGGGCCTGTCGGCGATCATCTGACGCATCAACTCCTCGTCGACTTCGATACGGGGATGTTTAGAAGGATTGGGTGCAGGTTTGTCTGTTTCTTTCAATGAATCCATGGTGCAACGTTTTTGAGATTGAATGTTCGGTTTGCAGTCGTAAAGCATGTGTGTTCGGTTTTATGTTTTAAACCATTCAAAATATCGTTTTCCGTTTAATGCGGTTTATATCGGGATAATGAACGGAATAAGAAAACCGACCTTTCATGCTGCAAGATACAACCGACTGAAATACCTCGGTTCCGATGTCCGCTCCAGACCGCTCCAGTCCGCACCGAGGGTTTGTTTTGGCGCCCGCAGGGTTGTAATATTGCACCGGGAAAGACCCGTCCTCGGAGGCCGTAGCGGAGGCTTTTCAAAACTTCAGTCAGAGATTCTCCGACGCGGATTTTTGTTGTCGCCAGACAACAGCGAGCTGTACCTTTGTCCGACAAATTGGCATTTGTCCGACAAAGGTCCTTGCTCTGCGAGGCCGGGCGTTCTCCCCAGTCGAACGCCTTTTGAACCGATATTATGGATACTAACAGAAAACTGACAGACAAGACCGGAAAGAAGCCCCGAACGCTGAGCTATAAATACTCTTTCCGCCTCAATGAAGAGCAGAACATCCGCTTCAACGAACTGCTCTGCAAAGCCGGATCGGAGCATAACCGCAGCCGTTTTATCGTCAAAAGAATCTTCGCCGAGGAGTTCGTTGTCGTCAGACGCGATCCTTCGAAGGTGCAGTTCGTCGCCCGTTTGAATGACTTTTATTCCCAATTTCAGAAACTCGCAAATAACTATAATCAGATTGTAAAAGCTGTCAATTCGCACTTTTCCAACGTCACGATTCCGCATCAGATCGCCGCACTGGAACAACGGACTCGCGAGTTGAAGACCCTTAGTATCGAGATTCTGAACCTCGCAAAACAAGCTAAGGAATGGTTGCGAATATAAGGTCGGGGGCAACACCCGGCGGGACTCTGTACTACAACAAGGAGAAAGTAGACCGGGATGAAGCTGAAATCCTCTATTGGCAAAAGATGCTGGAGCCGTTCGACAAACACAGGCGAATGGATGTCGACGCCTGCATGGAGAGTTTCCTGCCGTACCTCGAAGCCAACCGACGGATGACCAATACGGTCTTCCATGTTTTGCCGAACCCCTCACCGGAGGACAAACTGACAGACGGACAGCTCCGGGAAATCGCCTGCGAGTACATGGAGCGCATGAGTGCCCTGACCGATGACGGCTATGGTGTCGGAACGCCGTTCAAGTCGAGTCGTATCGGAAAGGATATCGGCTATAAGGCCTTCAAAGTATTACGGGATGTCGAAAGACAAACTGAAAGAACCGGGAGCGCTCGACCAACGGCGACAAACAGTCAAAGATGCCATGAGCCCGCATAACACGCGGGAAGAGTTCCGGCGGCTGCTCAAAACGGAAAACATCGACGCAATCTTCCGCATCAATCCGATTGGCAGAATCTACGGCGTGACGTTTATCGACCACAATGCAGGTATCGTCGCCAACGGATCGGTACTGGGAAAGGAGTTTTCAGCCAATGTCTTCAACGACTTGTATCCGGCACCGAAAGAGGAATGTCAGGTTGCAGAACAGCGATATCCGGAACGAAAACTCGACCCGCAAAGTCATACGACCAATCCCCTGACCGAAGCTGCCGACACCCTATTGGATTTGGCTGATACGAAGGCGTATGAGGAACAGCAAAGGATAATACAGAGGCGAAAAAACGAAAACCGCATCAATAACATATTGTTTATCGTATAAATCCTTGAAATTAAAACAGGTATGTCGGTTTGAAACATATTCGACCGAAGATGTCTGACTTACGCGTTATCCGGTTCATGCCGTATTCTTTTTTTTGGGAGGGGGGGGGAAGACGAAGGGTGTCGACGCCCGAACAAGTAATGTAATATTATAGAAAGAAGCAATACCAAGAGCATGCCGAGGAACATGTCGTCATATCCCCGGTATTTCACGAGTAATCCTGCTAAAATCCTCCCAATGCAATCCCGAAATCGAAAGCCACGAAAAACGTAGAGCTTGCGGCACCTCGTCTTTCGACAAGCATGGCCATGGTCTGCAGGGCAGACTGCACAGCTCCGAAACTGTATCCCAGCAGTGCTGCCACAACAACAGGTAGCACGGTATGTTGTGCGCGAATACCAGCAGAAGTATCCCGGTGATAATAGCTGCATTTCCTGTGTACACCAGTCGCGCCTCACCGGACTTACCACCACACGTCCCAGCTACGGCAATGCCGATGAAATAAATACCTTCGCTGGGCAGACAGTGGAGTACGGATAGATCGCGACATATACCTCGACTACTCCGTATGCCATCATGAAGAAGAGTTGTGTAACAGCGGCCGGCACGGACATCGGTTCGAACAATTCGCCGAGCTTTAACGGCGTGTCGACTGTGGCGATGCCTGCCGAGATGAAATACCCCATCGGGACGAACGCCACTCCTGCCAGTCCGCATATAAGGACGAGGCGACGGCCTTGAGTGTCGACGAGCCATCCTACGAAGGGTCTCGACAGGATGGGCGCGATGCTGAACAACGCTGTTGCCAAATCTATGGTACGGCATCTCCGCCCAGAGAGGAGATAAAAAAGGGGAACGTGGGCAGCAGCGCATGAAAGTTAACGAAAATGAGGAAATTAACCAGGCATGTCTTGATGAAAGAGCCGATCCATAGTTTGGGAAAGTCTTCCGTTCTGTTCATATTGCTATTAACAAAAAAGGGTCAAATCAGGTCTCTAAAAATACAGCTCTGATTAATTAAGATTTCGATCTTTTGCACAGAGACAAAATATTCAGAGTGGATTATTTTACGGAGTTTTTCCGTATTAAGGACTATGAAACAGAGCAATCAGGATGCAGCCAAGGTGCCTTCTATAGTCTGGCAACTAAAATTGGCCTTATTATGTACGATTTTCGCCCTGTGAGGAATGAGGTCTGCGTATATTTGAAATATCATTTGGAACTTGCCGTATCTGGTATTTTTGAACGTCGAGAGGGTTCCAATGACACCAACCTTAAATTTCAACCTCAAATTATGGAGAAACTGCGACTCTTAACACTTTTATTTTTGACGGTGGTTATCGCGGCCTGTCAAAAAGATCCCACGCAGAATGGATCATCTGATCCGGATGTGGTCTCATTCCAGGGATCGGTTTCATTCAAGACTGTGGACCCGGCTGAAAAAGGGCTTGATCTGATCTGGAATGCCGATGTAGACCGGATCGGGCTGTTTGCAGCCGACGGCGAGACCGTCGAGCATGCCAATATTTATTATGCGGCCTTTTCATCGGCGGCAAATACGCAGTTCGTCTGTCCTTCGCAGGACCGGCGAATCGTGTGGAGCGCCGGTGCTGCCTCACGCGATTTCTACGCCTATTATCCTTATCGTACGACATACGATGATTTGACGGCTGTTCCGGTGGCGATTGCCGCGAAACAGAAAGGAGCGGCGGGCGCTACGAAGCATCTGAAACAACTGGTCAATTTATATGCCGTGAGCAAGGGTGTGAAAGGTCCTGTCGAAACCGTATCCTTGCCATTCGAAAGCGTTGCCGCGGTCATCGAACTCCGACTTGCCGCCGACCGGACATTATCGGATGTCAGGAACATAACGTTGCGCAGTACCGACGGCGGGATGTTGGCTTTCGAAACGGGGTCGCTGAATCTGCGGAACGGGGCGGTAACACCCGGAGAGCAGACGGCGGCCGAGATAAACTATGAAATCGAAGGACAAGCGACAATTTCACGCACACCGACGAGCTTTTTCCTGGCTGTGAATCCCGTAGAAGCGGGAAAAACGCTGGAAGTGCTGGTCGATTACGGAGAAAAGCATTTATCGCTGGGCTCGGTGGTTGTCCCCGAAAGCGGAATTCCTGGCGGAAAGTTGACCGTATTCTCACTGGGTTACGAATTCCCGCAGCGCATCGCGGAGGACTTGAGCGCCAACGGTACGGCGAATACTTATCTGGTAACCAAGCCTGGGACGACCTATAAATTCCGTGCAATGGTCAAAGGCAACGGCACGCCGCGCACCTATTCGTACTCGGTAAACGGCCGTCCGGTAACCAAATCCTATTCCGAGGCCGATCTGGCGATCAAGCCTGCGGTGGCAAAACTCGTGTGGTACAATTCGCCGAAAACGGCCGACGGTTGGGTACGCGAAAGTCCCGTGATTATCGAATCCGTAGAGTACGACGATTGGGAGGGCAACGTCTACTTCACCACTCCGGCCGAGTTCGTTCCCGGCAATGCCCTGATTGCGGTTTACGATGCCGGCGGCGAGGTCCTCTGGAGCTGGAATATCTGGGCTGTCGAAAATTACGATTGCAACGCCGAAGCGCGTCAGGTCGGCCGTTATATGATGATGGACCGTAATTTGGGCGCCATGGCGGGACGCGAGGCGATGAACTCCTCGGATAAACGCGCTGCGGCCTGGGCTTTGGGCAACTATTATCAGTGGGGGCGCAAGGACCCGTTCCCGGCAGCTGCGGAGTACGACGACACGGGATTCGGCAGCGAGATGTACTGGGGACTTCCAACTTATACGCCTATTGAAGAATTGCAGCAGGATTATTCCTCCGAGAGTTGGGGCGCCCGGAACATGATGTTCGGCAAGATCGGGGCAAATAACGCCTATGCCGTGGGTGACAAGGCTGTTGACGACGCCGTTGCCCTGTCTGTGAAATATCCCTACCGTTGGATGGCCAAAGAGGTCAGCGGCGTTCAGGCCGACAACTGGCACACCCCCTCCTATTCGTGGTTCAATAATACAGGTTCGGCTGAGAATCAGACCGGATGGTTCTGGTTGTGGGGAAGCGAATACGTCGGCGACAATCTGAAGAGCATTTACGACCCGTGTCCCGCGGGCTGGAAAGTGGCGCCGCCCGAAGCCCTCGATTTCGCCCTCGGCAGCGTTGCGGAACTCGATGAAAAACCGTTCGGGCGTTACTCTCGTGCATACGATCTCTATTTCCCCTATACCGGACAGCGGCAGTCGGCCTTCAACGGCAGCCATATCCGTTCGCTCACGAACAAGATGCTCGTGCTGACCAGTTCCAGTGCCAGCGGCAACTATTACCCGGTCCAGGGTGGCCTGGGCGGATATTCGTCCTACAACTCGTATACGGGAGCCGGCTACCAGCTGCGCTGCGTTCGCGAGCAGACGACGGCAATGCCCAAAGGGCGTCTGGAGGGTCCGCGAGCCGTACTGATCGGCAACTCCATTACGGAAGTATGGCAGGGACGTACCGACAACAAGACCTTCTTTTCCGACAACGACTACCTGCCCAAGGGCATCAGCGGTCAGACCTCGCTCCAGATCAGCGCGCGTTTTTACAACGACGTAATTGTCAACGATCCGGCGTGCGTGGTTATCGCCTGCGGGGTCAACGACCTGGCTGAAAACGACGGCCAGCCCTGCTCGATAGAACGAGTTTTCGCAGACATCCGGCTGATGGCCGAAACAGGCGCTGCAAGAGGTTTCAAGGTAGTCATTGGCTCGACGCCCCCGGCCAACCGGATCTGGTGGCAGAGCGAGGAGTGGAATGCCGCTCATGCCGATCTTGGACAGCGTGTTGTCGAGTTAAACAGGCTGCTGAAACAGTATGCCGAAGAGAGGGGCTTCGTTTATGCCGACTACCATTCTGCGCTCAAAGACGATCAGAACGGACTGAAATTCGAATACTCCTGGACACCGGACGACCGTGTGCATCCCAGTGCGGCAGGTTATGCCGTAATGGAGAAAATCCTTAAGAAAGCCGTCGACAAAGCACTCTTCGATCCAAATGCAACTGACGGCGACGGACAGATTGATGACCTCGACAAATGGGAAGGCTGGGAGTAACCTTAAAATATTTAGAACACGATGAAACGAAACTATATAATTCTGTTGGCCGCCTTGCTGACGGTCGCATGCGCCGGAAACGGCGACATCATGTCGCCGACACCGCAGGAGGGCGAGATCCTTTTCTCGGGATCAACTGTCGGTCCCAAAGTCCGGACCTCCTATGAGGATACGGAAACAGCGCTCCGGGTGAACTGGGTCAAAAACGATCTGATCGGCCTTTTCGCCGAGTCCGGCGGCAAGAACCTGGGAGCCAATTTCGCCTACAAGGCGGCTGTGTCGGGAGCGACGAGCGATTTTACAGCTGCTTCCCGGCTCAATGTGATCCGCTGGGCTGATGAAACGTCCGATCACGATTTCTATGCCTACTATCCCTATACGGACAGAGCCACAGTCGATGTAACGGCCGTCCCGGTGTCGGTGCCCGCTGTGCAGACTCGTTCGGAAAGCGATCCGTTGGCGACTTTGGCAGCCCATGATTTTCTCTATGCCGTTACGTGCGGGATCAAAAAGGGCGACAACGCCGTCAACCTGCAATTCAAACATCTTTTTTCAGCACTCGAAATCCGGCTGACGACCGACCTGCGGGCGAAACTCGAGGGCGTGATTTTCCGTTGCGTCTCGAACGAAAATGCCGCCGTGTCGATGGAAAACGCCACGGTCGATCTGCGCACAGGTGAAGTGAACGTCTCCGAAGCTGTGGTTTCCAATGCCGTGCGACTCGACTGTTCAGGCAATACGTCCGACACCGAGGCACTGGTGCTGCATTTGGTCGTAACACCCGGACATGCCGGTGAAACATTCGAAGCCGTCGCTCTCGTCAATGGCAAAGAGTACATCTTCGCCACCGTGAAGGCTCCGTCCGACGGAGGTATTCCCGCAGGCAAAACGGTGGTTGTCGAAGGGGAAGCTACGCTCGACCCTGAGGATGCGCTTCCCGTCATCGATTTGAGCGCAGACGGTACAGCCAACACCTATTATGTCAATGCGGCCAATACATTCTATCGCTTCCGTGCCGACGTGAAAGGTAACGGCAAGGCGCTGACTTGCGGCGACCTCTCCTACACGGAGGAGGATCTCAAAATCGAACCGAAAGCTGCCCTCGTACTGTGGTACAATTGTTTGCAGACGAGCTATCTGCCGTGGATACAGGCGTCTCCCGTGGTGCTCAACAGTGTGAAACTCAAGAAGGACGGCTATATCCATTTCGATACGCCCGAAACATTCGTCAACGGCAATGTGGTGATTGTGGCCATTGACAAAGAACTTAACTACGACCAGATCGAGGCCGACGCGGATAACCGCATCTTGAATGCAGAAGTTCTTTGGAGCTGGAATATCGTGTTCTCAGAGGGCTATGACCCCGATGCAGCGGAGAATTGCATCGTAAAGGGCGGCTATACCTTCATGGGCCGCAATTTGGGCGCCGTGATCGATTGGTCGCAGGCCGACATCAAGCCTAACCAGCAGCAGGAGTCCGTCAACCTGGCCTGGACCTCGGGCAACTGTTACCAGTGGGGCCGGAAAGATCCGTTCCCGGGTCTGCCGGATTATATGAGCGGCAATGCCTATTACATGACCGGATTGTGGTTCGCTCCGGCCTATACGCCAATTCCCGCGCTGGACAGAGGTACTTTTGAAGCATGGGGCCGAGAGGCGCATCACCAGATTATCGGCAATACGAAGGCGACGGTCGCCATCGACATCAACACGGCGCTCGGAACGGGTTATGTGTCGCAGGATGCATTCGACCTGGGCCGGGCCAACCCCCACCTCTGGCTTTACAAGAATGAAAATTACCTGACCGATAAGGCCGGATTGGCTGCCTGGGGTAATCCGTCGAAGGATGCGCACGGTGTAAAGACGATTTACGACCCGTGTCCCCGGGGCTGGAAGGTGATGAGCAAGCAGGCCTGGATGGCGCTGACCGACAATGAAAAGCCTAACGCTGTGGTCGACGTTTCGAAGACCGGACGCGGTATCTGGCTGGATGGCAAGTGGTTCTTCCCACTGACGGGAGGTGCGCAGCACTGGCACAATTCGGACGGCTCCTGCAACGGAAATACGTGGGGAGGTTCCTGTGCGACCTATTATGTCGATGGGCCGGATTATAACCCATGGGGGCACGTCGGAGCTTTCGTAACGGATGTCGGATTCCCGAGCGATGAGACCAAACGGAGTGTTACCTGCAAATCACAGAACACCTATTCCGACCGAGGTGCGGCGATCCGCTGTATCCGGATTGACGAGTAGCAGACCTGCAACGAAAAAAGAAGCAGCATCGGAAGATGCTGCTTCTTTCGTATGGATGCCGACCGCCGTTTACAACAGAAATCCGACCGAAAAGAGAAACGTGTCGTTGAGCGGATTGAATCTATCGCCGCCCAAGCGCCATGCGGCGTCGCACCGCACGGGGCCTGCAATGAATCCGCAACCCAACGAAGCGTAATTGCCTGTTCCTTTGTTCTTCTGACCGAAGTGGTATCCGCCGCGCACGACACCGTGCCGAAAAAAGGTGTATTCGGCTCCTGCGGCCAAACCGGTGATCCCTCCCCGGAACTGGTGGCTCAAATCAAGAGCGATGCCGAGCACGTGGTTCGAGCGAAAAGGCAGGTGGAGCGAACCTCCGAGCGACCCACGTATCGGCAGGCCATAGCGCTCTCCGTCGGAGGCTTTCACATCGGGGCCGATGTCGGCCAGCCGCAGTCCGACGATCCAGCGGGCACCCTCCACAGCGCGGAGCGTCCCGCGATAGGCCGCACCGATATCGAACGAGACGCCTTGCATCGGTTTCTCCCCGAATCCCTGATCGGAACGGACGTAACGGGCCGTCAGCGAAAACGCCAGATTCCGGCCGATCCGACGGCCGTAACCGACCTCTGCCGAAAGGTCTTGCGGACGGGCTGTTCCGGCGGGAAATCCCTGTTCGTCGGTCAACCCGACCGAAGGTCCGCGGAAATAACGCACTCCGGCCAACAGGGCGTTCCGCGAGTCGGGAGTATAAAATCCCCCCACGCCGTAAAGCACATTGGCGCTGTCGAAAGCCGTATTCCAAGGTCCGGAGAACAGAGTGCCTCCGGCATGTCGTTCGCCGATGAGACTTAACGCGGCATTGGCGTAAACGGCCAGCGGATTGTCCGCAACTGCTGTCGCGGCCCCTGCCATACCGGCTGTGCGGGCATTGGTTTCCAGACCGAGAAACGGCATGATCCCGGCATCAATGGTCTGGGCTTGCGCCGCATAACCGCCTGTCGCGAAAAGAAATGCCGCGGTAAAGTGTTTGATCGATTGGTAGATATACATGGTTTTGCGGTTATCGTTTGATGATATGGCTGTTGAGTTTGCGGCCGCGGCACTCGACCGTGCAGCTGTAAGTCCCGGGAGAAAGCCCGGATACGTCGATGCGCCCCGTGTTACCGTTGTCGCCGGCACGGACCGAAACCTGCGTAGCGAGCACCTGCTGCCCCGCCGCATTGTGGAGCCGGATGGGAAAATCGCCCTCGGCGTCCGGAATGCGTACGTTGAGTACATCACGGCATGGGTTGGGGAAAAGCTCCATCGCAACGCCCGTACCGTCGACGATCACCTGGAATTCCGAAGTCGCCGCGGCGCCGTCGAGGTCTCTTGCCGTTACGGTCAGCGTCGTGCGGCCCGCAGCGCAGGGCCGTACGAGCAGTTCCGAATCCTGTACGCGGCACTCCACGACCTTTTCCGCGGAAGGCGAAACGAAGTAGGAGAGCCGATCGCCCGGAGCATCGGCATCGGTAAAATAAAGTTGAAGATCGATGCTCCTGCCCGCTTTGTCGTCACTTTGCAGAAAGAGGTTCGGAATGGAAGCGGTTGCCTCGGGCGGGGTATTTTCTCCGGTCCGAACGGAGATGACGGCCGGGCGGGACGGAACGCCCGACGGACTTCGGCCGACGATTGCCAAGCAATAGATTTGCCGCGGCTCCAGCCCCTCGATCCGACAGGCGAAGGTCTCACCGAGACCCGCATCGGAAGCAAAAGTGTGTCTGACGGCCGTAGCAGGAATGTCGTCGACCGTAGCGGCCGAAAATGTCCGGGTGTCGATGTAAACGTCGAATGATGAGACCGGACGCTCCAGATAGCATCGCGGAACACGCCACGACAGTTCCGCATGGGTGCGGTATCCCGAAACCGCAATCGTACGTTCGTCAATCGGATCCGGCCGGGTATCATGGAAAAGAACGTATTCGGCATCGACCAGTCCGTTACCGAGCATTCCGGCATACTCGGGGTTGATCGTTTCCGTAAACTGCTTTCGCCCCGAACCCACAAGCATTTCCCGCAATTTATCGCTGGTGAACCCCGGTCCTTGCACGCCGAATGCGGCGACAGCCAGGGCCGCAATGCCCGAAACCTGTGGCGCGGCCATCGAGGTTCCTGCGGAGTAACCGTAACCGCCGTTCGTCGTGGTGCTGAAAACGCGGAATCGTTCGTCGCCGGTAGCATGGCCGCCCAAAGCCGCGAGATCGATCCACGAACCGTAGTTGGACCCGGCGACCTTACGGCCGTCGATGCCCAGCGACGCTACGGCCACCACTTTCTCGTAGGCTCCCGGGAACACCGGGTCGGAAATGCCGTCGTTGCCTGCGGCAAAAATGACGATGCCGCCTTTCATGGGACCTGTCTGATTGCCGTTCTCATCGCACCCGGCATACTTGATAAAATAGTCAATGGCTGCTTTGCCCGACTGCGACAAGTCCGGAAGACCGGGGACATAAGTCCAGCTGTTTTGGCTGATGACGGCCCCATGGTCGGCCGTCCAGACCATGATCTCCTCGATCGTCGCGGCATCGCGTCCCGGCTCGTCGAAAATCTGGCAACTCATCAGCCGCACACCGCTTCCGGGCGTTCCGTCGCCCCCCGCGATGCCGCAGACGCCGATGCCGTTGTTGTTGACGGCGCCGATCGTACCTGCGACATGCGTGCCGTGGCTGCTGGGGGTGATCTCCGTATTATGGCGGCAGAAGTTGTAGCCGCAGGCGCCCTGTCCGTCGCGCCAGATATTCGCTGCCAGATCGGGATGCGTATAGTCGATGCCGCCGTCCACCACGGCGACGACGACGTCTTTATGTCCGGTGCTGACGCTCCATGCCGGAAAAATGTTGAGGTCGGCCACGGCCGTCGATCCGACCGCAGCGCCCACCCGGTGGTAAATCCACTGATTGACCAGCAGCGGATCATCGAATCCGGGGTTTGCGACATTGTCCGAACCTGAGGTGCGGCTGAAATCGGCTTGCGAGACCGTCGCCCCGGCGGGAACCATACGCGGAACAGGTTCGATGCACTCGACTTCATCCACCCGGCCGAAGCGTTCCATGGCCTCGGCGACAGAAATCGCCCCGGAGAAATGAACGTCGTACCACAGATGAAGTCCGGCCCTGCGGCGGCGTTCGCGGAAACGGTCGCCATCGGAAAAGACACGCTGTACGGCAGTTGCCCCGGCACGGGTGGCGGCGGCATCGAATGCAGCGATTCCCGAGCCGGAACCGCTGCGGGTAAAGGCACGGGTGTCGAGTTCGGCTGCCGTTTCGCGCAGCTTAATACGGAATACGCCGGGTATGTAAAACTCCTGCATCGGGGTTTGTCCGACGCCGGGAGCCGGGCCGGATTCCGGGTCTCTGGTACAGGCCGTCAGCAGGAGGAGCGTCAGAAAGAAAGAGAAGTGTTTCATCGGTTTTAAAGGAAAAAGGTCCGGAGCCGGCAGACGGCATCCGGACCGAATAAACATTTCTTAAGGATCACGGAACCAATTTGATGTCGAGAAACGAGTCGGTGCAAACGTAACAATCCGATGCCGAGGTAGGCCCCAATTGCCATTTGAAGGTTTGCACCGTCTGGTTCGGAAGTCCGAACAATTCACCCCGAAACGTGTAGGGGGCATAAAACTGCATGATGCCGTCTGGCAGGTAGATGACGCTGACGGGATCATTGGCTTCGACCGTTTCGTAGACCGGTTTCCCATGTTCGTCCACCTTCGGCCGTCCATAATCGTCGAAGGCCTGTTGGCGATAACTGTAGCGGAACGACCAAACTTTGCTGGCGGCATATTGCCGGAAATTGGTCGTCAGCGTCGCGTTGGGCCGCGTGAGTGTCCCGATTTGTTCGCCATTGGCCATTACCTTGAATTCGGTCTCGGTGATCGCCAATTGGCTGCTGCGGATGGTTTCGAGGTAACTCTCCGGAGTGTATTGTCCCGAAAGCGGCGTCATGCGAATCCGGTTGCCGGTTTTAATGCCCCGCAGAATGATTTCGTCGAAAGCCGGAGAGAGCGACATGAACGTGAATTCGTAATCTCCTTTCCATCCTTGGTAGCCGGCGCCGTTGTCTCCGGGAAACGAGAAGAAATGCAGGTAATCGTTATGGGTTGCAAATTTCAGCATGGGACCGGTCGAGAATTCGATCCGATATTCCGATTCCGTGCGTAGCGGATCGGCTTCGACGAAAGTGCTCCCCTCGAACCAGGCCTTAACCATACGGTCATCCTGGAATTCGACGATATAAATCCAACCGCCATAACCGAGATTTTCGTCAGGGAAATACTCCATCACCCATGTCTTCCCGGCCTGCAATGCGAATTTGTAGCGTTCAAGCGTCTGCTCGATCCGGGTCGAGGTCGACTCGCTGAAGTTATTTTCCGAATCGTCGCATGCAACGGCTGAGAACAGCAGCCCAGCCAGTATTAATATATTGATTCTCTTTTTCATACATTCAGTTTAATCTTCAAGATTCGTCCAGTCGATGTCTCCGAGTTCGGAAAGACGGCGCAGGTAGATGTCGCTCCACTTCGCAACGTCCACGCCAAAATCGTCGCGGAGCCATGCGATGAGAATCGAGCGCTTCTTCTCGATTTTGGCGCGGCCGTCCGCGCTTTCGATCGAGGAGAGCATCGCCTCCCACTCCTCCTCGCTCATGCTGATCAGGCGTCCGCCCGTTTCGGCGATGTCCTCTGCGGGACTCGAACGTGCATACTTCGAAACGAAGCCCAGCTCCATGTAGTCATTACCGCTTTGGGCATACTTGTCACCCACGTAATCGCTTTGCGTAATGGTATCGTAGTCGCTCGGTACGGGATATGTACCATCGAGGATATGCATGAATTCATGAAGCATCGTTCCGGCGATTCGTTCGCTGTCCTTTTCCCGGTCGAAAAATTTTACGCCGAGAACATTGATTTGAAGGCCATTTTCAGCCGATGCCAGCACGGTGTTCCCGGTGCTGCTGATCTCAAAACTGCCCACCAAATAGAGTACCCGCGGGAAATAACTCTTTGCGAAGAGCAATGGATCTTTCTGATCGGACATCAGTTCCGCCATGGCGTCAAGCGTCGAGTATTTGATCAGTTTGGCCACCTCGATCGATTTGTCCACGGGCGGCGGCGAGACCCAGTAGTTGAAGTGGGTTTCGCGGTCAGGCATGCGGTATTCGAAACGAATGTTGTAAGGTTCCGTATAGTGCCGGTCGAGCCAGAAATCGAACTCGGTCTTTTCCTCGGCGGGATCGACAAAGATGCTTTTGCCGTCCGGTTCGTCCTTGTCGCATGAGGTCGTTGCGCCTGCGACAAGCAGAAGCAAGAACAGGGATATGATTGTCGGTTGCATAATTCAATATAAATATTTGGCGAATTGGTTATTGGCAGAACGGATGGTCAGGACGATTCTCATTGCGGGGATTCGCCTCCAATCCGGCTGTGATAACCTCTTGAGGCAGTTGGAGCGCACGTCGAAGATCTTTCTCGCCGAGCGTGGCCGCAACAGTGAATCCGGTTGTATTGTCATCGTTGTAGGCCGAGTCGTCGAAACGATCAATCACGATGCCGTAGCGTTTGATGTCCCCCCAACGCAGTCCGTCGGCGATGGTCTCAATGCGGCGGCAAAAGAGCGTGGTCTGAATAAGGTGCTCCTGTTCACCAGCCTCGACTGTAAAGCCGTGGGGATGGAGCGGCTTGCGCGATGTCGGCTCCAAAGCGGTGTATTCGGCGATGTATCGATCCGATGACGGATCACCGTAGACCTCGGCGATGCGTTCGCGGGTCAGAGATTCGATGCCGTTCTGTCCGACCAGATAGAAAGAGCCGATCCAGGCATTGAGGTCGGCAACGGCCTTGTCGTACTCCTTGAGATGGACATAGGCCTCTGCACGGCTCAACACCGTTTCATTGGTTGTGAACGCCACCATCGTCGAACGACCGATTCCTACGCCGGTTACCGGGTCGGTTACCTCCCACTGGTTGGGCCATTTGGGCATGTAGATCTTGTTGACATCGTTGTCCTGCCAAATGAAAGGAGGATGCTGGTAGACCTTTTCGATGCAGTTGTCCTTCCACCGGTCCCACGGACCGCCCATCGGCCGCTTCGCGCGGTAGGTCTCCCTCTTGGCGACGCGGTAGTTGTGAGTGAAGCGCGCGCCGGAGTTGCTCCAGGCGTTAAAAAGCGATCCGTTACCGGTCACCATGGGAATCATCAGCAGGTTGAACGAGTGTCCGACGCTGATGTAGTCGAGGGTGCGGACCGAGCCGTCCCAGGCCAGCTGCTTGACTGCCGCCCAGTCGCGCATGACGGTCGAAGGGGCACTGCCGAGGACCTCGGAGGCGTATTCGACCACCTTTTCCCACTTCAGATAATAGAGGTTGAAGCGCGTGGCAAAGGCATAGGCGGCGCTGCGGTTGAAGTGGTACTTCGGAACCGCATAGTTGGCATCGCTGACCAGAGGAAGCGCCTCCTCGATATCCCGGTCGATTTTCTCATATACCTCCTTGAGATTGTCCCGGTGATAAACCGGATTGAGCGTCGTTTCGGGAGCTTCCATGTAAGGGACTCCCAGGTATTCGCCACTTTTTTCAGGATGATAAGGGAGACAATAGAGCATCGTGAGGCAAAAATGCGAATAGGCCCGGCAAAGCAGGGCCTCGGCTTTGGCCGGAAGCAATTCTTTGGGCGTACCCTGTTTTTCGATCGCTTCCAGAGCGGTGTTGGCTGCGGCAATCGCGGAGTAGTAGGCCTGCCAGGTATTTTTGTTGCTATCGTTCTCGGCCTCGTTCATGTCCATCCAGTAGCTGTTGTGCTCCAGCAGCAGGCTGGTGTTAGGATTGTTCGCTCCCATGTCGTCGCAGTTGTCCGATGCGATTTCGCACATGCGGGTGAAACTGCGTGAAGGATAGGCCGACACGAGCAGCCGGTTGATTTTGTCCGGCGTATCGAGCTCAGTACGGTTGTCGGGCAGTTCGTCGAGGAAATCGTTGCAGGCAGCGAGTATGAGCGAACCGGCGCCGAGAAGCATTATGCGTGATATCAGTTGTTTGATTTTCATGGCGGAGCGGGTTTAGAAGCTGACACGAAGCGTCAGCGTGAACTGTTTGGGCATCGGTACTGCAACACCTCCCGTATTGAAGAACTCGGGATCCTGGCCTTGCAGTTTTTTGTCCGAATAGATCAAAAACGGGTTGGTTGCCTGGAATTTGAGCGACAATCCGCTCATGCGCAATTTCGAAGAGACCGATTGCGGAAAATCGTACGAGAGCGAAATCTCTTTCATGCGGATGAAATCGCCTTTGGCGACCCGTACATCAGAGTAATTGTAGGCGCTGTACGCGACATAGAGATTGGAAATATCGTTATTCTGTCGCGTGCTGGCGATAACCGGGACATTGGTCCGTCGTTCGTCGCCGGGATTGAGGTAACGATTGGCGAATTCCCGGGGCATGGCCGTCAGATCGGAATAACCGTTCGAGAAAATCGGATCGAGACGGACGACGTTTCCAAAGGAATAGGTCATGAAGACGTTGAGCGTGAATCCCTTCCACTTAAAGATATTACCCAGGCTGCCCGTGATGGTAGGATCGACAGGACCTTCATAGACGAGGTTGCTCATATTCACAGTCTCCTGGAACTGGATGTTCGTCGAGGTAATGCTGCCGTCAGCGGCGAGGAACGTCGGGATGCCCATCTCGTTAAGTCCCTTGAATTTCAAGGAAAAGAGCGAACCGCGCGGCGTACCTTCCATCGAGTAACCTGTGCCGGTGATATAATCGATCATGCGCGTCATGGTTTTGAGTTTGGTTACCTCGTTGTCCATCCAGGCAAAGATGAAATTGGTCTGCCATTTGAAGTCTTTACGTTCGATATTGCGGGTGAAAAGCGAAAGTTCCACACCCTGCGATTTCATCTCCGCGACGTTACCCTGCTTATCCACGGCACCGCCCAAACCCATTGTTACAACGTTGCCGATCAGGTCGAAATTATTGCGCCGGTAGGCGTCCATCGAAAGAGTGATGCGGTCGTCGAGGAATCCCATGTCGAGGCCGACATTCAACTCATGCTTTTTTTCATAGGTCAGTTCCGAATTCTCAGGAGCTGAAATACTCAATGCAGGTTCTCGGATTTCAGTCGCACCACGCCACGGGTTCAGCGGATAGATCGTAGCCGTGGAGTTATTGACCCATGTGGGGCCCCGGTCGGCAGTGAGGCTGTAAGAGAGTCGCAGCGCAAGGCTGGAGAAGGCCGGACGCAATGGTTCGAAGAACGACTCCTGGTCGATGCTCCACTTGCCGGCGATATTCCAGGTCGGCAACCAGCGCGCCTTACGCGATCGGCCCAACCGGTTGGAACCCTCGTAACGGAGCGTACCGTTGATCGTATAGCGGTAGTCGTAGGAATAGGAGAATGTGCCGGCGAAGGCGGCGTTGCGTTCCCGTGTATTGGACAGGCTGTAATACTGGGTGTTTTCCTCCAGTTGTTTTTTGAACAGGTCCAGGATGTAGAACGGCGTTTCGCCCATGTCGTATTGCAGGCCCCAGCCTTGGAACGAGGTGGCGCGGCGGTCGATGGCATTGACTTCCACAATGCCGAACAGATTCAGAATGTGCTTGTCGTTGAACGTGTCGTTGTAGCTGATCGAAGCCCGGAAATCGCGGCTCTTGGCGCGGAAGTCGCTCCGTTTGTAGATACCACCCTGGGGAAGGATCGAGTATTTGTCACGGTTCGGCTCATCGGGATTGTCGTAAAGGTAGGGATTGTTGCTCTGAATGATCGAGGTGGCCATCGAACGGTAGGCCTGCGCCTGGTTCGAACTGTCCTCGATGTGATGCTCGGTGCTCGAAGCCTGATATTTGATTGCCCCAAGGGCCGAAACTTCGACTTTCGGAGTAATCTTCCATTTGAGTTCAGCCTGGAATTTCACGTTGCTCACGTTCAAGTCCATATAGTTCTTGGACAACTCGTCCTTGATGTTGAACGGAGTGTAATTGCGCGTGTAGAATTCATCGGGGTCGAGCGTGCGCGACGAACGCAGTGCATAGGAGTAGGGGTTGATGTCGAAATCGCGCTTGACGGTTCCGAACACAGGGTCTACCTCCGACGAGAGCGATCCCGGCGCACGCTGTTCGCGGTACGAAGCGTTGCCGATGAGGTTCAGCGTCAGCTTGTCCTTGAGGATGTGCTGCGTGGTATTGACCAGAAGCGTGTAGCGGTTCACCTTGCTTTGGATGCTCCATCCCGGATCGACCATCGCACCGACGGAAGCGTAATACGAGCCTTTTTCACTGCCCGAGGAGATGCTGGCCGAGTGGCTGTGCTGAATGCTGTTGCGGAAGAGTTCCTTGAACCAGTCGGTATTGCGAAACTCCGCCTGTCGCAGGTAGGCGTTGCGCCCTTCGGGGGTGTTCAGTACGGCGAACTGCCCTGTGGCAGGGTCGTAGGTGTTGATCAGTTGCGACAACTTGCCGTAGACGCCGCTTTCCGAGCGGTAAACGGTATTGGCATAGTTGAGCCATCCCTTGTCGTACATCTCCTGGTAGACGGCCATCTGCTCTTGCGAATTCATGATGTTGAAGTTCGAGTAGCTGGGAACCATACGCATCGTGAATTCGCCGGTGTAACTGACTTTCGTAATGCCGGGCGTACCTTTCTTCGTGGTGATGACGATGACACCGGCCATAGCGCGGGCGCCGTAGATCGAGGTTGCCGAACCATCCTTGAGAATCTGGAAACTCTCGATGTCATCGGCGTTAAGTCCGGCGATGGCCGAACTGATGAGCGTCGTGGCGTCGCCCGACGACAAGGAATTGGCGTCGACGTTGATCACGTCCTCCATGATCACGCCGTCGACCACCCAAAGCGGCTTGGAATCGCCGAAGATCGACGTGGCGCCGCGGATGCGGATTTTCGGGGCGGCGCCGAAAGTTCCGGAAACGTTTTGCACGGACACGCCGGCAGAACGGCCTTCAAGACCGCGGCTGATTTCACTGATGCCGTCCAGTTTGACATCCGAGGCCAATAGTTGGTCCGTGGCTCCGGTGAAGATACGCTTGTCCATCTTTTGCATACCGGTCACTACGACCGATGCGATTTCTTGTGCGCTCGCTTTGAGTATGAAATCCATGCGGTCGGCATCGACCTTCTTCTCGACCGGATCGTATCCCAGAAAGGAGACACGCAGTACGGCTCCGGAGGGGACATTTTTGAGTGTATAAAGCCCGTCGATCGCTGCCGTGGCGGCATTGTTCGTGCCGACGACCTGGACGACGGCGCCCGTCAGCGGCGTACCGTCCTCTTCGGATACCGTGCCTGTTACCACGCGGTTCTGTGCCGAAGCCCGGCACACCACTGCCATGGCGAGCAGAATGAGTATGGTCAGTTTTTTCATTGGTCAGTCATTGAAATTCTTGGTTCCGGGGCGCAGGCAGGGCCGCGGTCGGCAAAAGTCGCGGCCCGCCCGCTGCATTCGGAGTCGGTTAGTAGTTTTTGGAAAGTTCCAGTGCGTTGGTTAAACAGAGCTGCCCGGTAAACGACCAATACCGGTCGTTGTTCTCCCAGAAACAGAGCGTCCTGGCCTCCCGGCCATTGCCCTGGCCGTTATCGCTGAACACGAGCTGGATCGTGCCTGCATTTTCATCGAAGACAGGTTCCGCCGCCCAGGCGACCACGCCCGCCTGTGACCAGATATAGTTGCCTTGCCCGTTATTCGGGCCATTGAAATGGAGGGTGTAGAACTTTGTTCCCGAAAAACCCAGTTCCTGACCGGTCTGAATGACCACTTTGCCATCGGCGAACTCCGCCGTAAAAGGATAATCCTTGAGTGCGGGATCGTTGATGGTGACCTTGTACGAATATTGATTTTCCTTGGCGGAGAATGTGACCGACGAGAGATTCTGGATGCTCCCGGCAAAAATATCGGTTTTGGTTACGTTCCACGTGCCGAGCAGGAAATCATAGGTGCTCTTTTTAGGTTGTATAAGCGTAACGATCACCGGATCGCCTTCTTCAGGTGTAAACTCCGCGCGCCCCTTCACCTCGACACGGCTCGACGCCTTGTTCGATGTGAAACTGACGCTCGCGCCGTCTTCGCTCTTCGAGAACGAGAATGCGTTATTCGGGTTCTCCGTGAGTTTTACATCGTAGACTCCGGAGCAGGTTACCGCAACGGAGAGCGTGCGGTCCGTATCGGAGAAGATGAGCGTCGAGGGTACAACGACAAGCCCCCTGAATTTATCCTGAACAACGTTGATCAGCAACGGCTTGAGTCCTTCCGCCTTCACGGTGACCGTGGCTGAACGCTCCTCTGAGCCCGTATACGCAAGAACGTTGAAATTGACGGTCGAGCCGATGACTGCAGTACGACACCACGATTCGCTCGACTCCGCCGTTACATCCCGGCCACCGGCATCTACAATAGCACTGGCAAGACCGCCCTTGTAGTCGAATTTTTCACGCGTAATACTTCGGAGTGAAACAGATGTAGGATCGTCATCCTTCTCGCATCCGGTCAACAAGGCCAAGGAAGCCAGCAAGAAAAGTAAGTAATGTTTCATATGGGTAATTTTGGGTTGGTTGATTCCGCATTGTCAATCCTGGCCGGCTGATACTGCGACCTGCCGAATTCAATGTAAAATTACTGAATCCGGGATTCCGTGTTGAAAAATATCGTTCACTTTTACGATAAAATCGGCTCGGAGGCCCCGGGAGTTGAGAAATGGCTCATTCTGCCCCTGGCTACTGCGTTCCGGGGTCCTGCTTTTCGAGGAATTCCGTCGGAAGAACCCCGAACTGCTTGGCAAAACATTTGGCGAAATAGGACGACGAACTGAAACCGGTAAGAAATCCGATTTCGGTAATGCGGTATCGGCCTTCAATGATCATCCGTTTCGCCTCGTTCAAACGAATGAGTTTCATAAAATCGTTTGGCGTCAAGCCCGTAACGGCTTTCAGTTTTCGGAAAATCAGCGTGCGGCCCATCGCCAACTCACGAGCAAGAAGTCCCACGGACAAATCCGGATTCCGCATATGGGCGATGATCACGTCGCGGCATTTAAGGATGAACTCTTCGTCCAACCGGTTCTGTTGAGAACCCGTATCGAATTCGGTCATGAATTTGCCTGCATAGAAGCGCCGGATTTCATCACGCGTACGAAGCAGGCTGGAAATCTGCGCTTTGAGCTGGTCAGGCGAGAACGGTTTCTCGATATAGGCGTCAGCGCCGCATTCGAAACCCTCGATTTTAGAGCTTATGCCAGTCCGAGCCGTGAGTAAGATCACAGGGATATGGCTTGTGGAAATGTCGTTTTTGATACGCCGACAGAGCTCTATTCCATCGATGTCGGCCATCATGATGTCGCTTACGACCAAATCGGGATCGTTGTTTCGAAGCAGGTTGAGCGCCTGACCCCCGCTATCCGTTGAGATAACGAAATAATCGTTTCCGAGCACCTTGACCAAAAAATCGAGAATATTGCTGTCATCATCTACGACCATGACCGTATGGCGAACCGTCATCGCGGAGGGCCGTTGTATCGCCAGGTTCGTTCCGGGTTCTTTCTGCGGCTGCGATTGCCCGACGGTTTCCGTATTGAGATGTGTTTTTACGCGAATATCCATCTTTTCGCTCGCAGGTTCAGGGATGAATGCCGTCAGCAGCGCTCCTGATTTGCCGTCCGGACGTTCTGTCGCTGTAATTGTTCCGCCCATCAGGCGGATGAAAATTCGGCACAGGTGCAAGCCGATTCCGACGCCGGACGCGAATCCGTTGTTCCGGGTTTGGTAAAAAGCTTCGAAAACCTTTTCCCGCTCTTCAGCCGGGATACCGGGACCGTCGTCCCACACTTCCATCACAAGACCGTCGTCTCTGCGATCGATGCAAATGTGGATTTCTTCTGCGGCGAAACGCAGAGCGTTGGACAACAGGTTACTTATGATTTTGGTCAGCGCCTCCCGGTCGGTGATTTGCATCAGGCGATCAGGGATCTCTTCGATCAAACGGATGCGCCGCTGTTGCGCCGTGGGACCAAACATAGCCAATTGCTCCCGGACGAGCTGGCCGACATCGCAGATATCGTAGCGGAGTCTGTATTTGTTCGAATCGATCTTCCGGAAATCGAGCAGTTGGTTGACCAGCGAATGAAGTCGGTGGTAATTTTGCTTGATAACAGCCAGATACTCTCCGTCCTCCTCGGAAATCCGATGTGATTTCATTACTTGTTCCAGCGGCCCAATAATCAGGCTCAAAGGAGTTCGGATCTCATGGGTGATATTGGTAAAGAAACTGATGCGTTGCTCGTAGAGATTCCGTTCGTTCTCGCGTTTGACCGATTCGATCTTCTCTCGCTGCTGTTGCTCGGTACGCCGCATCCAGTAATACAGACCGACAGCGATTACGATAAGCGTCAGTACCACGTAACCTGCCAAAGCACCTTTCGACCGGAAAAACGACGGCTGGATACGAATCCAGAGTTTCGTCTCATCAGAATTCCATTGCATGTCGCCGTTGCCAACCTGCACCCGAAAACAATATTCTCCGGGACGCAGGTTATTGTAGTTGACCGAAGCGTTCCGGCTATCGGTCATGGACCAATGATCGTCGAGTCCGTCGAGTCGGTAACGGTAGCGGCAATCTCCCGGAAAGAGGTAGGTTGGCGAAACGAAACGGAATCCCACCGAGGTCTGGCGGTGCGACAGCGTGATCTTCCGGGTGTATTCGACAGGAACCGAAAGCGGCGAGCTTCCGTCTTCCGCATGGGATACAGGCAGTCCGTTAAGCGAAAATCGGGTGATTATGACCGGATAGAGGTTCAAGTTGCCCATGATGTCATGGGGGGGGGTGAACGTACATATACCATCGGTCGTACCCAGCACGATGCGCCCGTCGGAAGTGAGGATACCCGAATTGGACATAAATTGTTCGGTGTGAAGCCCGTCGGCGCGCGAATAACGTTTCAATTGTCCAGTTGCGGGATAAAAGACGATCAGCCCCCTGTCCGTCGTGATCCAGAGTCTGTCGTTTTCAGGGATGATCCGCTGAATGATCTTACTGGGCAGAGGCAAGGTTTCATGGCGAACGAAACCGTCTTTTTCGTTATAACTGCAAAGTCCGTAACCGTTGGTTCCGATCCACAACCGGTTCGTGCGGTCGACGGCAAGCGTGTTGACCGCATTGCGGCTGATCGTCGCAGGGTCGTCGGGATCGTACCGGTAGTGCTGCAGGAGATCGGTACGGGCATCGTAGGAGTAGAGGCCGTCTTCGTTCGTCGCGATCCAAAGACGGCCAGCATGATCCTCCGTAATGTCTGAAATACGCACCTTGGGGTCGCGTGTCACAAAACGATCTTCAAACCGGTCGTAATAAAAAAGCCCCACGGAAGTTCCGGCCCAAATGCGGCCGCTGCTGCTCCGGAATAGGACGAAGACACGAGAACTGGGATCCGACGGATCTGCAAGATAGGATTTCACGGTTCGGCTTTTCAAGTCCACGGCTTCGATACCCCGTTGGAAAGCGGCGATCCAGAGCGTTTGGTCATCGACAAGCATTGAAAAGACGTTGTAAATGGCAGTCCCAACGTTTTGAGCCGTGCGGTACGGAACGACCATGCCGGCATGTCTGTCGAAGAGCAGGATGCCGTCATTTTCGTTTCCCAATAGATACTGCCCGTCTTTCAGTTCACAGACCGCGCTGACGACCTTACCCCGGTCGGAACTATCGTTCTTTCGTGTGGCATAGCAAGTGAAGCTGTTACGGGCCGGGTGAAATTCTACACCCTCATAACAAGATCCGAACCAGAAATTTCCTTCGCGGTCGTATAGAAAAGAGAAGATGTTGCAACACTTGGTACGCATGAAGGGAACTTCAGTGTCCTCTATGGGACGAAGTTCCGATTCAGAAATACGGTAGAGTGTCGCACCACTGTTCGCACAGACAAGCAATTCGCCCGGCGCCCGCTCTGCCAGGCAGTGGATACGTTGCAATCGGCCCTCCCCATTCCTATCGTCATAATTGGTGAAACGGCCTGTGCTCCGGTCGAAGCGATCAAGACCGGAACTTACCGTCCCGAGCCACAACGTGCCGTATGAATCTTCTGTGATGGCATCGATCGAATTATCCGAAATGCAATTCCGTCCGTCTGTTTCCTTCCGGTAATGAGTGAAGCATCCTGTCTGCTTGGAAAAAGCGCACAACCCTTCGCTGTAAGTTCCAATCCATATGGTTCCATCCTTGCTTTCGTAAATGGTAGAGATATAATCCTGCGCGATGGAGGTGTCATCACCGGGAACATGGCGGTAAACCGTAAGGCATTCCGTTACAGGATTCCAGCGAAAAAGCCCCGAATTGACAGTCGCAATCCAAATTTCACCTTCCCTGTCCTCAATGACTTCGGTCGTCTGTCCCGTAACGCATGCTCCGTCGGAAGTTCTGACATCGAAATGTCGGAAACGGTCGGTCGCGGGTGTGTAAATGTCCACGCCGTTATCAAGTGCGAGCCAGATCTGCCCGTGGCTGTCGAGCATCAGCCGGCGGATATTGTTGCTCGAAATGCTCGACCGGTCGCCATCGGTATGGGTGTAACTGCGGAACTCACAGCCGTCGAAACGGCACAATCCGTTGTCGGTTCCGAACCAGATGAATCCTATCGAGTCCTGAACGATGCCATAGACGTGATTGGATGACAGACCGTCATCCACAGTATAGTTACGCAGATTATGATAAACAGAGGCGTTCGCCGATTCGGCACGCCCCGGCAGAAACAAGATATAGAGTAGAAACAAAAATGCAGCAATACAGCGGAAAATTCGTTTCATGGAAATTTGGATTATTGACAAATGTAATAAATGCAGGACTTTCTACAAAGATAATATGATGCAGAAAAAGGCCAATTTCGTACATCTCGGTGTTGCAAGACGACGTTTCATGACGCGACAATTCGATTTTTCCTTTCCATTCAGATTATTGGCCTCGATATGTACTATTTTATCGTACAGCGGAAAACTTTTCATCTATTTTTACTTCGCGAGACGAGATAAAGAATTACTACTTAAATTTCTATCTTAATGAAATCGAACCCAAGCCGCACCCTGTTCCGCACGCTCTTCGCGACGGGACTCA